>Ga0209631_10000730_pt1 | contig 44168 bp, 25 predicted proteins | sample COG_08_FD_184752 | JGI IMG/M metagenome (GOLD analysis project Ga0209631, IMG submission 184752) | Pelagic Microbial community sample from North Sea - COGITO 998_met_08 (SPAdes) (version 2) | ecosystem: Environmental > Aquatic > Marine > Neritic zone/Coastal water | place: Helgoland, sampling... | reverse complement strand
ATTCTTGGTATTTTTCATTTGACATGTCTGGGTATCAAGAAACTGACTATACTTTTGAGTTTAGATCGTTTGATGGAATCGATTACAGTCCAATTATTACAAGGACAATTAAGTTGAACGCGGCTCCTCCTGTAATTAGTGTAAGTACTCCAAGCGATGGCTCAACTTGGTCAGATGGTACCGTCACATTCGAGGGAACTGCTTACGATCAATATGGTTGTCCTATTGCTTGTAGTCAAGATGTAGGGGAAATTTATTTCTATATTAGCGGGCCTAACTTCGAAGGTACAACTCCAACAACTGGTGGTGCTGATTGGTCATGGACATGGGACTTTAGTGGTCAACCAAGAGTTGTTTCTGAATACACATTCACAATTTGGGCATCAGATTCAGATTTTTGTCTTAGTTTTATAGATGAATGCGAACCAGTAACAATGACATTGACTATTGACAATTCTAATTCAGCACCTTTCGTAAGTTTACTGACACCTATGGATGGCGAAAGGCTTTCAGTCTCTGATAATACGATTGAGGGTGTTGCAAGAGATAATGATGGCTCTGTTTCTAGAGTAGATATCACTGTCAGAGATATTTTCAACGGAGATATCATCGTTCACCAACAATCAGTATCTGATTTTGAAACTAATGGAGCATGGTCAACTACTTGGGATCCAACAATTTTACAACATGACTTCGAATATGAGATTGATGTCCGATCATATGACGGATATGATTACAGTGATATGACTACAATTTCAATAATTGCTGATAACCCTTCAGATGCTGGAAATAATCAACCTGTTTTCAATTCAGAAAATTGGATGCAAGAAATAACTCTTTACTGTGAAATTGAGTCCCAATCACAAGATAGATGTACTAAGGCTGAGATAGATCTTAATCAATTCTTCACAGAGATCGATAATGGACAGGATCTAATTTTATCTGTATTTGATTCTGAAGCAACTTCCGATGATAATTTCGCATTAGTAATTAATGTAGGTCAGGATGGAATCGCTGTCTATGATCCAATTTCTATGTTCTTCTACGACTCCGATATGGATGCATGGACATTAGAAAATGTAATTTTCGTAGCGACTGATCCATTTGGTTCTAAAGAAATTTCATTAGACGTTACTTTCACAGTAATACCAATAAGTTTCCAAATTGATGTTCCTGATGTGACTGTTGTTAAAGATGGAGAAAGTGTAACATTCTCGGGTGTAGGATTACCAGGAAAAACAGTCACTGCTCTGATTAATAAGGTGCCTGCCAATAATACTGTTGTAAATAGTGACTCTACATGGTCTCTAGATATCCCATCCTCTCGATTCGATGAAGGCCCAGTTACACCTGATTTCAGATATGTTGGTTCGGACTATTCAAGTGGTGTTCAGATTTCAGTAGGGGCTGCAGATGATGGAATGTCAAGTTTAATGATTGGAATAATTTCAATAGTAATCTTGGCTCTCTTAGGGGCTGTCTTTGTATATTTCTTTGTAGAAATTGAAGATGATGGTGATGATCAAAATGAGGATCTCTCTTCTATTGACTCCACGGAGAATATGGATTCTAAAGTTGAAGAATCTACTGATGGATGGATTTGGGATGAAGAATCAAATGAATGGATTGAAGATCCAAATTATTAATTTTGATGACTTGAGTCAGAGACTCCACCACCGAAACTTCTTGTATTGATTCAGATTGCTGTACTAATATGAGCAACATGGCAGTGCCAAGGCCCGGCGTCCAAGAGAGGATATTATTACACCTCAGGGACTATGTTGAACATGCTGGTAGAGTCGAAGTACCATTTGCATTATCGCAGATGGGCATCGCTAACTCGGTAGCAATTGCGAGATCTAATGTCCCTAGAGCAATTTCTGGTATGAGGGAACAGGGTCTACTTATTGAAAGGCAGGCACATGTAACTGGAGTTTCCCGTAAGCGAAAAGCGTATTTCCTAACTGACGACGGGATAAAAGTCGCTAATGGAATTTGGGAAAAAGTAAGTACTCAAAATGTAAGGCTGAAATTTCCCGATGGGAGTTCAAAAAGCGTGGCTTTAATTAATGCTCTTGAGCTAACTGATTTACCATTAAGACATGTAGATATCTTGAGATATATCGATGATAATGGTAGCTTAGATTTATCGGTCCTTTCAGCTGAATTAATTGAGAGAGATTTATCAAAACATATTGAGAAGCAATTAGTAACCTCTTTCAATGACCTACCAAGAACTAGAAAATTTTTCGGTAGAGAGAAAGAAGTTGACGACATGGTTAATCTTCTTGAAAAAAGGTCATCTTCAATATTAGTTCCAGGAATTGCAGGCATTGGAAAGACCGCTCTTGCTGGAAAAATTCTTGAGAGATTCACTCATGAAAGAAATTTACTATATCATCGCTGCCAAGATTGGGAAGGTTCGAGAGCATTTCTTGAGGCTACCGCGGAATGGCAAGCAACAATGGGTAATAATGGGCTTTCTGATTACTTAGCTGCAACACCAATACCGCAGTCCAATGTCACGATTGACTTAATCATAGAAGGACTTAGGAATTCTCCAAGTTTAATTGTAATTGACGATTTACATAAAGTTGGCGATGAAACTCTAATTACTATCTTGAGAGGAATAGCAACAAGGATTCCCAACCTCAGTCAAGTAGGTGTAATTATGTTCTCTAGATCTTTTAGAATGGTTGTACCTGAGAAAGACTCTGAAGGGAAAATTCTCACTTTAGTAATGCCTCTTGAAGGATTAGATAAAGAGTCAAGTAAACAGATTCTCTCCGCTATGCCGGATATGGACGCTCCTCAATTCCTCCACATTTATTCGCTTTCTAGAGGTCATCCACTAGTTTTAGAATTGATAAATAGAGGTAGTGTAGGGGGGACTTTTCACGCTACATTAGAAACATTTGTCGAGAAAGAAATCTTTAGTAGGTTATCTGGTCCACAAAAGAGGCTTCTAGGTGCTATTGCAGTTTTCCGTGAACCAATGCCTCTGAGTGCATTGAGTGATCTTGATGCAGCAATCGATCTTTTAGATGATTTAGTTGAGAAAGGTCTAGCAAGGCAAGCAGACAGCGAAAATTACGATGTTCACGATTTAGTTAGAGAATTTTTAGTACTCTCAATGGAGCAAAATTTACGTCATGAGTTACATAATAATGCAGTCAATTGGTACCGTGGTCGTAAGGCAAGTCCTACTGACAGGATAGAATTTATTCACCATTTACATAATTCAGAACAAATAGAAGAGTTAGCAAAAGTTCTTTCTTCAGAAGGACCAAATCTGGTACAATCAGGACACACAGAACTTCTAGGAATTTTAAGATCTTTGGACAGGGAAGGTTTCGATTCTATATCGTGGGGAATTGTAAGAGAACTTAGAGGAGATATTCTATCGATCCAGGGGCATTGGGACGCCGCAGAGAAAGAATATGATGCGGCAATTCCTATAGCACGTAAAAACAAACAAAATAAGGAATTAGCTAGATTATTATCTTCTAGGGCTGATATTGCAGTTAAAAGAGGTGCAATGGATGATGCATTAGAATTACATAGACAGGCATTAGAAATTCAAATTAAGACCAGAGACGCAGTTTCTGCGGCTCGTTCTTATAATAACATGGGTTATATTTTCCGTCGCCGTAGAGATAATAGGCACGCCTTAGAAGTATACGGTAACGTGGAAGAGTTATTAGAGTCAGAAAGTAATCCTGAATTATGCGATTCAAGAATCCGTCTCGCATCTGCATTTTTGGAGATGGGCGAATTCGATCGTGCCCGAGATCACGCAATGTTGGCTCATGACGAAACTAAGGATAATGGGCAAGAAACTCTTCACGCCAGAGCGAGAGCAGTATTAGGGAGATATTATGCTAAAATTAAGGATAATGACTTAGCAATGTTACATTACTCCGGTGCTCTAGAGATTCTGTCTGAACAGGCGGACCCTCATAGTGCGGTTGAAGTTGAAATGCTATTAGGTCAAGTATTAAGCGACGCGGGTAGGAAAGAGGAAGCTTCTGAACATTATTTAGAGGGATTAGCACTAGCAGAAGCGAATGACTTCCGTCATTTGAAGGGGGAGCTACTTGCCCGTCTCGGTGAAGTTGAGACCGATCGCTCTCAGAGGATGGAGTATCTGCAAAAAGCTCTTTCAGTATTCCGCGAACTTGGTGCAAACGATCGTATGAAGGAAGTACAAAACTCTGTTCATAGAGTAGTCATGGGTCACTAATTTCGTTATTAATACGGCTGCTGATTTTTTCCTCTCCAATCATAATTTTAAATTCTGGTCCTGACTGCTCGGAAATGAAAATCATGCCTTTGAAATCGTCACCAATTCTCATCAACACCTCACTTTCAGCGAGGTGTGGTGCGTTATTTTTATCTGAAAGATGACATAAAACAACTGTTCTAAGTTCTGGAGTCATAATTTCAGATAAAATTTCTGCAGTTTGGCTATTGGATAAGTGCCCACCACGACCAGTAATTCTTCTTTTCAGTGAATCTGGATAGGGGCCCTGCATTAATTTCTTATGGTCATAATTCGCTTCAATTGAAATATGTGAACACCCTTTCAAATGTCTTTTCAATTCTACAGTAGCCTCTCCTAGATCTGTGACGAAACCCGCTCTATTCCCATCACCGTTACTCACTATCAAAGCAATATTTTCAGCATCATCATGTGGGATTGGTATTGGAAGAACACTTATTTCATCATTAATATTTATTCGTTCTAAATTACCGAATGTTCTACAATCTGACATAGGATTCCAACCCATTTTTATTGCAGTTTCAATATTGCAGTATAGATTTGAACCCCATTTTTGAGATGCTTTCAGTGCAGATTTTGAATGATCTCCATGGTGATGAGTAATAAAAATAGCATCTATTGAACTTGGTTCAATTTTTATTGTTGATAACCTCTTTTCAGTTTGTTTCAACGAGAACCCACAATCAATTAGTACTTTACAACTATCTGATTCTAGTAAGGTAGAATTACCTCTGCTACCTGAACCTAAATGAGTAATCTGTAACCCCATATCAATCATCTCTTGAGCGAACGTTTAGTCCTTCAATTAATCTGTTTCAAATAACAAAAATATCGTTTTTATACACCATTTCGATACCACCAGAATGTATCAATCATGTGTATTTGTCCGAACGACGCTCCATCATGGTCATAAATGCATGAAAGTCGCTAAGGGTAGTTAAGACGAGGTCATAGCATGAGGCGTAAACAGACAGCACTTCTTATGACAGTTCTAATTCTGTCAAGTTTAGCCTTTGTTTCTCAAACCAGGCCACAAGCACCCGTAGAAAATGTCGACCCAGGTGAAGCCGCAGGGGGCGGACCTCCAGTAACTGATGAAGACGGAGATAAGATACCTGATTTCCATGAAGAAATACTATTCGGAGAAGATATAATTATTGATTTAGGCACTGAGATAATTAGTATATCCGGACTTGATTCTAGAAATGGTACTGACAATATGTCTGACCATGATAATGATGGTGCTAGTGCCCTCCTTGAGTATTGTTGGCCATATACGCTAGACAGATGCTTTACTGATAGAGTTTCTTTAACGGGTAAGCCAGGTGATTTAACAGATTCAGGAATGAGAGAATGGCTAGACCCGAGAGTAGCTGATACAGACGGTGATGGTCTACCAGATGGGTATGAAATTTATATGTGCACTGAAGGCGGTCTTGGTTATCTAAATACGACTAATGCATGGACATGTCTTTGGTTCGACCCTTTAGACTCTAGCGATATGTGGGAAGATATTGATAGATGTGCTGATTTTACATTTGGTTGTGGAGATGGTTTTGATGTCGATAGAAATGGTATTATAGACGATACTGAGAAGTATACTAATTCTGAAGAGTATCTTTTTGGAACCCCTGATAATTGGATAACTGAGAGAGATGGTTTGTGGTGTTTTGGAGAAATTAATCTATTAAATTCTGACTCCTGTCAGAAATCAGTAGAGAGGGAAACCGGAGACGGATGGCTTGGTAGTGACCCTACTGAATCAGATTCTGATTATTATTCTTGGGCAGAAGTTATTTCTGTAGGTTTAGCAGTTCCAGGAGATGGTATTCCTGATGGCTGGGAAGTACATTATGGCCTTGATCCAAGAAATGCTAGTGATGCAATTCTAGATTCAGATTCAGACGGTTGGGATCTTGATAGAGATGGATACATTATTCCTGATACTTCAGTAGCAACATCTAGTTGGGGGGAATCATTTAGCAATTATGAAGAATATATGATATTTTATGACCAAGGAGTATCTGTGACTCCTGGTCTAAGGAGTATAGACTTATCTCACTCTGACGATAGTTTCTCTACATACGATCAGTCTACTTCGCCGCAATTAGTTGATGCGGCTGTTCATAGTATCATTTCAGACAATCAGAGAGATAGATTACTCGTAGGTTCAGAATTTGGGATTACAATACTGGACCCCTTTAATGAAGTATCTTCAATGATTAATCTACCATCTGGTTTAGTTTTGAATTCAATGATGGATTGGTCGAATGATGATGGCGACTATCTAATATTGTTAACTAATCAAGGAATATCAATAGCAGAAATGCAGAACGGAGTCCCACAAATAGATTCAACAACTTTTGAAGACTCTGAATCTAGCGTTTCTGTCGGTTCGATTAATGAGATGGTTGTGCTTAGTACAGGTAGTGGAAGCCTAGATCTAATGCTTTTCTCGGGACAAGATGTTTGGACTGCATCGATATCCGGGCAATCAATAAACTCTCTAATTTATCTTGAATCAACATCTGAGATTTTATCCAATAATGCGGCGAATGTCAATACTGCTTTGCATATGGAAATGGATGGACGTGGCCCCTTACTCCTCATTGGAACTGATGGAGGATTAATGGCTTGGAATACCACAGATGGCTCTGATTCAGTAGGTACTCCTTGGTGGGTATTCAACAGGGAAAACGCAGAAAATTTCGTTCAAAAAGCAGATTTACTCAACGTTTCAAAGTCGGCTATAGTAAATATTCTCCAACCTGCAGGTCCTAAAGACGCATCCGGTAATTTTGAATTAATCACAGGTGCTTGGATTGGCACATCAGGAGGTTTACATCTGATTGATATTGATAAATTGATATCAATGCCACTAACTGCTTTTGATTCTGAGAGGATGTGGAATCAGGAAAATTGGCTTTCAGGATCAAATGATGTTCATTCAATTCATACATTTAGCAATCAAGTAATTGTTGGTTCTAAAGATGGGACTTGGGTTCTTGAAGGAGGTTACCAAGGAGTAACTGGAATGTCAGATAATCAAACATTCCTTCCTGGTTTAGTCAGTTCATTAACTACTTTAGAGTCTTCTGAATCAATAATCTTGTTTGCAGGTATTTCTCCTGGGAATTACATGAATATCATGCCCATTGACCCCCAATCTACTGATTCCGATCTTGATGGGATGCCTGATGGTTGGGAATTTATTCACGGTCTCGATCCAACTGATCCATATGACCGTGATAGAGATGCTGATGCGGATGGAATTCTATACGACTCAGAATTTGGTGAGGGAATTGATAGGAGCTGGACTAATTTGGATGAATTCCGATTTATCACTAACTCTGAAAATGGTTTCAATGGAACAGATCCAAGAAATATTGATACCGATGGAGATGGATTAACTGATGGTGAAGAATATTGGGGTTGGTTCACAGAATCTACTAACTTTGACTGTCACTACTTAAATCAAGAATATATTTGTGATGAAGGAGTAGGTTCTGAAGCGTTATCAGTCCATCTTGAAGGATGGCTTGGTTCTGGTGCTGGCGGAGGAACAGATGGCCCTACTGACCCGACTGATACAGATTCTGATGGAGATGGAATGCCTGATGGATGGGAAATTGAAAATCGAAGATGGATTGGAGATGTTTATAATGGAGGTAATTTATGGACATTAGATCCAAGAAATCCTAACGATGCTGACGAAGATGCTGATAACGATGGACTTTCTAATCTATGTGAATATAAGTGGTCAAATTTACTTCAATCAGTTATTAATGAAGGATTACCTTCTCATGGTGAAAGTTCAGATGCAGCGTTAAATTGGACAGCAACTGACCCAAACAATGTTGATTCAGACGGAGATACATTACCTGATGGCTGGGAAGCAAGGTATTCTTGCTCTTGGTCTATTGATGCAGCGGGATTGAATCCTTTGAATGGCTCTGATGCATTAAATAACCCTGATGGTGACGGATATGATGTCAATCATAACGGCATCTTAGAACTTGAAGAGAGACTCGTAAATTGGATGGAGTTCCATTTGAAATCAGAACTTATCTTTTCAGACAGTACAGACAATGGGGTACCTTTCCCGGAGAATTTCACTACATTATTGTTCAATGATACATGGGAAGATTTTGCTGGCGGTTCATTCGGTAAGTATGCCAGTAATTCTTACAATAATTTAATCAATGCTACTTCTGAAATTGATATTGGTTCGGGTAATCCACTTAGTTCAGATTCGGATCAAGACGGAATGCCAGATGGCTGGGAGTTTTTCCATGCTCGATGGAGTCTTTTTGATAGCGCTTGGACCCTAAATCCAGTCAATGAAAATGATCGTATAGGCGACCCAGACGGAGATGGAATGAATAACTGGGAAGAATATAATGTAATTTCTAGTAATCTTTCAGAGATAGACAATCTAATTACAGTTCCACAATTCTATCTACTTTACTTTGGAGGTGAGTATCTCCCTAATCCTTGGTTATCTGCAGAATCTTCCAGTTCTTTTGGTTCATTTTTGTCACCTGAACAGATAAATCTGACGGGTTTTACAGCAGATCCAAATAATCCAGATACTGACTCTGACGGATTACTTGACGGTATGGAGTTAATTTTCACAAGATGGAATTCAACAGATGGTGTTTGGACCCTAAATCCACTTGTTCCAAATGATGGTAATTACGACTCAGATAATGACGGTATCTCTGATCAAATTGAACTTAATTTAACATTAAACAATCCATTTAATGGCGGGTTATCTCCTCCAGATGCTCCTCGTCTTTGGGAAGAAGCAGAATATCTTGACCCCTCTGAGGCTGAAAACAGAGTATACAGGATTCTATTTAATAAAGAAGGTAGAGCTCAACTCGCGCTTCAGCAGTTTACAGATTGGCAAGGCGGGGCTACAGCAAAACCTCTATTGAAAGCATTGTTTGGAGTTTCAGATCCTACTACTGAAGATACAGATAGAGATGGAATGAGTGATGGTTACGAATATTGGTTCACTGAATGGAATCTTGAAGATAATCGTTGGGAGATGAATCTTCTTACAGATACAGATATTTTTGTTGATAGTGACGATGACTCTTATGATTGTAATGGAGATGGAATAATTACTCCATCCGAATCTTTCGATAATTTGGCAGAGTTTGAGTCTAGGATATATGGCAAAAAATTGGCAATAGACAGCATTCCGAATGGAACAGGTTTAGTATCATACGGAGCCGATACTGTGAATGCATACATGGATGAGCAATCTATGAGTTATTCTTTGGCTCTGAGTCAATTATATGTTACGTTCTCTACGAAGTCTATATCTTCTTTCGAGAAAACTGGATTGATTAACCAGATTAATCCTGATAACTTCAATATTAGTTTGGCTGGAATTAGTGACCCTACTGATTCAGATTCAGATAGAGATGGAATGCCTGATGGTTGGGAATATTGTTTCTCGATATATGGCCAGTACTTACCAGTCAATGACTACAGATGGTCAATGAACCCAATAAATCCATTCGATGTAAATTATGATCCTGATGAAGATGGTTGGTATGACAGGCAATGGGAAGATGTCCCTGCAACTCAAGGTAAATGGGAAAATAGACAATTTACTCCCGCGAATATAGAAGATCAAATTAGTAATGGCCTCGTTCCTCTATTCTTTAGCAATATTATGGAATATGAAAATGGGACATTACCATTAGATGCTGATTCAGATGATGATTCTATGGTTATGAAACCAGTATTCACTAATGGTGAAGTCACAGACTATATTCAAGATATGAATTTAAGTGATGGTAGAGAAGTTTTCAAATATGGTACTAATCCTTTAGATAACGATACAGATGGAGATATGATGCCAGACTTCTATGAATATTACAGGGGTTGGAACGAAACTAATGACAATTGGTCATCATATCTCAAAATTCAAGTCCAATGGGAACAAATTTCAGCGAATAATCTGAAACCAGTTCTGATTTCTAATAATGTCATATCTAGACCAGTTCTGAATTGGGTATGGTTTACACATGATGCAACAGACGCAAATGATGCAGGCCAAGATGCTGATAATGATGGTGGTTGGGACTGTTCAGGAGGGAATTGTGTCTACCAACCTTACAATAATTTCCAAGAATATTATGGGGTTGTAAATGCTTCATTATCTTCTCCTACATTAGTGCGTCAATCTTTATTAAATGACTGTTCAGGAAATTATGTAGAAGAATGGTGGCAATTAAGAGAGTCTTTGTTAGGTACATGCTCCGGTTCATCTGCCCTGACATCTAATTATTTCAGAATGTATAAAATCAATAATAATGACCAACTCTTTGCCTTAATAGTTGATGATAATGATTTGGATTATCAGTATTTAGATACAACTGACGATGAGACCCTCTGTAGCGGTGAATGGGCAGATTCCTATGAGAGATTTGCAGGTGATCAGTATCATTTTCCTAATATTGGACTCGGCGAATATGTATATGGGTGGTGGACTTTAGATATTGATGGAGATCAGATCGCAGATGGTACAGATCCAACTAAATGGGATACTGATGGAGACTGGTTAAATGACTTCTTTGAGATCGAAGATGATATGTTAGATGGAGTCCGTGGAAATAGTGCTTCGCCGATAAGATATGACGATCGAACTACTACCTGAGATTCATTGCATTAATTTGCTAATGTACTTTCGGTTGGTACATGGACAATGAAGGGGAGATGCCATCTCCTGCAGCTTCTATGGAAGAGAAACTGCTTTTTCTACAAGAGAATTTATCTAATTTTGTTAAGCAGTATAATCTACCAATAATTGAATCTGCATTAGTAATCTCAAAATACATCAATATTCTTCTTAATGAATTAAAAAAGAAAGCATCTCTTGAGAAAGAAAATCTACCTCTGGAAATCACTGATCCATGGCCTATTACAGGTGAGATGAAAACTCCAAAAATAGAGGATTTCCCGTTAGATAAACTGATGCAAAACATAGATCAAGACCGCATGGACATATTTGATACAATTATTAGAACTATAATCAATGGCTCAGAGATTCCCTTTGTAAATGCGGTAATGCTGCTAAGGGACTGGGAGAGGGTAATTAGAACCCAATTAGTGAAATCTACAAGCCCCGGTCATCTATTCAGTCCCCTAGAGTTAGATGACAATTTTTAATCATTCATTTTCGGCTTTAGCAACTATTCTGCTTGAAACAAAAAATGCATCTCCAATAGACCAAACATATAGTAGAAACCACAAAATCACAGTGAAGAGTAATGGTAACTGTATCAAGAACCAGCCATTTGCTTTCTCGTGTTGCCGATTAAAGTGTTGACCTAAAAAAAGGAACGGTATAAGCGCTAGAATAATCGTGAATAACGGTCTCAAAGTCCCCCATGGTCCAATTCCTCCATTGAGTTCACTCCAAATAACTCCAATGACACCTAATCTACTTACTTTTTCTAGCTCTTCGTCTTCAGCAATATTGACTACAAGCTCCTCTGTCATATACACGCTAGGAATACCTGAATGATGAATATAGCGATTGTATGTATGGGAAAACACCAACTATCACCTACTTATCGAAATTATCATGGCTGCCCCAAGTGTGTTGATCACAGGCTATCCAAAATTTTCTAATTTCGAACATAACGTGTCTGAAAAGATATTATCATTACTAAAACAAATGGATTTTGGAAAAACCAAAATTTTTACAGAATTATTATCTGTTGATGAATTTGGTAGTAATTTAACTGCTAATAGGATTAAATCCGGAGAAACTTTTGATGTGATTATACATTTAGGATTTTCATCAAAATCCAACAAAATTCGTTTTGAAAAATATGCATATAACGAGTATAAAATGTCCCAACCTGATAATTCCGGGCGTTGTATATCTAACGGTGAAATAATTAAAAATCAGAAAGAAAGGTACCAAACAAATGCTGATTTATTGCCTCTTAATTCTGAGTTTAAAGCAGAATCTCACATTGAATGGAGTGAGGATCCTGGGCGATATATTTGTAATGAAACCTACTTTAATACACTAAATACCATTAATAAGAATCTAATATATAATGATATAAAAGTTATTTTTATTCATCTACCCTCTGAGTTTATTATAGATATTTCAAAACAAACTGAAATCATTGTTCGCTTGATTAAATGTATGACTAAGCCTTATCTGGAAGTTGTGGCAGGATTAATATTTGATACAAATAATAGAATTCTATCTTGTCGTCGCCCCAAAGAAAAATCATGGCCATCATGGTGGGAATTTCCAGGGGGCAAAATTGAGTTTGGAGAAACTCCTCAGATTGCATTATCTAGAGAGCTAAAAGAAGAACTTTCTCTAAATGTGTCACCCTCAAGAATAATTGCTGAGCAATTTTGTAACTATGATGACAAATATGTGAAGTTAATGGTTTTGAATTGTGGAATTATCCAAGAGGATAGAATTAAGTTATTAGAGCATGATGAAATGAAATGGCTATCAAAAGAGGAATTATTTGATGTAAATTGGTTACCAGCTGACTTACCAATAGTCGAAAAATGGTCTATTGAAGGTATTCCTAATCCTCATCGATATTGATTGTTGGATTTCCTCTTTTATCAAACCATTCTGTTGGTTCACCATCTCTTCTCATAGCCAATTCATCTCCAGAAAATCTTGGAAACTCATTCCTTCCTTCGTGCCAGGTTTGTTGTTCCAACCAAATATCGATATTTTCACCAGAAATTTCAATTCTAATCATACCACCAAGTGCTCCTTCATCTACAACAAAAGAAACTTTGCCTGTGATGGCAGCCTGTCTTGAGATTAAAAAATAGGTGTAACTATTATCAGAATTTATCGTCATAACATCAAGAGCTGTATCTAAAATTCTTTGTATTTTGATTTGATTTAATAAAATATCAAAAGTAGATGAAGTTCCATGAATTATTTGTTCTTTATTTTTCGTTGGAAATACTCCTTTTCCAGGTATTTCATTTATTTCACAATCAGGGAAAAACATTTTTATCGACTTCAAAATCTTTTCAGCATCTTCATATGGTTGGACCGTAGAAGAAATTCTAATCACTGGTTCCATGAATGTCCGTCCAGCCCACCAGTCATGAGTTCTCTGTATGAATAATCTCCCACTAACACGAATGATTGAAATTGAATAGTTGCTGAGGTGTATCATGGCAGAGCGCTCTAGTACCATCTCCGGAGCGTTATTATTGGCACCAACACTTTGTATAGTAGCATTAAGATTTGGCCTTACTAGAATCAACGAAGTAATTTCAAACGATATAATAATCGAATTTTCTATACACCTCATTGCACTTATTATCGGTTTGGTAATGTTTTCTAGATATAGGGTAATTGAAGATCATGAATATCATCGCTCCGCAACCATAAAAAGACTTCGTAAATCATATTCTCAAGAAGATAAAGGGTTGTGGGATAAATCTGAAATCGCTATTAAAAAACTCGAAGAACAATCTTCTGAACAACTAAAGGGCCGAAAAGGGGCATTAATACAGGCTAAAATGTCTGGAAACATAGGTTCATTGAATGCAGAATCATTTGAGAAAGAGGTCGATATCGATGATGAAATTGAAGTAGTCACTCATCATAGAAATATAGGTACAATTATCGATGAAGTAATAATTGAAAAAAATAATACTGAGGCCTCTAAATCATTTTTAACAAAGAAATTAGAAAAATCCGCTCTAAAGAGATTAGAGAAAAAAAGACTCAAGGCTGCTAAGAAAGAAATTAAGAAATCAAATAATAAGTCTAAAGTAAAGGGATACAATCAAAATGATGAAAACCAATGGGATGTCTCTTCAAAAACTCAATTAAAACCAACTGTTGCTTCGTGCAAAGAATGCGGTACTCTAAATAACTCAAATAATCCTTATTGCACCTCATGTGGGACATACTTATCGTGAAAATAAAACAATTCATAGGGAATCGATAATAAAATAAATTTAGGTGAGTTTATGTCTGTGAAAAGAGATTATTATGAGGTTCTAGATATTAAAAGAGATGCTAGTCAATCAGAAATTAAGAAATCATTTCGTAGTTTAGCGAGAAAATTTCATCCTGATAAGAATCCTAATGATCCAGAATCAGAATTAAAATTCAAAGAAGTTCAAGAAGCGTATGCGATTCTTTCAAATCCTAGTGAAAAGAGAAAATATGACACTTATGGGCATAACGGTCCAGGGGGCTCACCATTTGGGGCTGGCGGATTCCAAGGCGTGAATATTAGTGTTGAAGATTTGTTTGGAGGAGGCTTTGAGAGTGTTTTCAGTTCAATCTTTGGATCTTCCAGTCCAAGAAGAAATAAGAGGCAAAGAGGTTCTGATTTACTTGTCAGTCATTCAATTCCATTTGAAGCTTTAATGAACGGGTGTGAAGAATCATTAGAATTTGAGGTGCTAAAAACATGTAATGATTGCAATGGCCTTGGTTCAAAAAATATGGCTGATGTTAGAGAATGTCCTGCTTGTGATGGGCGTGGTCGTATCCAAAGAATAGAGAGATTAGGGCCATTTACTCAACAAGTAGTTTCTGATTGTCCATCATGCAAAGGAGAGGGTAGAATTATTCAGAACCCTTGCTCTAATTGTAGAGGCCAAGGCCGTGCGAATCAGACTAAAAAAGTACAATTTACAGTCCCTCCAGGTATAGAAAACGGTCAAAGACTTAGGATGTCAGGTTATGGGGAATCATCTAAATCGGAAAACGGTGATCCTGGTCATTTGTATATTGAGATAGATGTTCAAGAACATGAATGGTTTGAAAGAGATGGTGCTGATTTACTGATGGCATTACCTTTAACATTCACAGATTTGGTACTTGGTACTACGGTAGAAATTCCTCATTTAGATGGTGAAATTCTGAAAATTAAAATTCCTCCTGGCTCAAAACCTAGTCAAACAATTTCTGTAAAAGGTCGTGGTTTACCCAGTAACCGAGCACGTAATGGGCGTGGTTCAATTATGGTACTTTTAAAATTAGATATGCCGGAAAAAATCACCAGAACCTTCAAGAAAAAATTGATTGACATCAGAGATGAAATGAATTACTCTAATGAAGAACTCGAAGAAAAAATCCGTAAAGAAGCTAGATCAAGACGCAATGGTTAAGCCCATTCAATAATTTTATTTGGTGTCGCAGCCAACGGCTCTCCTTCAACTAGTCCTGATAATTCTAAAGCTAGGTTTGCAGATTCCCCCTCTAATGCAATCCTCAGGAATATTTGTGATTTCTTAGGCAAAGTATCTATGAATATCTCATCTTCTTTTGAGAGATAATTAGGTGAAACATCAATGATTGAGAGTTTATTGCCTTCTGGATAATTTAGTCTGATTGACGCAACTTCCCATGCCCAATCAGAGGTTTTTAATCCCAAAAGAAGATTATTACTATCTTCAGAAATCTTCCAAGCACAAATTTCAATTTGTTCTGTGAGATGCCTTAGTTCAGGCAGACCCCATATTTCATTTATTGAACTCCAGGGGCTTTCTCCTAACTGCATTAAAGCAGAATCCAATATTCCTTGAAAATCTCCATTCTCATTTATTTGTTGAGATATTCTTTCTCTAATTCGGATTAATTTTTTTCTTTCATGCTGTTGCATTTCTATGGAACCATCACCAAGCCGTAAAATCACGCCTCTATTCCAGAATAATACTATCATAAGAGGACTTAACATCAAAAATCCAATCAAGATATAGAAATTATTGAACATCCAAGAAAGGTCTTCATAATCTTCAATAATTGGGGCTTCATATTCTCCAAGATATTCTAATTTAAATATATAACCAATTTCAACATTTTCAGCAGCTCTTCTTTCTATCCTTAGTGAATGGTTTCCATAAGGTAAAACAATTACCTGTCCATTAGATGTGTTTACAAGTGCACCGTTATTTTGATTAATCTCTTGTATGGTATAGTTTACTTCGGATTTAATTACTTCATTCAGATAAACCTTTGAACCATTTCCGTCTAAAATTTTAATCCAAAAAATATCTATATTATCTCCACTATGGAGGCTCCCTGAGGTCTCAGAATCCAATCCTACTTCATTCCATCTTTCATCCGGTGACTCTATCCATTTGGACTCTGGTGCATCAGAAAATTTCATTCCATCCATAGCTCTTAATGGATTTAATGAAAGGTTCCACCTAGTTGTTTCAGTTGATTTAATCCTAATTTCCAAAGAAGATGTATTTTCATTTGATTCAATTATATCGGGGCAAAGCCCATTTGTCAAAGAGATATTCTCTTTATCTCCGTAATAGTCAATCAAAAATAATTCAAATATAACTCCCTCATTGGTAGCGGTACAAATTAGTGATATTTTCATATCTGCACCCATTCTAAACAAGATAGAATCTCCATTTGAATCAGATTTAGCAATATATGATTCATAGTGCCAAGAAGTATGATAGGTTAGTGGCTCTCCATGATTCCAAGGAATTTGTAATTCTTCCCCATTTCCAGATTCATTAGTCTGATTATTTCTATATAATTCAAATTTGTATGGTTGAACTTCTTCATCGGATGTAGAAATAATTCGAACCCATAATTCGCTTTCCTTTGGGTACTCAAAAAGATTCTCTTGTTCACTTAAGTCACTTGAAACTAATTGTTTCACACTGTCATTTCGATGCCACAGTTCAATTTTAATGTCATTGTCACCAGTAATTTCAGAGATTACAATAATATCGCCTGGTTCTCCAAAAATTTGTATGGAATCTTTGTCAGAATGATTGTCTAAGACTCCTATGAATTCAATATATCTTTGATTTCCCTCAATTAACGAGTTACAATTACCAAGGAAGCAATTGTCTTGGGTCATTAATGTATGGTAATCTCCTGGATTTCCTGGTGAGGGTATTGAATCTATTAAATCTGAATCTTCAATGTTAGAAAAATCATTAACAATTATCATATTAATTAAAACATCATTAATGCTCAAATCAGTACTTGAAAATAAACTAACAATCGCTCCTTCTTCAAGAATTCCACCCCATTCTAATTCATGGCTATCTTCTAAACTAATTATTTCTCCACTGTTATTAATCTCAAGAGTTAATCCGGAACAACTAACTTTCAAGCATGAAGCACTGTACCAGAAAGGTCCTTCAAAAACAATAATTTCTTCAAAAATTATATTTTTTTCTTCATTTTGTCCGCTAACGATCATAAGACTTGAACTGATAAATAGTACAGTTATCAGTAGCGCAGCGGTACGTCTCACACCTCTTCGGACACGGCCTCCTCTTAGAATGCTTCAAGCGAAATGCTTCGTCCGCACTATGTATGGAAGAGAGGCCGTTGGCTCGAAGCGTAGTCGCTAGACAGCGTTTTGGGCGTTTATTTAGTTTAGGAGACCGAAATTCACCTAGTTCTTGGACTCCTGCTCTTATTCTAGGTAATGATGATGAAAAATTATCATATTCAATGGCACCTTTTGAATATTCTAGAGATTCTAGTAGTTTACCTGCTAAAATTTCTATTAAGACAAGAATAAATCTTACTTTACCCTTCAATCAGTTAGATACATGGGTTGCTAGTGAAGGATTAGTTCTCCCGCCAAGCTTAGTAGAATCTAATTCTGGAGAATTTGGTATTGGCAAAGAAATATTGCCAGTCTCTTGGCAATCTTTACATCATGATTTAAGTCTCAATAATGAAGAGCTAGTGCCATCAATAATCATCCTAACTGATGCTCCACAATTAGCCAATCAAAAAGGCTTACTATCTGAGGCGTTATATATTATCAGAACGCGTTTCCCATCATCATTGATTTGGACACCAGGGATAGGTGGCCCAGATAACTGTGCAATTTTAACATGGATGGGTGTTGACATTTTTGATCTAGGGAGATCAAGGCACGCCAGTTCTCTCGGGGTTATTTTATCAGAAAACGGTCCGAGAGAAGTCGAGAAATCAATAAATGAAGATTCCTCAATGAAATATCAAATTCAATCTTGGAAAAACTCACTTGCAGCAACTAGAGTCGCGATTAGAGAAGGTAATCTGCGTGAATTAGTAGAGAAACAGTCTATCTCCAGTCCAAGGTCAGTAGAGAGGTTGAGAGTCCATGATGCTAGGATGTCTAATTTAGATGGTGGAAAATCAGGCTTAGCAAGAATCAAAGGTCAATTTCATGAACTCAGATGTCACAGTTTTTCTAGTCGTAACGACCCCCTTATCCAAGATTGGCGTAGAAGAGTTTCTGATAACCATCAGCCTCCCTCTCACCAATCCAAAGTGATGGTATTGTTACCTTGTTCAGCAACCAAGCCTTATCGTCTATCTGCTTCACATAAGAGATTTAGCCGTTCAATCACATCCAACACAATCCATGAGGTAATAGTTACTGCACCACTTGGCTTAGTACCAAGAGAACTTGAAGACATCTGGCCCGCTGCCAACTATGATATTCCTGTGACTGGAGACTGGGATATTGATGAACTCAAAACAATCCGTGAAATGACTCATCAGTATATTTCTAGAAATAAATTTTCAAGAGTTTTAAACCATAGTGGAATCGATATAGAGCATGAATCGATAGAGATTATTGATACTAGGAAGGGATTAACTGCGGGCTCTTCCGACGCTCTAGAGTTCCTTCAAAAAATGGTTGAAAAATCTGTAAATGACTTTTCCTTGGAAGATCCTAAAGAAAGTAAACATAGGCTTGGGAAACTGCGCGCTCTTTCTAGATTTCAACATGATACTGATGATTGGTTGGATGGTACAGGAATACAGGGAAGGCCTCCAATTTTCACAATCCGTAAAGAAGGTAAACAATTAGCATTATGGAACCCAAGACTAGGTCGTTTCTCATTCACTAAAGCATGCCTTCCACTATTAGCAGAAAGTAATAAATTTCCTATTGTTAATATTACACCTGATATAGATTGGCGCGGTGATTTATTTTCTTCCAATGTAATAGATTATCAAGGAAGTATCCGGATTGGGGATGAAGTGTTAGTATACCAGAATAATCAACTTATTGGGTCTGCTAGAGCCGAAGCCGCAGGTTGGGAATGGCCAAATGGACCCAGTAGATTGGCGCGCGCTCAACACAGATTGTAATAGGAATTGGTTGTTTGAGTTTGCGTAGCGATTAAAGAGGGGCAGCAAGTCGGCCGGCTACCTGAGGTCTTCATATGGCACGCATGCACAGCAAAGGAAAAGGAACTAGCGGGTCTTCTAAGCCCAATAATGATACAGCACCTTCATGGTCTGAATCAGATAAAGGGACTGTTGAGGAATTAATATTAAAATACGCTAATGAGGGACATTCTTCAGCAAAAATTGGAACTTTACTGAGAGATATGCACGCGGTACCTGATGTCAGATTAGTTATGGGTGAGAGAATTTCTCAGACACTTTCACGTAATAATTTAGATTCTACATATCCTGAAGACATGATGAATTTGATGCGCAAAGCATTGAGCCTTATCGATCATCTTTCAAGCAACAAGAAAGATTTACACAATCGTCGTCAATTAGAACTTTGTGAATCAAGGCTTCGCCGTCTAGCAAAGTACTATGTTGGAACAGGGCGTATATCTTCAACATGGACATACAAACGCGATCAATTGAGATTGATGGTTGAATGATTTCTGCGTATAAGATTTGAACTACCCCCCTACTCGAAGTATTATGAGGCTACTAGTTGATGAGACCCAGTTTTCCTTGGTCTCAGAAATTTTATCTTCTGCCTCGAAAGAAATTGGAAGGCTTAATGAACCATTATTACTACTCTGCTTACCTACTTTATCTTCATCTTTTTCGATGGCAGCGATAGAATCATCTTTAGTAGATAACGGAGTAACTTATCGTAGAAAATTTTCCATTGAGGAACCAGATAATTCCCCTTGGATTAAGATAATAGATGATGATTCAGAAAAGACCTCTCTCGAAACTAACCCATTTAGATTGACAATATCTACATTGGTTGTTGACGGATTAATTAGCCATAAAGGAGCCTCCAGAAAAGGACCCTTGACTTCTGTTGCACAAGCCCATGCTCTTGCTCAATTAATATCGCCAAATGGTCACAGAATACGTAGATTACGCCCATGGTTAATATCTGGTAATTGGATTAATTCTGCTATGGATAATACCTACGATCCCCTTTATTCTGCATTAAGAGATATTCTCTTAGAGGAGGGAATAATCAAGGTAGTTCCAATTCCCGAAGTCCCTGAACCAAATGTCTCAGAATATGAATGGATAGATGAAAATGTGTTAAACGCGATTTCTTCAAGGTGGATAAGTCTTGATTTGGAAGGTAAAGCTAGAGTTCTATCTAATTTAGTTAGAGATTCATTAATTAAATCAAAGCCTTCAACTTCTAGATTAGAAGAAATTGTTTGGCATTGTGTTTTGGCACCGGGATGGTCTACAGATTTAGCCGGACAGATATCCTCTGCTAGATTATATTGGGAAGAAAATAATTCTAATATCGCATCTAGTAAAGTTATTGATAAATTAATTAGAGATGGTGTGATATAGTTACTCTTCAATTCTAAGCATAACTTCGCATCCAGCACATTCTATTCTTAATGGTCTAACTTTTGATTCAACAGTATTACTCGTGCCACAAGCCGGACATTCGATTCTAGGTAATTTATTCCTTCTACTTCTATCTTTACTTAATTTCGGAGATACAAGTGAAATTGGGAATACTAACAAGACACTCGAGGCAACAATTGCGAGAACTATTTGCATTGGCATACCCAACACATAGATTACCAACGATAATCCACCTAAGGATGATACAGAGATTAGAGCCGGTGCGCTACTTCTATTCCTGGTCAAAAATAATCCCATACCGATTGCTATGCACAAGGCGAAAACACATAGCATCGCAGAAATTAGAGGGCTGAATGCCATGTTTCCAGATGGTAAAAATTCAATTCTAAAATTTTCCTCTACATCTATATCATTTTGTTTAATATTTATTGATTCTAAGAAAATCCATCTTCTATGTTCGAAATCAATATTCTCGGCTGAAACAGGACCCAATCCAGCTAACATTGAAGTTTTAATTTCTAAATTGATATTTGCCTCATCCCAATAATTATTTGAAGGATTACGAATAAAATTTTCAATTATCAGTTGTCTTTCATTATCGACTACAGAATACGAAGTTTCAATCTTAATAGTGATTTTTTCAGCAGCAAAAGATCTTGTTCCACCCATATCTATTTGATACTCTGTAGGTCCTAAATCAACAGGATTTATTCCAATTATCGATTCAATATCTAACGATAAACCATTTTGCATAAATGATCTCATGTCTGAAGATGAACCAGTAATATGAGATGTTAATGCTAGTAATTCATCATCGTCTACTTTACCATTATTTCTATGAGATGTTGCAACAGAATCAGAATACGAATTTAAATTTTTCCACCAACTATTTGAGTCTAAACTTGAATTGCCGATATTATCCATCCCCCACCTCATCCATTGAGACATAGCACTATCAAAGGAGATTTCAATTTTCTTTTCTATTACATCTCCTTGAAAATCCATATCTATTTCAACACTGATTTCAGAACCGCTATCTCTTAGAGGTTCTGAAGAGGGATAATAACTTCCTCCCCCTCCATTTTCGTCGTTAACATCTATGTTGTGATTTTTTGATGCAGATATTTCCAATCCTGATTGTGGTGACAAAATGAATTCAGTAGAATAAGTGCCGCTATCTGTTTCATCGGGCATTTCCCAGACAAATGTTACTTCAACACCTGATTCAATAGGAGTAGCAATTGGGCTCAGAGTTAATGGAGTTCCTTGTAGGGTGAAACTACCGCTCGATAGAGACCACATTTCTCCTCCAAATCCTGAGTCCAATATTATTGGGAAATATACAAGTCCTGAAGTAACACTTGCCTCTTTAATTTTGATATCCACTAATGGCATTGCAACAGCGACTTTTCCTATGGAATCTTCTGAACCCCACTTGAAAGTCAATCCTGCCTCTTGTGTAGGATTTGAGAAAAGTAAACTATTCACAAAAAGAGATACTTCCAATTTATCTCCCTCATTTATTGTCCCTGAGGAAACTTCTACATTAATTTCCATATTCCCTTCTGCATTTAGAAATGGCTCTACTCCATTGAGTCCAGAATTACCTGAATAAAATGAGCCCCCGATTCTGATATCCAAAGTAGCATTAATTGTTACTCCTACAGCGCCCTCGACTAAGTAAGGGATTGTGAAAGTCCAGGTCTCTTCTGAATAATCTCCCTCAGTCCCCCATATTATTTCCCATGATCCTACCTCGACTTCTCCTTGTTGTAACCCTGCTGTGACGGTCGCTTCTTGTTCGTCAGAAAGCGCATTTTCGAATGGTGAAAGCTTACCATTAGAAGATTCATCCAATAAAAACAGGTAAAACCCCGTATCGCTACAGCAAGATGCGTCATCTCCTACTGCATCTTGTGCATGTGCGGGAGCAGTACAAAAAGAAAGCAACAATAGTCCAACTATGGTCAAGGACCTAGTGGCCAAGTGCCCGTTCATGAACTCCTGTGGTTAACTTATTAGACTTCAATGCGACGCTTAATAGATACGAATTAATACAATTTAACCTTATTATTAATTTATCCGTGCAACCAAAGTAGTTCTATGATATCATCATTAATAGATTCGATTTTAGCATACCCTACTCTCTCTAATTGAACTATATTATTTTTTATAAGTTGAATATCCTCGATTACACCTTCTTGAAAAATTAATTCATTACCATTTGGGATTGTCAGAACTGCTTTTTTACAAATTGATTTTGGAACCCAATGTACAATTGGTCTCTTATCAACACGATCTATCGATTGAATAATTCCGACAGATTTTTGTACTTTAATATCTGCAAAATCTTTCAAACGAATTTGTTTTTTCTCTAAATCTTCCGTTTCTATATAAATTTCTAAATCTTCCAAATTCCATTCTCTGTGACCCTCAATTTCATTTAGCGGATGCTTATTTAGGGTCAGTTTTTTCTGTATTTCAAAATTATTAGTATCCAATTTTATCTTTTTAGGATTTCTGACAAAAACCCTTCTTTCACATCTTGAATCAATTTTACTGGAGTTAAATGACTCAATTGTTTGTAGAGATACAGAAATATCTTTTTGCGTCAATCCAAGGTCTACCCAATAATCTCTCATTGCCTCGGAATCAAAACCTCTTCTCCTAAGGGCCCTAAGTGTCGGTAACCTCGGGTCATCCCATCCTGAATAATTCTTATTTTCTATTTCTTTTCTCATACCGGATGTAGAAAAACTTCCAAACTCATGAATCTTTACTCTGCCCCAATACATAGTTTCAGGATAATCCCAACCAAAATGATTGTATAGCAAAGTTTGTTTTCTGGTAGAATCCATCAAATCTTTACCTCGGATAATATGGGTGACTCCTTGTTCATGATCTTCTATTGCACTTTGAAAGTCTAATAGAGGCCAAACTTTGTATTTATCACCAACCATTGGATGGTAAGAATGTTGTATTCTTAATGCAGGCCAATCCCTAAGAGCTGGATTTGGGAGGTTCATGTCTGTTTTTACTCTTACAACAGCCATACCCTCGGTAAGTTCTCCACTCATCATTTCATTCCAATCTGAAAGGTTTCCCCCAGGGTCTTTATTCCTACATCGACATTCTTTGGAGTTATCTCTTAATTTCTTAAAATTTTCTGCAGAACATTTACAGACATAGCCGAATCCTTCGTCTAACATTTTAACAGCATAACGCAAGTAGGTTTCCATCCTTTCAGAAGCTCTAACTATGATATCTGGTTTTTTACCTGTCAACCATTCATAATCTTCTTCAATCCAACTATATGCTTCTTTTAGTGGAGGTTTAACCTTTGAATCTGTGTCGTCAAATCTTAGAACTATTTTCCCATCATAAATTTTCGCATACTCAGAATTAATTGTAACTCCTCTAGCATGACCTAATGTTAGGGGGCCGTTAGGATTTGGTGCAAATCTTAAAATTACCTTTCCACTAACTGCGTTTGGTAAATCTTTCAAGCCAGTTCTTTTAACTTGTTTTTGTCTATTTAGGGCCTCCGGATTAGTATTTTCCAATATCTGACGAACTACTTCAATACCTTCATTTTGAGCCAAATTATTAGCATTTTCGACTTCAGTATCTACTAATTGCTTTAATTCCCTTGCTCTACTTCTCAAATCGGATCTTTCCCCTAGTATCCTTCCTAATACAGAACCTGACTGTCCTGCGCCATCGTATTCAACAGCATTTTGTAGAGCATATTTTCTAACAATATTTTCGATTTCAGAATCCCATTCTGCCGCATCAGTCATATTATCATCCTCACCACTAGACTTCTGCATTTCACTATTTACCAATCACTAATGGATGATTGTTTACTATTTCCTTCTACCTGACCTCTTTTCGGTATAGGTTTTCGATTCTCTTTTAGCCAGATATTTTCTGTTGTTACCCATGACCATCTCAAATATTTATTTGGATATTCGCCTTTAACTAAATTTTTTATTGCGACTCTAGTTTTCGGGTCTGAAGGATAACCACTGCCAATTTCTAAACCTAATAATTGACCTATTTTTTCAATTTCCTTGTCTCTATGGACTTTTGCAAGAATACTTGCCGCGCCAACTAGTATATTCTCTAAATCCATTTTATGTTGAGATTTAATAGACCATTGACTCCAACTTGAACCTAATGAGGAACTAACACGATCTCGGAATCTTTTTTCATCGGTATCACAAGCGTCCAAATATATTTCTCCATTATATTTTTCAGCCTTTGTAGCAACTATTGCTTCTTTGAATAATTCAACTTCTAATTTATTTAGATTAGTAATCTCTCTTTCAATATCTATTCTTGAGGCACTACAAGTAATTAATCCAACATCCCACTTCCTTTTCTTTGCTTGTAAGAATATTTGCTCTGCTAAGAAAACTCTCTTTTTCTTAGATAAAGACTTAGAATCTTTAGCACCAATCCTCATTAAAATTTCTACATCGGTACTTGGCATACCTAAGGCACAAACAACAAGTGGTCCTATCGCGGGGCCTCTTCCTGCCTCATCAACTCCCAATTGATACATTTACTCCTCTTTCTTTCTTTTACCTAATTTTGATAGTCTTGATTCAAAACCATCTTCATTTAAATTAGAGTTCTGTGGATGTATTTCTTTTTCTATATTAATATCATCTGCCAATTCTACAATATCATCCAGTGCATCTTCAGTCATTGCTTTATCTAGAGAGTCACTAGCCATTTTAATATCAAACTTAGAAGTAGTATTAGTCTTAAGCGGTTCCTTTGGCTTAGATTTATTCATAAAATCAGACTCAAAACCTTTAGAATCTATAGTTTCACTTTCTATGAAAATTTTAGTTTCGGTTTTTTTCATGAATTTTGACATCCATTCTCCTGCTGTAGGGGTATCTTCTTCCGAAGGTAACCCCAATCTTTTCCTATCTTGTTCTAATCTGTATTGAATAGCTTTGACTACTCCAATACTTCCGAATATTATTACAACCAGGCTGATTATCACTGTCTGCCATACTCTGAAGAATTCAATAATTATTGAACCTCCATCTTCATTATTTGCATTATCTAAATTTTCTTGAAATAAATCTTTATCTTCAGTAATACTTTTCTCATAAATTATTCTGGGATCTCTAATTGATCTTGCTTCAATTGAGAGTGTTGGGCCTTCAATGAAAAACATAGTTTGAGAAATTTCATCATAAGAAATATTCATCCAAGCAGTGAAATTAATTGATTCCCCTATCTCGACATCTAATACCTCAAATGAACGTGGATTGTTCGAACTTTGCCCTTCTGCCTCTGGGGGCAACTCTAGTTCAAAGTCAGTGAAGATATTACAATCTAAATTCACTACTATTCCATCATTAATATTGCCTTGATTTTCCATTGTCCATCGTGCTGAAATATTTACGGTTCTCTCTTCATAATTATAATCATGATAATAATCTTCATTAATTAAATTCCAACTAAAAAAGTCCCCGGCAGTAACGTCGAAACTGACCGTTTTAGGGCTCCATCCATCAACCCATAATTCTACTATTATTTCTGCATGTTCGCCGGAAAGAACTCCCTCATTTATACTGGCATTTAGATAAATTTGATTTTTTATCTCCCCTGGGTCTAAACTAATTATATTCTCACTAATTTCAAGGTTAATCCAGTCCGGAGTTTCCTTAATATTTAGTTCATAATCATAGGGGATATCTCCTGTATTCTCCACTATTAATTCAGTTCTACAACTGTCCCCTGGTTTAGTTTCGAATTGACAATCTATGTTAATTAGTTCTAGGTTCCCTCCTGATCTAGGGACTATATTTACTCTCTGTGTGACATTAACTGCTTCATCAGGAATAGCTGTACTCCAAACTTTGATCTCAAAGAATATTGTACCTGTAATTAGGTAGGGTGATTGAATCTGAAATCTAATTTTCCCAGTTTCATTAGGCCACATTGCATTCATTTCCATTTTGTCCTGTATGAATACATTCCAATCTTCTAATGCAAATGCTTGGGAAAAATCTCCTAATCCGCTTCCATTTTCATCAACTGGTCTCACACTAACTGCAATATCTCTTTGAGTATTACCCAAGTTTCTAGCAGTAATTTCTATCGTCGCTACATCATACGGGGAAATCGAGTAAGTCCCTCCTCCTTCTACAATCTCAACTCCATGGAAGTAACCATATCTCATTGAAAAATTATACCAATCACTACTTCCTGTATTATTTGAATTTATCTCCATTGAAAATTGATGTAACGAGTTCGCCAGAGGCATCCCATTTTCAGTGAGGGGAGCAGTAATTGAGAATTCTGTCCATTCAGTAGCATCAGATAAAATTTCAAAATCAAATCCATTTGTTGTATCAGAAGAATATTCCCAATTAACAATCCAATCATCAGGACCATGAATTTTAATATTTACTACGTCGTTACTTTCTGCCAGATTTGAATAATTCACATTTAAATTGATTAGAGCACCAGGGTCAATAGCAAAAACGGATCCCGAATCAGGCCCAAATTCTACTCCTGGCCCCTCTTCAATTTCAAATGGATACAAGTATCCAGGGGTATTATTGAAAACAGTATCTGCAGCCGCTTCTTGTAGTTCTAACGATCTTTCTACAGATATTCCCTCAGGAAAGTTTTCTCCAACCGGGGACTCTCCGGTAATTACTGCATACAATACACAAGATGTAAGATACGTTCCATCTAATGACGGATGTGACCCGTCTGAATATAGACTTGAGAAGGAATTTTCTCCTTCTGAGGGGTCTATTCCTGTATCATTTACCTGATTGTAGATGTTTTTGAACGCAAGACCTGCCGGTGCGATAAAAACGGGTTTTTCAAGAGTAGTTGAATTTTCAAGATACATTTCATAACCTTGTTGAAGATGTAGTTGCATTGTCAAATAATCAGGATTCCTATCTGTATTTGTCCCATCTTTTCTCCCCCATGTCATTAGTAGAATTGTCTCTCCTCCTTCAGAATTTATTCTTTCGTTTAGGTCTTTAATAGCATTTTTACTTTCAATCCAAAACTCAGAACTGGTTGTGAATGATGGTACTTGACTTTGTTCTTGTAGGACAACATAGTCATGCCCCTCAGCAAGCTTCTGATTTAATTCACTATTTTGTTGATTTGCATCTTCTGAATGTTCAGATAATCTCATACCTCCTCCAGTTACAGATTCAACATCCGAGTTTTCTCCTGAAACATCCAATATTCTTTCTAATTTTATATTCAAATCATTATAATCTGTGTAAGAATTACCAACTAGTAATAAATCCAAACTTGTTGTATTTTCATGACCTTGTTCATGATCTCTTGAAATTGTACTCATTTGGTAATTTAATGTATTATTTTCTACAAAAATACCTACTTGTATTAAAATTAAGGCCGCAATAAACACTGCCGCGAAACCTCGCCTCATATCGCATCCTGAATGTCCTACTCTTTCATTATCTCGCTGTTTTGTTCAGAAAACAGGGAAGTATTCAAGTCCTTAGTTGCTGCTGTAGATGCATGGCGCCCATATGGCCATTCAGAAAGAAATCTTCTGGGAGCAAAAAATCTTCAACAATTGAAGAAAATATTGTAGTAGAATATGAAAGAGAAGTTAGAAGTGAGAAAATAGATGAAAAAAACCGCTCACACCTTACAAATAAAACTTTTATTGATGCTATGGCTTTACTCTCAGATGAGACCAAATGATTGTAAACTAAAGTACAGGATCAGGTATTGTCCTGCCTAGTGCATCTACATCAAATTCTCCTGCTTGTATTGGAACTTTCAAACCAAATTCGAATGACACTTTTGGATCAATTTCTCCTATTTGTCCTACTTCAATTCCACCAATTATTACTTTGGCTCCTCTTCCTTTTATCCAAGGCCCCTCTTCTTGATTAATTCCTTGCCACTTTACTTCTGAGAGATTGGCTCCTAAGTCTCTGAGTAACGAACTAGCGATGCCCTTTGCTGCAGAAAACCCTCCTCCAACCTCTGCACATGCCCATGAAAGACGAGTTTTGTTTTCCGAATCTCTGACTACGTCCCCTAACTCATGTACTCTCTGAGGTAGTTCATGATGTCTATTTGCTGCCAGAAGATTTAGTAGTGACGGGAGAATATATTGTCTTAACATCGTATGTTCCTTAGTAATGGGGTTCGAAATTATAGTACTTTTATTTTCTTCAATCCATCTGACTCTTTCGAATTGGTCACGTTTGTTAGATAGTGTTAGGCTTTGAGTTTCTTGTAGCCCGAGAGCGCATAGGCTGGAACTAATCCTCCTCTTAAGGTTAGAAGACGGTAGAGGAATCGCATCCAAATGTACAGCAGATAACTGTTCTGGTAGATTATCATATCCATATCCTATAGCAATATCTTCTACGATATCAACTGGATGCATAATGTCATTTCTCCATCTTGGCATCGAAATAACATGCTCTTTCTCGCCTACTATACAATCTGCCCATTTCTCAATTTTATCAGGTCCATTAGTCACGGTTCTTGTTTCTATTAATTCACCCCCCATTTTTTTTATTGAGTCTGCAATTTCTGTTTTGCTTAATTCGACTCCAAGAATATTTCTAATTAATCTGTCAGGGACTTTGTGACTTTTCGAATCCCCTCTAGGGACGTTTAATAATTCGTGATTCCAGTTTTTAATTTGAATCGATTCAATAACGCCTCCTCTTTCTGCAAGTGATAAACATATCAATAGTAAACATGCCTCACAAGATCTTTCGTCCCATCCGGTCACATCAATGAAAAAATCTCTTGTTTGCTCATTTACAGTAGTATGATCACCGTTGATAATTGGTGGGAACGAAAGAACTCTATCCTCAGCATCTATAATCACTGGATATTCTTTCAATTCTGACATTAGATGAGCATATTCTTTCCCTTTGGGGTGTGATTTCAATATATCCTCAATGCTCATTTCCTTTTCTTCTGCTAGTGGAGTGAACTTGTATTTATTATCAACAGAAATTACTTTGAATGGAGGACTTAATTGTGATAAATCATGAACTCCAATTGAAGCGAATTTTCTTTTCCTACCCAGAGTTAAGTGTAACTTTTCTTGATGGTCCATTAATGACTGAATAAAATCATCTTTTTCGCGATAATTAGTACCATTATCTACGCCCCTGACTACAGCTCCAAGAATAACGGGGCGTAAATTTTGTAGGGACTTATCAACTTCGAGAGTTATCTCGCCTTGTTTTATATCGAGATTAGGTGAATCGTTTAAAGAGTTCAGAAAAGCTCTGGCGGCTCTAGAAATAGTTTCATGACTTAGTAAATCTGTTCTATCAGGAAAAATTTCAATTTCAATCCCTTCTTCGTCATTTTCTTCTACCACACATCCTATGGAAGGCATTCTTTTTTCCCAATCATTTGAATCGTATTTGACGCCTTTAATTTCATGGAGATATTCTAAGATATTATGATTAAATTTTAGTGTTGGCATAATATCACCTAGTTTCCAAGCCACATTGGAAGAGGTCTATCGTATCCAATTAATCTTAGTCCTGAAATAGCAGCAGTATCATGATCAATTGCTCTTAAATTTCTTCGTGTAACCTCATTCAGATTCTGAACCCCTATATCTGACATCCAACCATTTATAGTAGATTTCAGCCAAACAAGATTTTCTTCCAGCTTTTCATCATTATTTGGGGCGACAATCAGTGAGCAGCCGGAACCTTTGGCTATGATAAAATCCTCCGCACTGGGATTTTCGTCCAATTTAATCAACAAATGTTTGCCCTGTTCCTTGATGTTCATTGCTCTCGACGCCAAACCAATCCTAGGCAATGCAGCAGATACTCTACTTCCGCCCGGAGTTGCAGCATTGATAATCGCTCCATCTAGATCTAAATCAATAATCATTCTTAGTAAATTTTCTACTCTATCTACTCTGTCTCTCAACATTACAAGAGATTTATTTTTCATTTTACTTCTTAAAGATACTATTATTGATTCTATTTCGGCGTCGTTCATTTTAGGTAGAGACTCTAAATTAAGTACTATTCCTGAGCATATAGGTAGATATTCATAAACTTTAACGAGGTTTTCTTGATCTATAATAAGCAAGTCTATCTCTCTTGGTGAATCTCTTACTAAACATGGCTGTTTTGAGGACATATGGTCGCTAGAGGAGGCGGTTTTTTCTCTTTCAATAAGCCAAGGGATTGGGAAAACAATTCCTTCGTCTCCATCAATTGTTTTTAGAATTGTATCACAATCTAGTTTTTCATGGAATAATTGATTATTTTTTCCCGAAGGAACTAGTAATATTTTTTCTAACCCTTCCATGATACTAATTTCAGGATACTCAAAAATATTAGAATTATTTTCTGAGGGTACTAACACTAAAGCATCTTTATTTATCGATAAACCCAGAGGTTCTAAGTGTTCGGAGATTTCTAAGATCTCTTTTGGATTTATCTCTCTTATCTCTGCTCCATTACCTGCTGATGGACAATTACCTGCAACAATTACTTTACCTCCAGTCATCCCAATTCCAGGTTCTTTACCAACCGAACCTAAAACAATTATTGTTCCTCCTGACATACCTGCTCCTACTCTTTCCCCTGCATGACCACGAATCAGAATAGTTCCTTCTTCCATAGATTCACCTGCGAAATTAGTTACTGAACCTTGGACATTTATAATTCCTCCTTTCATATTAGAGCCGATTCTATGGCCAGCGTCCTTTTCAATGATTAATTTCCCATCTTCTTGAAAAGCCCCGGCCATTGATGAACATCCACCTTGAATAGTCAGATTACCTCCTCTATTCATTGCCCCGCAACATTCACCTAAATTCCCTAATAGCAAAACTCTAGATTTTTTTGGTAAATGAGTTATTACACCAATTTCGCCATTTTTTGGTTTCTCATCCCCATTTCTTCCCCACCCTATTCGTACTAATAGGTCGCGTTCCAATGCTTCAGCGAGCATTTTTTCAAGATCACGGTTCAACTTAATGCTCTTAGCCGTGACCTCGCGCATAAACTATCATGACTCTGAGGATGTATTTAGTCTTGATTCTGACGGCTTGAAGGCTAATCAAAGTATTAATTTTTAATATCAAGCACGTAGTTAAAAAAGGGTATATTGATAGAGTTTCTACTCGGGCAAGTTATTGTCAAAGGGTAGTTAGTGAGATTATGAGTATAATTAAAGTTGCAATAAATGGTTTTGGTACGATAGGCAAGAGAGTTGCAGATGCTATAGATGCACAAGACGATATGCAAGTAATAGGTGTAACGAAAACAGGGCCTTCTTTTGGCTGTGGACTAGCTAAAAAACGAGGTTTTCCATTGTATTGTACATTTGATAATCAAGAAAAAATTGATTCTTTTTCAGAGCAAGGATATGATTGTAAAGGTGGATTGTCAGAGTTATTATCTATTGCAGATGTTGTAATAGACTGCGCCCCAGGTAAAATGGGGGCCGCGAATCTAGAAAAATATCAATCCGCTGGTGTCAAATATATGTTTCAAGGTGGAGAAAAACATTCTCTAACGGGATTATCATATACTTCTTGTGCAAATCATTCAGAAAATCTCAACGCTCAAGGTACGCGTGTAGTGTCTTGCAATACGACCGGTCTTTCAAGAACATTGGTGCCTCTGTACGAACATTGCGGGTCTCTAAAAGTAGAGTGTACAATGATTAGAAGGGCCGCTGATCCAGGTGATTCAGACAAAGGGCCAATTAATGCAATAAAACCAGTTCTAAAAGTACCAAGTCATCATGGTCCTGATGTAATGACAGTTAAGCCCGAGATTGAAATTAATTCCTTAGCGGTTGCTGTCCCAACAACTTTAATGCATGTTCATTCGATTATTGCAGATTTACCTAATGGTCACGGACTGACCACTGATTCGATTATTAGAATGTGGAAGGAATCTCCTAGAGTAATTGTAATGAGTGGTAAAGATGACAAAATCCCTACTACTGCAGAAGTGATGGAAATGGCCAGAGACATAGGTCGGAAATGGGGTGATTTACATGAAATATTTGTTTGGGAAGACGGCGTTAAGTTGTTGGGCAATAGGCTATATTACTTCCAAGCCATACACCAAGAAAGTGATGTAATTCCAGAAAATGTAGATTGTGTCAGAGCTTTGATGGGCACTGAAGCAGATTGGAGAACTAGTGTTGCAAAAACAGATTTAGCCATTTCTGATTACTACGGAATCTAGAATCTTTGATTAATTTTCGATTCATCAAACGTTAATGGTCAAAAGGGCTTGATGTGTCGCAGGCTCGATATGACTGCTGTGAAATCAATTTTCCCAATTCTTTTGATTCTTGTCTTTTCATCTTGGTCAGGTGCAGTTTCTGCTTTGAGTGAAACAATTGATTCCAATACAAATTCAGATTACCGGGTTATATCTGAGAATAGTAAATGGAGTAAGTTATCTGTTGTTTCAGAATCAGATTATAAATTGAATGATTTCTCTGGAATTATTCATTCACCGTTTGGAAATTTCGATCCTTTGAAAGATGTAATGCCCCTCGGTCCTGAGAACTTGTATGATTCATCAGCACTTTCACGTACAGGATTAGTGATTGTACAGTCAAACAGTGTAGACATGACCGATTTAATAAATTTAATAGATTCTTATGGGTATCCAATTATTGATAATATACCTGATTCTGCTTTAATCGTCAGGTTACCTATTGAAGATATTTTGACTTCTAAATCCGAATTAGAAAAATCTCCTTCAGTACGATGGATAGAAGGATTACCAATTGCTTGGAGAGTTTCTCCAAGTTTAGTTGATTTTTCTGGACGTGGTGGTTTCTCTCTTGATTTAGATATCACTATTGCTTCAGACTTAGAAATTAACGAATTATCTGAATTAGAACTTGATATGAATCGTATCTCAGAAAGTTCTTCAACAAGAAATGTTTGTGATATTCACTTATGTCAAATTAAAGGAATTGATGCGACATGGTTGCCCGTTTTAGCAATGGATGGCAGAATACTAAGTATTCATGAATCTTCAATTATTTCAACACACAATAGTAATGCTAATGAGTTAATTAGTGGTAATATTGCTTCAACATTGTCTCCTTTCAATCTGAATGGTAGTGGAGAAATTTTAGCTATTTCAGATACGGGAATAGATGCAGATCATGGTGATTTTAATGGCAGGGTCAGAGCAATTTATGATTTGTTTGGTCCTGATAATTCACACCAAGATAGAAACAGTGGTCATGGAACACACGTGACATCAACTCTACTGGGTGATGGTTCCGGAGATTCTAATTCCACTGGAATAGTCCCCGCCGCTACATTTCACTTCTATCAACTGGAGGCTGATAGTTCTGGAATCTTAGCAAGATGGGGTTCTCTGTATGAAATGTTTGCACATTCGTATCAACAGAGTGCTCGTATTCAAACTAACAGTTGGGGCAATATTAATCTTGTAGGCGAGTATAGTTCTGATTCGCGTTCAGCAGACTCATATTTGGTTGATGAACCAAGTTTCCTAGCTTTATTTTCGGCTGGAGATTTGGGGATGAATGGTTACCAAAGCATTACTCCACCGGGCACTGCAAAGAATGTTCTGACTATCGGAACGTCTACTACTGGCTCATATGATAGTGTTCCGGCTGGAGAGGTTTATTCTTCTTCTTCAAAAGGAACGACTCTGGATGGTAGAATAAAACCTGATTTAGTTGCTCCAGGTGTTATGATATGTTCTGCTCAAGCAGAAGAAGCTCAATTTGTAGACGGAGATAGTTGTTCTTCATCAACACATGTAGGAACTGAGACCCCACTCTACATGACTCTCAATGGCTCCTCTATGTCGACTGCAGTGGCTGCAGGTGCAACTACTATGGCTAGACAATTTCTTCGTGTGAATGAAGGTATAGTAGAACCTCGATCTGACTTTATTCGTTCAGTCTTGATTAATGGAGCAGATGATTTAGGAACTCCCGATATCCCAAATGCTTTCGAAGGTTGGGGGCAAATAAATATCTCTAATAGTTTGTTTCCAGAGTTTTCGGGCGTCGATTTAGAATTGTTATATGATGATTCTAGAGAATTGAAACCTGGGCATTCCTTTGTATACACAATTCAATCTAACGGGGATTCGAGGTTTGATGTAACTCTTGTTTGGAATGATCCAGAAGGTTCAGCAGTCGCCAATCAATCCTCTCCCAAATTAATGAATGATTTAGACTTGAAAATTACATCACCAAGTGGTCTTGTATATTATGGTAATAATTTCGCTAATGGTAATAGCGTAACCAGTACAATAGCAGACTCTTTGAATAATGTCGAAAGGTTCAGAATAGACTCTACTGAAATAGGAGTTTGGTCTGTCGAAGTAGGTCATGCTGGAGGCAACTTACAAGATTATGCAATTGTCATGTCCGGAGAAATTAGTGAAATAATTTTACCTGATCTTACAGTATTCGCTAACTCGTTATCTACTTCTGTAGAAAGTCCCCTTCAAGGCGATACATTTTTGATAGAGGCTCAATGGAAAAATCAAGCAGCTGGTCCTACGGGAAGTTATTCAGTTCTAATAGAAGATATAACTGAAAATACAGTAATTTTTGAACAATCAAAAACATCACTTCCAGGTGGTTCATTAGCATCTTTTTCATACCCTCACATATTTTCTACAACTGGTCTACATACAATAATACTAACATTAGATTCTGATTCACAAGTTACAGAATTAAATGATGAACTCATGGGAATAGACAATAATAGAGTACAGATTGATGTTTATGTATCACAGGTAGGAGTTAGGTTAACACCTCTCTTATCAGATGGAAGTTATCCCTCTACGCCTTACGAATTAGATCAATCAAAAGTTCGTTATTTAGATCCTAGTATATCTAGTGCTGTCACTTTCGATTTAGAATTGAAGAACGAAGGGACATCAGAAGTTACTGTAGATATTTCAGCATCACCTGTGCAATTATCTGAGGAGGGGGGGCTCCTAGTTGCCCCTAAAGACGAATGGTGGAAACTATTCAATGAGTCTGGCCCATGGACTTTATCTCCTTCTGGGCAGGAAGGAGATAGTGTGATTATTTCATTAGAATTTTCTGATGTTGATGCAGATGTTTCTAGTGATATTTATGCTCTCCCTGGTAATTTTGTATCACAAGTAACTCTTTGGGACAAAAATGCACCCACTGTTTATCATTCAATGCAACTTAAGACAGTTGTAGAGAGAGTTGAAGGATTAGTGACTGTAGTTGCGGGTGCAGATGATTTAGGTGCAATACCTGGTCAATTTGCTCAGTTTTCTCTCTCAATTCTAAATACTGGAAATGGGCCTACTCAATACACTATTACTTGTGAAACTGAAAATCACTGGATTATCAGAGTGGGAGATAGTGGGACTTCAGTCCTAAATCTAGAACCACTCTCCAGATTACAATTCTTACCAGTTCCTATAAAAGTTAGAATTCCTAACGAAATATTAGGTACTCCTGCTTCAGGGACCCTCGAAGGAGTTAGTTGTACTACTCAGTCGGTAAATGATGCAAGCTTATTTTCTGTAGATTCAGCATCAGTAGAGGTTTTTGAGAATCGTGATTTCACTACTGAGATATTTTCTGAAGAGGGTATGTCGCTAGGGCCTTTAGGCCTTTCAACCGACCGTCCAGTATTAAATGGTGATTTAGTGACTACAAATTTAGTAATTACTAATCAAGGGAATGTGCCTTCTGAATACACTGTCAAAATACAAAATAATTGGCAAACTCAAATTGTTATTGGTATTGAAGAATTTGTTAATCAGGATATAGTTGTGAACATTTTAGCTGGACAAAATCTTAGTATTACAGTTAACACAATAGTCCCCCTTTCATCTAATATGGGAGATTCAAATATTATCACTATCAGAACTACTATTTCCGATGGTCAAACTCTAATTAATGGCACTAAGTTAGTTCTCGAAGAGTTTGCTTCATTGAACGTAGAAAACCCTTCTGAAATTTTGGTTACCCTAGGCAAATCTTCAGTAACTCCTTTCAAACTTCATAATATTGGAAATGTCCCTCTTGAAATTTCTTTGACTATGGGCTCTCTTCCAGAAGGTTGGTCCGGAGGTTTCCTTTCTGGAAATGTTTTCGAGATGGACATGAATCGTGAAGCATTTGTTTCAGTGGGTCTGGAATTACCAGGTGCTCTATCAATAGGATCACTTGACCAAACCGTATCAGTAATTATAGAATCAGAAACCCCTAGTGGAGAAGTTTCTTTCCAGACTGTTGAATTTTCAGTAGAGGTGCTTCCATCTGTGTGGTTAACAATTTCTTCTGAAAAAACTCTGATTGAGGATATTTCTTCCGGTATAAATGCTAATTTCCAAATTAATATGACTAACCAAGGTAATGTAATCACTGATGCAGAATTTTCTGTTACATCAGCGGATGGTTTTGAAATACAATTTCCTGATTGTTCGTCTGATGTGAATTGTGAATTGTCTCCTGGAGAATCCCGAACCTTTACTGTCTCTGTAAAACCTAATTCCAATGCTGGTTTCGGTTTATCCACATTCGAACTATCGGCGACAGCAGTGAACTTTTTCCCTGATGATGCCGAAACAACAAATGCACAGATAACGTTGGAAATGAGTAGGGAAAGAACTACTAACGCTGGTGGAATTTCTGGAATCTTGGAATCTTTGGGATTACCTCAATGGGTACTCCCATTATTATTCTTGATTTCTCTGACCGGAGCTATATTCTTAGGTTTCAAGATAAGGGAAAATTCACAAAAACTTATGTCTCCAGAAGAAGAGCTGATACCTGAAGGTTCTGCCTTATTATCTGGTAGTTCTAATGAACGCCGTGCAGCAGCTCTAGACACCTCTTTGGGTTCAGGAGATACATTGACTGGTGGTGTTAGTGATGATGAAATACAAGCAGCTATCGCTGCATCTGGGCCTGCTAAATTATTACCTACAGCAGATGGAGTAGCTCCTTTACCTCTGGGAGGTTTACCTGATGGCTGGTCTATGGAACAATGGGAGTCATATGGTAATCTTTGGTGGGAACAAAACCAACCTTAGACAGGGTTTGACTTATGACTGAGTCTTTACCGCGTAATAGTATGAATGGCTCAATTGTATTATTTGGTCCCCCAGGTGCAGGTAAGGGGACTCAAGCAACAAGAATCGTTGATTTAACATCTAAACCACAGGTTTCAACTGGAGATATGCTAAGAGCCGCACTATCAGAAGGCAGTAAATTAGGTATAGAGGCCAAATCTTTCATGGAAGCCGGAGAATTAGTTCCCGATGATGTCATTATAGGGTTAATTTCTGAAAGATTGAAGATGGATGATGCTAAAAATGGCGTACTCTTTGATGGTTTTCCCCGTACAATTGCTCAGGCTAGAGAACTTGCTAAGATTGCAGAAGTTAGCGCAGTAGTTTCAATAGAAGTTCCTGATGAATCTATAGTTCGAAGAATAGTTGGAAGGCGTATGGATCCTGAAACTGGTGAAATTTATCATATTGATTTCAAACCAGCACCTGAATCTATCATTAATCGATTAATTCAGAGAAAAGATGACAATGAATCGACTGTACGTAACAGGCTAAAGGCATATCATGAACAGACATCTCCTCTAGCTATTTGGTATGAAAATCAAGGGCTTCTAATCAAAGTTGATGGCGAACAAACCATAAAAAATGTTGGCGATGAAATAATTTCTAAACTTTCTGCTAGATGAGGTAATTATGTCAGGAAGAAGACGTTCTAGGGACTCTCTAAAGAGGAAAAATCGTTCAAAAAAGGCGATTTCGCAACTTTCTAGTATTATTGATTCTCCAGCAAATTTCTCTTTGGAAATTAGGGACATTGCTGTTAGAGATACATTGCGACTATCAAAGAGGCACGGTCAGAGGTGTGAGCCTAATGTCCGAAAAATGTTCTGTAAGGTCTGTGAATCTGTAATGAGTTTTGGTTCTGATTCAAGAATAAGAATTAGAAAAGGATCGATTATTATTACTTGTGAACGTTGTAATAGTAAGGTTCGTAGACCGATTAAAAGGTGATGGAATGGAAATACCAAATGCAATAAAAAGAAGGGCTCTAGATGATACGCTTGATATTACAATAAGGGTGGGTAAACAAGGAATAAATGAATCATTGATAGAGGAATTAAAACAGCAACTATCCAAAAGAAAATTAGTCAAAATGAAAGTCAATCAGGGCATAGCATCTAATAACGCGGATAGAAAATTATTATTCGAATCAATTTCAAATCAATCGGAATCATTTTTGGTATTGCAAAGAGGAAATACTGCAGTATTTTGGTCCGGCGAATGAAGTCATGAAAAGGTATTATTACTAATTCTCATATCGAGAGATATTTAGAGGTAACCTATCACGGAAGTGTATGGAAAGACTTCTAGGTCATTCGTTCAATAGCAGAGTCTACAAGATTTATTTGTCTCTATTGTTTGTATTTTCAGTCATACCTTTGTCAGTTTCTGCGGCAGGAACTAGCAGTGGAACATGGTCTGCACCAGAAGAAATGCCTAGTTGGTCAGTTACTGCCGCAATTGTAATTTTAGTGGCCGTGTACGGGCTGATTGTATTCGAATTAGTCCATAGAGCTCTTGCAGCGGCGCTTGGTGGTGTTGCCGCAGTTGTTGCTCTGCATATTGCTTCAGGCAGTAACAAAGGCCCTGATTTGTCGGCAGTGATGACATGGATTGATTGGGAGACTATCGGACTTCTAATTGGTATGATGGTAATGGTAGATATCCTTTCAAAGACAGGTCTGTTTGAATGGGCGGCAGTACAAGCCTATGCTCAAAGCGGAGGCTCAATATGGCGTTTAACATTTATATTATGTATTATCACCGCCTTCTTCTCCGCTCTACTGGATAATGTTACTACTATATTGTTGATAGTTCCAGTCACAATACAGATATGTAAAGTATTAGATTTAGAGCCAGTCCCGTTAATTATAGCTGAAGTTATGTTTTCCAATATTGGGGGCGCAGCAACCCAAATTGGTGATCCTCCAAATATTATTATTGGTGCTCAATTATCTAGTCAGAGTCTTAGCGGGACTTCATTGGCAAGTCAAAGTATAGGATTCAGTGATTTTATTATTCATGTTGCACCAGCGGTTCTAATTGCTATTATCCCTGCATTTTGGTTACTTAGAATAATTGAAAAGCCGGGGTTATCAGGAAACAGGGTAAGGAATGTAGACTTACTAAGGCTTCAATATGGAATTAAAGATTCTGCTTTACTTAAAAAATCAGGGGCTATATTAATTGTAGTTATTTTACTGTTCTTCGCTCATTCGGCTTTCCCTCATCCATTATTTACTGTTGCCACAATTGCTATTGGGGGGGCAGTCGTAATGTTACTCGTAACGTCTCCACATCATGTAGAGGAGCAGTTAGATTCTGTTGAATGGACCACTATTATTTTCTTCGCAGGTCTATTTATCATGATTCACGGGCTTCAATATATGGGGTTAATCGAGATGATTGCTGACTTAATTTCAGATACCGTTTCCAAAGCATCTGAAGCTAACAGACTTATGGTGGCAGTTCTATTATTGCTATGGGTATCTGCAATCGCCTCGGCATTCATTGATAATATCCCATATACAGCCACTATGGTGCCTGTTGTTATTGAATTGGCCTCTGATGAGACACTAGGTTTAGAACTAGGCCCCTTGGCATGGGCGTTAGCATTAGGAGCCTGCTTAGGTGGTAATGGGACAATCATTGGGGCATCTGCTAACGTAGTAGCCGCGGGCCTCGCTGAAGAGTCTGGAAATGATATATCATTCAATAGATTTTTCAGAACCGGTTTCCCTATAATGATACTTACCTTATTGCTGGCTACCGTATATTGTGTTGTCAGATATGCTATTGAATGGTCAAATAATATCATTCCAATGTTGATTATTACAGTACTTATCATCGGTAGTTTGAGTCTGACTCCGTTAGTTTACAAGGATTTAGAAAATATAGACATTAAAGATTTAGACTTTGAATCTGAATAAATGATCAATTTTTATTATAGATCATAAGTGTAATTTTTCCCGAATTGATGTTTTTCAGGATAAAACAATACCTGATTTTTTTCTGAAAAAAATCTTTTATCAACAATATGATATTCGCTATACTCAAGACCCTTAGAGAGGGGGTGCCAACCCTTTACTTCATATACCAAAGGTAGGTCGCGAGGCTGCTTATAGTGCGCTTTGGTACTGACATGTATCAAGGTTAGTGGTTGAGACTGCTTCGCCCTGCGGGGAGACGGAGTGGTCTGAGATACCAGAATTGATATGCCTGGACACCAGAGGACTCACAATGAGTCCCTGTGTTAAGATAATAAATAGAAAGTGGGAATGTAGAAATTAATAAAATGCTACAACCCGACTGGGGGATGGCTCGGCTCGAGAGCCGAAGAAGGTCGTGACAAGCTGCGAAAAGTTGCGGGGAGAGGCATGAATCTCTTGGATCCGCAAATTGCTGAATGGGACCTCCTGGCACTCTGTGCCATTCCTAAATGGAAAGGGAACCTCCTGAACTGAAGCATCTCAGTAGGGAGAGGAAAAGAAATCAAACGAGATACCGCTAGTAGTGGCGAATGAAAACGGTATAGGACAAACCGAATCTTTATGAGAAATCATAAAGAGATGTGGGGTATGGACCATCTGTAGTCTAAGTCATGGAAATAGAAGTCGCCTGGAACGGCGCACCATAGAGGGTGAAAGACCCGTATATGTACATGATATGATCAAGTGATGAATCCTGAGTATCGTGCGTTGGATATCGCGCGTGAATATGGGAGGCATAAACTTCCAATCCTAAATACTACTCGAGACCGATAGTTGACAAGTAGCGTGAGCGAAAGCTGAAAAGTATCCTTAGCGGGATGTGAAAAGAACCTGAAACCAGTCGGGAACAAGCTGAATAGGCGTGAAAGCGAAGATATGAGCAGCGTCTATTCGTGCGTTTCGAATAATGCCCCTGGGAGTTCTGATTAATGGCGAGGTTAAGGAGTTGATCTCCGAAGCCGAAGGGAAACCGAAAGGTCCGCAGCCGCTTAGGCGGTGAGGGACTGGGTGTGCTCGCCCGGAGTCATTAGTGGGAGACCTGAAGCCTATCGATCTATGCCTGGCCAGATTGAAGCCCGATGAAAGTTGGGTGGAGGATCCAACCGTTGCTGATGTGCAAATCGCTCGGATGAGCTGGGTATAGGGGTGAAAGTCCAATCGAGATGGGCAATAGCAGGTTCCGCGCGAGACTACTCGCAGGTAGATCTTCGCAGAGATAGATTACGATGTAGAGCACTGATTGGGTATTTAGGGGGAGCGATCCCTCGGTACGCTGTCAAACTCCGAAGTTGTAATCGTCGTAGAAGCGAGGAGTGAGCCACGGTGGGTAAGCTACCGTGACGAAAGGTGAAGAAACCAGCTCAGTGTTAAGGTCCCAAAATTACAGTTAAGTGTTAATTACAAACGGAGTCCGTGGTCGAAGACAACTAGAAGGTGGGCTTAGAGGCAGCCATCCTTGAAAGAGTTCGTAACAGATCACTAGTCAAGCTTGCGGGCCCGAAAAATGGACGGGACTAAAACTGTATACCGATACACTGATCCTTCGAAAGAAGATGAGGTAGCGCGGCGACATGCTCGGGTAGAAGCTCGGTTTTGAGATCGGGTGGACCGTGTATGTATGAGAATCTAGGGAAGAGTAGCAGCATAGTGCGGTGAGAATCCGCACCACCGAAGGGGTAAGGGTTCCTCGGCAATGGTTATCAGCCGAGGGTTAGCCGATCCTAAGGTCATTCCTAACCGAAATGATCGAAAGGGAATTGCGTTAATATTCGTAAGCCCCTCTACAATTAATGGTAACGGCTTGGGCTAGTTTATGCGCATCTGTCATGGTGCGTCGAAGCGTTCAATAATCGAATGGAGAACCGTAATGGTGAGAAGTTCGAGAAGGCGTGAGCAAAGATAGATGAGGCCTAGGTCCCATGAAAAGCCGTAGAGGTGATCGTACCAAGATCTGACACAGGTACCCAAGGTGAGAAGCCTAAGGTGTGACGGGCAAAGTACCGCGAAGGAACTCGGCAAAATCGCTCTGTAACTTCGGGAGAAGGAGTGCCAGGTTCGAGAGAACCTGGTCGCAGTAACAAGGGGACTCCGACTGTTTAATAAAAACATAGCCGACTGCTAGATCGAAAGGTTGTGTATAGTCGGTGAATCCTGCTCAGTGCCGGTATCTGAAATCGGGTTTCAACCTGATGAAGGACCGGTAAACAGCGGGGGTAACTATGACCCTCTTAAGGTAGCGTAATACCTTGTCGCTTAATTGGCGACTTGCATGAATGGCACAACGAGAGTCCCACTGTCTCCGCGGTACGTCCGGCGAAATTGACTATTACTGGCGCACAGTCCAGTAACCTCAACCTGCAAGCGAAGACCCCATAGAGCTTTACTGCAGCCTGGCGTTGTACAGTCGCACACTATGTGCTGAGTAGACGGGAGATGTTGATCATTTGGACGCCAGTCCAGATGGGAGTCGTCCATAGAGACACCGTCCTTAGTTTGTAACTGTACTAACTCTTAATGAGAACACCGTTTGGTGGGCAGTTTGGGTGGGGCGCCACGCGCCCGAAAATATAACAGGCGTGCCCAAAGGTCAGCTTAGGTGGTTCAGTCTCCACCGTTAACCGTAAGGGGAAAAGCTGGCTTGACGTGGATCGGACCAATAACGATCGACGATGCGAAAGCAGGGCCTAACGAACCAATCTACCTCATTTATGGGGGTGATTGATAACAGAAAAGTTACCTTGGGGATAATTGAGTTGTCACCAGCAAGAGCACATATCGACCTGGTGGCTTGCTACTTCGATGTCGTCTCTTCCCAACCTCCTGGTGCAGCAGCTGGGAAGGGTGGGGTTGTTCGCCCATTAAAGGGGATCGTGAGATGGGTTTAGACCGTCGTGAGACAGGTTTGTTGCTTTGTGGTTGAGGCGTATCAGATGCCTGATCGGAAGGGTCCTTTAGTACGAGAGGAACGAGGACTCGGAGCCACTAGTTTACCAGTTGTCCGGCAGGGCAATGCTGGGTAGCCACGCTCCAGTGGATAAGAGCTGAAAGCATCTAAGCTCGAAGTCATCCGAAAGACGAGGCATCTCAGGGGACTCATAGAAGATGAGTTTGATAGACAGCGGGTGTAAGTACCGAGGGTTCGCCCGAGGTATTCAGCCCAGCTGCACTAACCCCCCGAGCATTCATCAATTTCT
>Ga0209631_10000727_pt1 | contig 44296 bp, 37 predicted proteins | sample COG_08_FD_184752 | JGI IMG/M metagenome (GOLD analysis project Ga0209631, IMG submission 184752) | Pelagic Microbial community sample from North Sea - COGITO 998_met_08 (SPAdes) (version 2) | ecosystem: Environmental > Aquatic > Marine > Neritic zone/Coastal water | place: Helgoland, sampling... | reverse complement strand
ATTCGTGGATCAATTGAATGGCGGTGTTTTGTTGTCATTTTACAACGACGCGCTGGGGCAAGAAGAAAACCCCATGGCTCGTTTGGGCTATGCGTATCATTTCGAGCCTCTCTCAAATGGAGCCATCGTGAGCGCCGGTTTGTCAGCATCCATGTTCAGTAAAAAGCTAGGCAATAACTGGATCGCCATTGATAATTACCTCGAGGATGCGGCGATTCCAAATAACGAGTCGAGTTCGAGTGCAATTGATCTCGATTTTGGTGTCTTCGTCCGGAAGCCCGGAGCTTTTTACGCGGGCATCTCGGCGACACACCTGATGGAGCGAGAACTCGCAAACTTGAGCATTCAACCCCGACGACACCTCTACTTCATGGGGGGCTCCACGCATTCGTTAGATGGAGATTATTTGCTACTGCGCACCAATGTGTTGGCAAAAACGGACTTGGCAGCAACCATCGCTGACGTCAACGTCAACGTTCTTTGGAACAACATGGTTTGGGGAGGCGTAAGCTGGAGACCCGGAGATGCCATCGCCCCGACGGTTGGTTTCGAATATGCGACAGAGTCCAAGGATCGAACGAGCACTTCCCAACAAGTATTTCGTTTGGGATATAGCTTCGACTCAACCACCTCCGAATTGAGCAACTACTCGGATGGTTCGCATGAAGTTTTCTTGAGTTACTGCTTTAAATTCCAATCAATCCCCGCTACGAATCGCTACGCCAATCCCCGTTTCCTCTGAACTGAGGATAATAAATGGCAACCATTTGAAGTTAGTATTCGTACATCCTATTTGGATACCTAGCCTGCAAGCAACATGAAAAACATCCTCATCATCCTCATCACTGCATCCACATTGTTTGGATGCATTGCCGGTCCTCAAGGCGAATTGGTGGGCGTTTACCCGCGTGAACAATGGATTCAAGTCAACCCGTATGGGATGAACTACATCCACCTGGGCTCATATACCATGGGTCCAAGTGACCAAGATGTTCCATTCGCGATGAATACCCGTTCAAAAACGGTTACCATCCCGGCCTTTTACATCGATGTTCATGAAATATCGAACAATGAATACCGGCAATTTTGTGCTTGGGTCAAGGACTCCCTGTACCGCAACACGCTCGCTGAAGACGACAACGAAGATTACTTCTTTTCTGAAGATGCCTTGGGTCGTGAGTTGGACCGATTCATTGACAAAGGATATGTACTGAATTGGGAGACTCCTATCAATTGGGAGGATGAAGACATTTTTGATCTCCTCTACGATGAGTATTTCCTCCAAGGCTCTGATCAATACTATAACCGCCAACAGTATGACACGCGGAAACTGAATTACCGTTATTGGTGGTTGAACTTTGATGCCGCGGCGAGCAATGGAAGCAAGGATCTGGAGTTTAGCGAGAAAAATAGTCTCAATCAACTTCACTCCGTTCGTGGTACGAGCGACCGCTCGCAGTTTATCGTCGAAGAGACAATCAATATTTATCCCGACACCCTTGTATGGGTTCGAGACTATACATACGGCTTCAATGAGCCTCTTGCAGATTACTTCTGGCATCCGGCTTATGACAACTATCCTGTTGTCGGTGTGACTTGGAGCCAAGCGAAAGCCTTCAATGCTTGGAGGACTCAATTAATGAACAATTACAGAGCTGGTAATGGCCAATCTGACGTGCAACGTTTCCGTCTCCCAACAGAGGCTGAATGGGAGTTCGCTGCGCGTGGAGGATTGGACCTCAGCCCTTATCCATGGGGTGGACCCTACATGCGAAATGCGCAGGGTTGTCCGTTGGCCAACTTTAAACCAATGCGTGGTGACTACGTCGAAGATGGAGGAGCCTACACCGTTGACATCAACAGTTACAGCCCAAATGATTACGGCTTGTACAACATGGCGGGTAATGTCGCTGAATGGACGAGCACTGCGTTTGATGAGACCGTTTATGAGTTTTCTCACGACATGAGCCCTGAATACAGTTATAACGCCAAGATAACAGACCCCCCAACGTTGCACCGTAAGGTCACCCGCGGTGGATCTTGGAAAGACATCGGATACTATTGTCAGACGGGCACACGTTCTTTTGAATACCGAGACACCTCCAAAGCTTTCATTGGCTTCCGAAGCGTCATGTCGTACATGGGCAGAGGCAAGAGCGGAGATCCCGAAGAGTGGAATTGAGTTTTCAGCGATGACTCAGCATCGATGAAAAAATGAGCGATAATTTTAATTGAAACCTAAAGCAAAAAGAAATGAAACCAGGAAGCAAAGGCTGGAAAAACTTGATGTCCAAGATGTACGGAATCGGGGCATCCATCGTAATCATCGGGGCATTGTTCAAAATTAATCACTACCCTTTTGCATCCGAGATGCTGATTGTGGGTTTAGGAACGGAAGCGATTATCTTCTTCTTTTCCGCTTTTGAGCCGCTGCCACAAGATCCAGACTGGTCCTTGGTTTATCCTGAACTCGCTGTTCCTGGTGATGGCCCAAAGCCACCTACGAAGCAATTGGACGATATGTTGGAAAAGGCCAACATCGACGAAGACTTACTAGGTCGGTTGGGTGATGGCATGAGGCACTTAGGAGAGCAAGCCTCCAAAATGGGCAAGGCGGCTGATGTCGGCGCAGCTGCGCAAGACTATTCAGAATCATTGTCCGAGGCATCGACACAAGTAAAAACACTCGCTGGTAACTATGCTCAGGTGAGCGAATCATTGACAGGCCTTAAAGATGCTGGCGAAATGGGCGAAACGGTTGGAGCATCCATGAAAGCGATGTCCGAAAATCTAAGCTCCCTCAATGAAATGTATGCAGGGCAACTCGAGCAACTCGAGATGAACAGTGCATTGTACAAAGGCATGGGTGAACTCGTCACTAACTTGAACGATTCAGTTGAAGACACGAAAGCGTACAAAGAAAACATTGCGAAATTGGCCACAAACCTATCGTCTCTGAACACGGTGTATGCGAACATGCTAAATGCAATGGGTAAATAATCCAGCCATCGACAATCCAGTAAAAGATTAGATCATGGCAGGAGGAAAAGAAACACCCAGGCAAAAAATGATCGGTATGATGTACTTAGTACTCACCGCTCTGCTTGCCTTAAATATTTCAAAAGAAGTCCTGAATGGTTTCGTAAAAGTTGAGAACAGTTTGCGCACAACGCAAGGAACACTCAACTCCAAAGTCAACGAGACCAGCACAGAACTCGAAACGAAATACTTGCAAAATCAAGAAAAGGTAGAACCCTTTTACAACAAAGGACAGGAAATCAACAGTGATGCAAGCGATTTGGTCGCCTACATTACTGAAATGAAGGCACGCATTATGGCTGCCTCAGCCGGTTCTTACACGGAAGATGGCACATTGAATATCGAAGGATTCCTTGGAAAGGATGAAAACGGCATGGATACCGTTTTGAATCTAGGCATGGTTCCAATTAAAGATGAATACCAAAATGTGACGACTTTTGTTGGGATGGCGGAACCTTTCGAACCGCTTGACGGTGATTGGACTGCCCTGCAATTGAAAACGAAGATGGAGTCCTTCCGAGATCAACTGAAAACCATCAGCGTGACGGACAACCAAGGTGTAAGGAGAGAACTCCCGGACTACTTGAAACTACAATTGGATGAGACATTCGCCTTTTCAGGTGAAATCCAAGAAGGAAAGGAAGTGAGCTGGGAACACGCTAATTTTTATCACGTGCCTTTGGCCGCTGTCATGCCATTGATGACGAAGATGACCTTGGACATCCAGGATATTCAGGAAGACATTCTTTCATGGCTCTTGGGATCTGTGGACGCGAAGTCTTACAAGTTCACCAACCTCATGCCTTTGGTCGTTCCTGAAAGCAATTACATCCTTCGCGGTGATTCGTTCCGCGCTGACGTTTTACTTGCTGCGTTTGATGGAACCAACCCTCCTGATATCTACGTAGATAACACCAAATGGAACGGCCGCGACTCCGCCAAACTAGAGTTTGAGGGAACGGACGCCCTCCCGATCGGTTCAGATGGATTGGGAAAATTGCGCATAGCGACACGCGGAATGTCGCTTGGTGATGCGAATTACAAAGGTTTGATTCGCTTTCAAGGGCCGGACGGCAACATCCAAGACTTTCCATACTACACCCCTAGTTTCACAGTGGCCGAGCCTGCATTGGTTGTGTCTCCCACGAAAATGAATGTCTTTTATCGTGGTCTTCCCAACCCAGTAGAGGTCTCAGTGCCTGGCGTACCCGCGGATAAAATCGATGTCCGAATTTCGGGCAATCACAAGATTAAAAAAGAATCGGACGGAACCTTTACGATCACCCCAGGCAGAGATGCTAAAGCCAACATCACAGTCTCAGCAGAATTGCCCGATGGATCCAAAAAGTCTCTGCCCGCCAAAGAATTCAGAGTCAAGCGTATTCCTGACCCTGCGCCCTTCTTTGTTGGAAAGACTTCCTCAGATCGATCCATAAGCAAACAAGCTCTTGTCGGAGCCGATGGATTGGGCGCGCAAATGGTCAACTTCGACTTCGACGTGCGCGTAGTAGTGAAAAGTTTTAGTGTATCTGTCAGTCGCGATGGTACCCTGGTCGAAAAAAACTCGAACAGCAACCGACTCACCGCAGAAATGAAGCAACTGTTCAACCGGGTATCCCGAGGTAACGTAGTGTATTTCGAAGATATCATTGTCGGGATGCCCGATGGAACCGAGCGACAGGTTGCAGCGATGAAGCTCAAAGTCAATTAACAATCTCAGCCCCCATGAGTAAGTTCACATCACCCCTGGTCCTTTGCCTATTCAGTTGGGCCTTTCTTTCTTCTGCTGATGCACAAGTATCCAATGTATTGGATGGAGCATACGTCAAAGAATCCAACATAACGAAGCGAGTCATCCCCTATCCGCACTTGCGTGAGGCCGATGTCATGTACACGCAACGTATCTGGCAAGAAATGGACTTGCGGGAAAAAATTAATCACCCGTACTACTATCCTGTGCAACCCATAGCCGATCGGAAAAATCTTTTTGACGTGCTTCGGACTGCGTTGCTTGTGGAAGGCTCACTCGTGGCTTATGGAACTGGCCCTGCTGGAGATGACGACGAATTTAGATACCCACTGTCTCCCAATCAAGTCGACTCCATGCTCAACCCGACGGTGAGATTTGAAAAGTATGACCTCACCACCAATGAACGTCTTCCAGATAGCATCGGTACCGTTGCTATCGAATCGAGAGCCATCACACGGTATTTGATTAAAGAAGATTGGATCTGGGATCGCCAACGTGGAGAGCGATACGCCCGCATTATTGGCATTGCCCCACGAATTGAAGAAGTCGATCAAGACGGAGTTTCCAAAGGCTTTAAAACTTTGTTTTGGCTCTACTATCCTGAATGCCGCTACGTTCTAGCGAATGCAGATGCGTTTAATCCCATGAACGATGCTCAAAGAAGGACTTACGAGGATCTCTTTCAAAAAAGATTCTTCAACAGCTTTGTAATCAAGGAATCAAATGTTTATGACCGTCCAATTTCTGCCTACGCAAAGAACTTGGACGCGTTGGCTGAATCCGAACGAATTAAGAATGAATTGTTCTTACTGGAGCATGATTTGTGGCATTATTGACACACGCATCTACTCAAAAAAGCCGGCTCTTAGGATCCGGCTTTTTTTTGGTTCACTCCTGAGCGACCTTTGCCGCCCATGTTAAGCATTTCCAATATATCGGTCCACTTTGGACAACGGACCCTTTTCGAAAACATCGACTTATTCATCGGGCAACGGGAACGCGTAGGATTGGTCGGACGAAACGGTGCAGGTAAATCCACATTGCTCAAGATCATCTCCGGTCTGCAATCTCCGAGCCAAGGAAATGTGAGCATGCCCAAGGATGCCCAAATCGGCTATCTACCGCAAGAAATGCAACACAATGAAAACGCTACCATCCTGGAAGAGGCGATGGCTGCGTTTGAAGAGACCGCACGACTTGAGGAACGTGTAGAGGCCTTGACCAAGGAACTGTCAGAACGGACAGATTACGAAAGCCTTGAATATACCCGCCTTATTGAGGACTTGACCTCTGCCAACGAACGCATCGACCTGTTGGGTGGTGCATCACAAGAAGAGCAAGTTCAAAGAATACTGCAGGGTCTAGGGTTTATGGCTAGTGACATGTCCCGCACGATGAGCGAATTTTCAGGCGGATGGAAAATGCGCGTTGAACTTGCAAAACTCCTCTTACGAAGCCCTGAATTGCTCCTATTGGATGAGCCAACGAACCACCTCGACCTCGAAAGCATACAATGGCTGGAGTCGTTTCTTCAACAAAGTGGCAGCTCCATTCTATTGATATCGCACGATCGGGCTTTTCTAGATAACCTGACCACCCGCACCATCGAGATTACGCCGATTAAACTCTTTGATCACAAATCAAGCTACACCAAATACCAGGTCTGGAGAGAAGACGAGCGGTCTAGGCAAGAACAGGCATTCAAAAATCAACAGAAATACATTGAAGACACCGAAGTTTTGATCAATAAATTTCGAGCGAAAAAGAACAAAGCAGCCTTCGCCCAGTCTTTGATTAAAAAGCTAGATAAACTCGAACGCATTGAAGTCGACGCATCGGACAAGGCCGACATCCGTTTTAGATTCCCAGCAGCACCGCGATCTGGAAAAGTGAGCATCGAAGCAAAACAGCTCAGTAAATCATTCGGAGATCTCGAAGTGTTTAAGAACGTTGATTTCATCCTTCCGAGACAGCAAAAAGTGGCTTTGGTTGGTAAAAATGGAGCCGGAAAGACCACACTCACTCGGATCTTCATGGAAATGGAAGCCGCAAAGGGAAGCTTAACGATCGGTCACAATGTAGATATCGGATACTACGCACAAAACCAGGCAGAGGAACTTGACGGAGACCTCACCGTCTTTGAAACACTCGATGAAGTCGCCGTAGGAGAGATTCGAAAACGATTGCGTTCCATCCTGGGATCATTTTTGTTTTCAGGTGAAGACGCGGATAAAAAAGTACGGGTCCTCTCAGGAGGAGAAAAGGCAAGGCTAGCACTTTGCAAGTTATTGTTGCACCCTTACAATCTGCTCATTCTCGACGAGCCCACCAATCACTTAGACATCCGCGCAAAAGAAGTGCTCAAAGGCGCCTTAAAAGCGTATGATGGCACACTCATTGTTGTTTCCCACGACCGTGATTTTTTGTCTGAACTCACTGAAATGGTCTATGAAGTCACCCCCAATGGTCTGAAACAATACATCGGTGACATCAAACAATTCCTCCACGAAAAGCACGCAACAAGCATCCGGGCATACGAATCCAAAAAGGGGGAAACCATGACCAAAACAGACGCTGCTACTTCCAACAAAAAGCCCGAAACAACGTCGAACAAAGAATCCTATTCCGCCCGAAAGGAACGCGAACGCACGGAGCGCAAATTGAAGAATCAGATCAAGAAATATGAAAGTCTCGTCCAAGAAAAAGAGACAGAGACCAAACAACTGGATGAAATTATGGCTGCCACTGATCCTGAAAACCGTCAAAAGTTAACGGAACTTGCGTATCAATACGAGGCCGTTCAACTGACGCTCAATGACGCCATAGAAAAGTGGACTCAGGCCACCGAGCAGTATGAATCCCTGCCGTGATTGTGTGAAATTCTGGCTATATTGTTGAAAACCCCTGTTTAAAACTGCCCAAAATCGAGGGATTTTCTTTCGTGCGATCTGAAACTCATTGCCGATTTTCGTCGTATGCAGATCGTGAAGAATTCTCTACTCGTCATTTTGGTGATGTTTGCAGCACTGCAGTGCACTGCGCAACAAACACCGTTATCCGCCGGATTCAATTTTGGCGGAGCCAATTACCTTGGTGAAATCGGAGGCAAATACGAACCCCGTGCTTCGGTATTGGACGCCGATGTTCTTTCAACATCCCCGGTCATCGGAGGATTTTTGAGGTACGCTGCGAATGAGCGCGTGCGCCTCTCAGGGGAAGTGAATTATTTGAAAATCAAACAGTCTGACTCCAATGCGGAAGACCCTGCGCGGCGAGCACGCAACCTCAATTTCAGAAACCGCATGGTCGAATTCGGTTTCCGAGTGGACCTAACCGTTTTCAATATAGCAGACCGCAGCACCAACCGAAATTTCACAAAACCTGGCAAGCTTTTCGTCAAGGGCTATGTCTTCACAGGTGCTTACGGAGTTCTGCACAACCCACAAGCTCAAATCACACATGATCCCAACAACGAGTGGGAAGATCGATGGTACGATTTGCGCGCGTTGCGGACAGAGGGACAAGTGGAAGAATATGCCTCTTTGATTGCAGCTATACCCGTAGGACTTGGAATTGAATTTGGCCTAGGCTATGGATGGGTCATGGGAATAGAGGGGTCTTGGAGATCTACGTTCACCGACTACCTCGATGATATTTCAGGCATGTACGCCAGCCCCGATGTACTTACTCCCCTCGGAGAGGCCATCAGTTCTCAATCGAACGAGGCGGTGATTGCTGCCATCGGAGATCCGAGTTCAGGCAATGTGGGGAATCACCAATTTAGCGAAGGTGGCACCTACCGGGGAAATCCCCAAACCAATGACAGCTACGGCACCATCCAGGTGACATTCGCTCGCATCATTGACACGCGGACGACATTCGAGCGTGCCTTGGATCACATTTCACGGCGTCGCTAACCCGGGCTCATACCAGACAAGAAAGCTCGCCACTTGTCCATGATATCCTTCATGTCATCGGGCAAAGGAGTTTCGAACGCCATCCACTCTTCGGTGACGGGATGCTGAAATCCCAGAGATTTCGCATGCAATGCTTGCCTCGGCAAACGCACGAAACAATTGTGCAAAAACGCCTGATACTTGCCCCCACGGACTCCCTTCACAGGACGATTCCCACCATATGCGGCATCGCCAAACAACGGATGCCCCTCGTGCTCTAGATGAACCCGGATTTGATGCGTTCTGCCCGTTTCAAGCTTGCATTCCAATAACGTTACCGGCCCCAACCGCTCCAATACATGGTAATGGGTGACGGCATGTTTTCCTTCATCACCATCGGGATAAACCGCCTGCACTGTCCTGTTTCGCCGATCTCGACCGATGTGTCCCGCGATGGTGCCATCCAATTCCAAGTCCCCCCATGCGAGTGCCACATACCGCCTTTCCACCGTCCGCTCAAAAAATTGAAGGCTCAAAGAGGCCATCGCTTCCTCCGTTTTCCCCAGAACCATGACACCTGTCGTATCCTTATCCAGTCGATGAACCAACCCTGGTCGGGGAATCACATCGGTACTGAGATCGTCTCCATAATCCGGGGATGACGTATCCGGCGGGAGTTTCAATTGCTGTTGCAAGAGATGGTGCGCAACACCGTGAACGAGCGTACCTGTGTAATTGCCATTGCCTGGATGGACAACGAGACCTGCGGGCTTATTGATGACAAGAACATGGTCGTCCTCGAACAAAACATCCAAGTCCATCGGTTCCGGAACCAATTCAAACGTTCGAATTGGCTTCGAGTACTCGATGGTCACAACGTCCAACGCCTTGACTTTGTGATTTGATTTTACCGCTATGCCGTTGACCCTCACATACCCTGCCCTAGCGGATGCCTGCAATCGAGAACGTGACATATTGGCCACGAGGTTCATGACGAATTTATCCACGCGAAGAGGCTGTTGACCGATATCAGCGACTAAACGATGGTGCTCAAAAAGCTCCTCTGAATCGTCTCCTGCTTCATTTACATCATCGGTTTGATCAGCCATAGCATTCAATATTCGGATTCAAAAAAAACGCGTTGCACCATTGTGTTCTGCCTTAATCGCTCACGTTACTCGAGAAGAAGACGAGCATATTGACCCGAATCCGTGCGCAGCACATACATACCCGTGGAAAGCCTCTGCAGGTTGAGTCGGTATGTGCCGGGTGAAGACCAATAGCCGGATTGAAGAACTTGACCCGAGGCATTGTAAAGCGTCCAACCCTGGGCAGCAGGCACCTCCACTTGGACCATCCCATTCGAAATAGGGTTTGGATATGCATGCAACTGCGGTGCAAGTGAATTCTCCGACCAAGCAATGTCCGTCCAAGTCTCCTGCTTATTTGCTCGCAACACAGGGCGAATCATAACCGATCCTTCAATATCTGAATTCGTCCAAGCTCCGTTCAGACCCAATTGATAGTGAAGATGTCCGGCATTGGCATTCGTGTTTTTATCCAGTCCAAAATTCAACTCTGCATCGCCCGATTGGACAATTCCCACATGAATGGTACCGCTGACAGGAATCGGTTCGTCGTAAGGATAGAATGCAAACAGATCAAACCCGTCATTAAAGTACTGAGGTGTTTGAAATGATTGAAACTGCTGGCTATCGACTAATTCCATTCCGGGGACACCCGCGCTATCCTGCCATGCTCGGAGCAGGAACACCTCATCATCGGAGTTGGTGTAATACGGTGTGAAGTGAATAGCAAGACCCAGTAAGGTGTCTGGAACTTCGAGAGAAAAGTCAACCGCCAAACTGGCACCGGCCGCCGTCAAGGCGTAAGCTTTCTCCGCGGAACCATCGTCGTAGGCAAAATCATTGAGGAACACTTGTTGAAAGATGATGCTATCATTATCGGGCACTCCGACCTTTTCTGTGTGCAACAAACCAATGGAACTCTGCCAAACACTGATATCCCAAATTGCGCAGCTATCGTCCGCTGATACGTTGTAGACATAAGTTTCATCTCCATCTTGATCAGAACCTAAATAAAGCTGAGTCGAAAAGATGGATTGCGGCAGCACTTGGGTAGTTTGAAAAGAGTTTGGAACAACGTCCACAGAATCAATGTAATCCACCGAAAATCCAGCTTCAACATTGTCCGACTGCGTCGCACTTAAATTGCGTTGCTTGATGATTACACTATCCCGCATGTAAAGTCCAGGATTTGGGATAAAATGATTCCATGGCATCCGGGTATACTCGCGCAAAAATGTAGTGACCGGTTCGACGATGGCAACCTCACTGAACACTTCGAATGTCGCTGGATTTATTTGATCGTCCAATAAGATGTAGTCCAAATGCCAGAGGTCCACGTTACCTCCTAAAGCTCCCCAATTGCGAAAACGAAATTGAAAACCGTTATCCAGCCATTGCGCCTCATTCACGGGGACAAATACCCGTTCAAATTCATCGACATAGATGGTGTCCGAGGTCCAGACTTCTGTCCAAAACACCTCCCCCGAAACATCGTCAGTGGACTTAAACTCCAAGACCAGCTGATCCGTCTCTGCTTCTGGCGCATTTCCGCGACCCCCACCTTGCACATAGAACATCAGATGCACATCAGAATCCGGGAAGTATCCATTCAAGGCAATGGGCAACGAAGTCAGTGTATCCGCCCAGCCAGGCGTATTCACTTCCGAAAAATTATAGGGATAGCCGAAGCGATCTAACCCTTCCAACGTAGCTGTGCCTATGGTAGGAGCATTCAATGCATACGTCTGTGTAATGCGTGCTGAGCCAGCCTCCCACCGCTGGTAAAGTTCAAACCCTGCGAAACCAGGTCCTGGCATAGACGGCGTCGAAAAATCGTCGAAGAATGGCAGTGAGATTGCTCCTCCTCGAGTATTCGAAGGAATGCGACCATTGGTTTGGGATATTCGCTCGTTCGAGGTGCCCATGGGAACCATCATCAAATCCAACTCCCGCTCAGCAGGCACGTCAATTTGCGCGTTTGCAGTCAGGAATGTCCCCCCTGTTATGGCGGTCGTGAGGAGTGCAATTCTTTGGAGTTTCGTGAACATCTTCATTCCATTAATCAATTTCATTTCGACCGCGATCCCATCGCAGACCCAATAGCAAATCCAATTCTGTGCCAGCCGGAACAACTCGATTCGAAGTTGGGCGCAAATGTTGCTCAATGACCTTCGCTTTGAGCGAATCCGAGCCATCTTCTACGGATGCCGTGTATTCTACCAAACCCAAACTCAACTGAGCTTCTGTTAATGATTTCCGAGCCTCTTCTAGGTTCAAGCCCCGGATATCCGGTACACCCACCAAATCCTGCGTAGTCGTCCCAGAAACCAGCCAAACCGAAGTGCCCTTGGGCAAACGATCCGAAGCTGCTAACACACGTCCTTTTGCCGTTTCCATTCGAATTACACGTCCCACCAATGCGATGTTCGGCTCGAACTTTTCCTCCACTTCAAATCCCTTGTTGACCAATAGTATCTTGGCAATCCCCATATCTTGGCCTTCTGTGATATCCAGCGATTCAAATGGAGGTGTGCTCCGATAAGTTGTCAGATAAACGCGTCTTCCGGTTTTGATTTGTGAATCAGCCGGTGGCACCTGCTCAATCACCTCAAACGCACGCCCTTTTCGACTGTAAATACTATCCAAATGAATGGGGATTAATCCCTCCGCTTCCAGACTGAGCTGAGCCTCTATCAAGGTTAGGCCCTTCAATGCCGGCATTGTTCTCGTCGCTCCGGGTTGGGTGTAAACCTTCAAATACATCCAAACTGCACCGAGCAAGATGACCCAGACCAAGCCAAGGCGCAGCACTGTGCGAACAAACGCTCGACTAAAAATGAAACGAAACCACTGCTTCATGCCGAAGTCAACGTTTGTATCATGAATTTGGTATGCCGCGTGCACATCACGCCCAAGTTAACCCATCAACTCTTCTTCCAAGGCATTATCAAAGGTATTTCGCCATTCCTCGCAAAAGCCGAAGTGGGTGTTATCTACCATGATTTTGCCTTTGGTCACATGGCCCAACAAAACAATTGGAACATCAAATTCCTCAATCACATCGAGCAAGCGATCCTGCTGGTTTTCTTGGCAACTCACGACAATACGTCCTTGGCCTTCTCCAAACAAAAAGGCATCCAACCGAATTTCATCATCCGTCACCAAATCAAAGCCCAGTTGATTCGGCATGGCCATCTCGAGCAGGCTCACAAATAGGCCGCCATCCGCAACATCGTGGGCAGCCTCTAAGCATCCGCGCTCAATGGCCTTGCGCACACAGCCTTGGACCTTTGCCTCAGCCTCCAAATCGAAATGAGGTGCAGGTGAGCGATCGACTTGGGCAATGCTGCTGAGGTATTCAGAGGCATTGATGCAATTGGTCACCTCACCTATGAGAAAGATCAATTCCCCTTTCTCCTTGAAGTTCAAGGTCATGTGGTCGTCTTTGTTTTCGATCACCCCCACCATCCCAATCGTTGGCGTTGGAAACACAGCCACTGCTGATCCATCAGGCTGCCCAGATTGATTGTAGAAACTTACATTTCCACCCGTGACAGGCGTATTAAAATGGCGACAAGCCCGCCCCATGCCTTCGGTAGCCTTCACAAATTGCCAATACACTTCTGGATTGTACGGATTTCCGAAATTGAGACAGTTCGTTATCGCACTGGGTACACCGCCGGAACAACTGATGTTACGTGCAGCTTCAGCCACTGCAATCGCAGTGCCCACCTCCGGATCCATCTCGACATAACGTGCATTGCAGTCGACCGTCAGCGCTAACGCCTTTTTCGTGCCACGAACAGTCACCACACCCGCATCTGAGGGACGATTTGTGCTGCGATTGATGGTACCCACCATGCTGTCGTATTGCTCCCAAACCCATTTCTTAGAAGCAATATTGGGCAACTGAATCATTTGCTCTGCGATGTCTTTGGCCTCTTCAATGCTTGGGACAGGAACCGTTGTAGCATCCCAAGCCTGCGCCTCGGCATACCACGCTGGCTCCCGAAATTCTCGGTCGTAAACAGGAGCACCACCGCCCAACACCAGCGTATCCGCCGGTACTTCTGCGACCAATGCTTGGTCCTTATAGAAGCGAATCTGGTTGCCCTCGGTTACCACTCCGATGCACGCTGCGTGCAAATCCCATTTATCAAAAATGCCCTCTACAAGTGCCTCTTGACCCTTATCCACCACCACCAACATGCGCTCCTGAGACTCACTCAACAAAATCTCAAACGGTTGCATATCATTTTGCCTCAAAGGGACTTTATCCAAATCAATGTCCATCCCCACCTCGCCGGCAGCAGACATCTCCGAAGTCGAACAGGTAATTCCCGCCGCACCCATATCCTGCATCCCTCGCACCGCATCCGTCGCTGCCAATTCCAGGGTCGCTTCAAGCAACAGCTTCTCTTGAAACGGATCTCCTACCTGCACAGCAGGTAAATCATCCGCACTCTCTGCGGTGATATCCTTGGATGCGAAAGAAGCTCCTTGAATCCCGTCTTTGCCTGTAGCCGATCCGACGATGTAAACCGGATTTCCCACACCTGAGGCGGTGGCACTGATGATCTTATCCGTCTCTAATATACCCACGGACATGGCATTGACCAGCGGATTAACTTGGTAACACGGATCGAAAAAAACCTCACCTCCGACTATGGGAACACCAAAACTATTCCCATAATCTCCGATTCCCTTCACCACCCCTTCGAGCAGCCATTTGGTGCGTGGGTTTTCCAAATCACCGAATCTCAAGCTATTCAATTGGGCAATAGGACGGGCACCCATTGTGAAAATATCCCGGTTGATACCTCCCACGCCGGTTGCCGCACCTTGGTACGGTTCAAGTGCTGATGGGTGATTGTGGGATTCAATTTTGAATGCACAGCCGAGGCCATCTCCGATGTCCACGATTCCAGCGTTTTCTTCCCCCGCCTTCACGAGCATGTGCGGCCCATCTTTCGGCAATGTCTTCAAATACTTGATGGAATTTTTGTAGGAACAGTGCTCGCTCCACATCACTGAATAAATACACATCTCCGTGAAATTGGGCGTGCGGCCCAATATTTCAGCGATTTTCTCGAATTCATCAGCAGTTAAACCCATTTCTTGGGCTTGGTCCAATGTAGCTGGCGCGGTGGAGGCATTCATCTTGCGAAAATTTGCTCCAAAATTACATCGCTCTTCGAAGGAATCCCGCACATTTTACCCGCGATTACTCACCATTTGTCAACGGTATTTCACGTGTTGTAATTTCGTGGACATGAGAGCCGTCATTCAGCGTGTAAAAGAAGCATCTGTCACCATCGATGAAACCTTGCAAGGGAGCATCCAAGCAGGGTTAGTCGTTCTTCTCGGAGTGGAGGATGCCGACACCCATGAAGATGTGGATTGGTTGGCTAGAAAGATTGCCGGACTGCGGATCTTCAGTGACCAAGAAGGCAAAATGAATCGTTCCGTCATTGACATCCAAGGCCAAGTCCTCATCGTAAGTCAATTTACACTGCACTCAAAAACGAAGAAAGGCACACGTCCTAGCTTCATTCACGCAGCAAAGCCAGATCATGCAATTCCGATGTATGAGGCGTTTATTCGCGCTATGAACAACCACACCGCAACACCTGCTGCAACTGGAGTCTTTGGGGCAGATATGCAAGTAGCCTTGATCAATGATGGCCCCGTAACCATTTGGATTGATACAAAAAACAAAGAATGAACGCATCCCCCACCCTTCAATCAGTTCAGTCCCAAGTCGATGAATGGATTACAACCATCGGCGTGCGTTACTTCAGCGAGCTGACAAACATGACGATTCTCACTGAAGAGGTTGGCGAATTGGCGCGCATCATGGCGCGTCGCTATGGAGATCAAAGCGAAAAGCCAACCGACCGCGACGCCAACTTGGCCGACGAAATGGCCGACGTGCTTTGGGTCTTGGTCGCATTGGCCAATCAGACCGGTGTTGATTTAACTGAAGCCTTTCACCAGAACATGGCGAAGAAAACTTTGCGCGACAGCGACCGTCACGCCAATAATCCGAAATTGAAATGAAAAACCTGTTGCTTCTCTTTGCTCTTGTCGCGTTCAGCACGGCGACCCTGAGTCAACGCTCCAAATCCAAGACTTCTCTTGGCCCAACCACCGCCGCAGAAAGGTTGGCTGTTGATGACCAGCGGAATGATGCAAACCAATCCTCTTGGACTTATGGGCTGGATATCCGGTGCGTGGGGCCAACGGTAATGAGCGGACGGGTGGCAGACATCGCCGTCACATCCGAAAACGGACAGGAATTTTATGTCGCATACGCTTCTGGCGGTCTTTGGCGAACGCAAAACCACGGCACGACCTTTGAACCGCTGTTTGACGAGGCACTCACCATCACACTGGGAGCAATTTCAGTGCATCCCAGCGGTCGGATTTGGGCAGGTACCGGCGAGGTGAACAGCTCCCGAAGCTCTTATGCTGGCTCAGGTATTTACATCAGCGATGACGAAGGGACCACATGGAATCACGCCGGTCTAGCTGCTTCTCATCACATCGGCCGAATTGTACTGGACCCCAACGATTCAGATGTCGCATACGCAGCGGCCTTGGGACCTTTGTATTCCAAAAATCACTCCGGAGGAGTCTTCAAAACCAGAGATGGCGGGACCAGTTGGAGCCGCATTCTGTTCGCTCCCGGTGACAATGGAGATGCAGGTGCGGTGGATGTTATCATGGACCCCAATGACGCATCGCATCTCTTTGCATCCCTTTGGGATCGAACCCGGAGGGCATGGAACTTTGTCGGAAATGGATCTGGCAGCGGCGTATATGAAAGCTTTGATGGAGGAGCAAATTGGACGGAGCTATCTGCTCTGCCCGGCTTCCCAAAATCCACCTATACAGGACGCATTGGACTGGCTTACCATGCAAAAGAGGATGTCCTTTACGCCTTGATTGACAATCAAGCTCCTTTGGATGAAGCCCTGAGTGAGAAGGATAAAAGCGCGAATGCATCAATCGATGACGGTTACAGAGCTGAAGATTTCAAATCCATGAACGCCAAACTCTTTGCAGCCCTGGATACGACCATGCTCCAAACTTACCTCGATGAAAATGGCTTTCCAGACGACGCCACGGCCGAAAGCGCAATGAATGATGTCGCCAATGGCGCGCTTGTGCCCATCGATTTCTACCACTACCTAACCGATGGCAACAAAGCACTATTCGAGGCTGATATCGCGGGTGCTGAAGTGTACCGCTGGAACCGCGGAGACTCCACTGGATGGGACCGCACGCACGCAGAACCATTGGAAGATGTGTGCTACACCTATGGGTATTACTTCGGATTGATCGAAGTGGATCCTTCGGATGCGAACCACGTATACATCGCCGGTGTGCCGCTCATTGAATCCAAAGATGGCGGAGCAAATTGGAAATCGATAGGAGCACCCAATGTTCACGCGGATCATCACTATTTGTGGGTCAATCCTCAGAACCCACTTCACTTGATCAACGGAAACGACGGCGGAGTCAACATCAGTTGGGATGGAGGGGCAAACTGGACAAAATGCAACAGCCCCGAAGTTGGTCAATTCTATGCGGTGGAAGTCGACCAAGCGGAACCCTACAACATCTACGGTGGGCTTCAAGACAACGGCACATGGCGAGGACCGTCGCGCTACCGTAAATCATCGAGGTGGCACCAAAGCGGACATTATGCATGGACCTCCATCGGCGGCGGAGACGGCATGCAAATCGAAGTTGACCCAAGGGACCCACAAGTCATCTTTTCGGGCTCTCAATTTGGCTGGTATAGCCGGCAGAATCTCGACACAGAGGACTACATCGGCATCCATCCAAAACACAAATTGGGCGAAACACCCTTGAGGTGGAACTGGCAAACACCCATCTGGTTGAGTCGTCATCAATCGGACATTCTTTATATGGCATCCAACCGGCTTCACCGCTCCTTTGATCAAGGCCAAAAATGGGAAACATTGAGTGAAGATTTGACCCGAGGCGGCATCCCCGGAAATGTTCCTTTCGGAACCATCACGAGCTTGCACGAAAGCCCCTTGCGGTTTGCTCAAATAGCCGTAGGAACCGATGATGGCTTAATCCAAATCAGCCGAGACGGGGGATACACTTGGCAGCAGCTCACTTCACCCATTCCCCAGAATGTCAAGGAGCAGCAAACCCTCTGGGTCAGTGAAGTCTTATGGAGTGCTCACAACAAAAATCGCTTATTCGTTGCACTCAACGGCTATCGATTGGACCATTTCGAATCCTACGTCTTTATGACCGAAAACGATGGCCGCACGTGGAACCGATTGGGCGACCGTAATCCCTCCAAGCGAGGCAGCGGATTGCCTGCTGAGCCTGTCAATGCGATTGCCGAGTCCGCAGACTGGGAACAATTGCTATTCGTCGGAACGGACGGTGGATGTTATGCTTCCATGGACGCCGGAGCATCTTGGGGTACGTTGCATCCAGATTTACCTGCAGTTCCTGTGCATGATTTGGTCATACAAGAACGTGAAAATGAACTGGTCATTGGAACCCATGGCCGCAGCATATGGGTCGCTGATATCGGACCGTGGGTAGACCATGCCGGACAATTCCCAGATCGATGGCAAACAGACAGCACCTTAACCCTCGAGTGGAGAGAGGACTGGGGAAAAAAGGGCTGGGGGTGGAGCGAGCCGCAGGCTGTGCAAGTCTCGTTTGACCTGTACTCGGACGAATTGTTGACTGGATCATGGCAATGGGCCGACACTGCGGGGGTTCCGCTGGCCACTCTGCCATCCAGTTCAGTGCAGAGAGGTTGGCAAACCTTAGCGGTAGACGCAGAATGGGAGGCTGATCATGGCGTAATGTTCCTTGAAAAAGGCAACTACCAATTGATCTGGACAAGCGATGATGGCTCCCAACTGAATGGTCCGCTGGTTCGCATCGCGGAAAGCGAAGACTAAAAAGGGAAGAGAAGATAGCACCTTACGGTATGCGGAGGGCCGAGGGAATTTGACACACCGGAATCGGACGCATCTTGTGCTGATTGGCTGCGTTGAGGCGCCTGTAAGTCCGCATCACCTCACGCTGCCGCTCACTCCAATTCGCATTGGTTTCATCGGTCTGCCTCATAGCCCATTCCAATTCAGGATAGGTCGCGCCCAGTTGATCCTCGTCCGTGCGATCATCCCCCCAGAGGCCATCGGTTGGGGGCGCTTGGATGATGTCTTCCGAAACGCCCAAGAATGCGCCCAAGGCAAAGACCTCGGTCTTCAGCAGGTCCGCAATCGGGCTGACATCCACCCCGCCGTCGCCGTACTTGGTGTAAAAACCCACCCCAAAGTCCTCGACTTTATTTCCGGTGCCGGCCACGAGGACACTCCGCTCTGCAGCTAAGGCGTAAAGGGTCGTCATGCGCAATCGAGCCCGCGAATTTGCCAACGCCAATCCACCTGAATGATCATCCCCTTGAGGCAATACTCCCGCAAAAGCGTCATAGACTGCCGTGAGGTCAACACGAACAGATTGAACATTTGGGTGCGCTTTTTCCAATTGCTCGATGTGGTTGCGTGCCCGAGTGACCTGCGAAGCATGCTGATGAATTGGCATTTCAACTACGTAAGTCGGAAGACCCGTGCGTGCGCAAAGGGTCGAGGTCACAGCGGAGTCAATCCCACCACTCACACCAACCACCCAACCTTTCATTTGGGCCTTCCGAGCATATGCGCTCAACCACGATTCAATATGGGCTGCGATGGATTCCATATTCATTAAAACATCAGACCCACACAAAGTTCAATTTGACCAGTTTTACCAAGCATTTCTCGTGTTACCGGCAATTCCTCGCCCGTAGCCTCATCAAATTCGAATAACAATTGATCCGATGAGGTCGATTGATAAACGGGGAATGCCTGGTACTGATTCCTCATCGCCATGTTATAGCGCAGACCAATCGCAAGTGCGGTAGTGCCGGTGAATCGCCGCTCCATGCCCAGTCCAATGATGAAGCTTGGGCGAAAGAGCAGCGTTTGATCCACGAGTGAGACCGCCTCAGCAGGCCCCATTTCATTTGACACCGACGTCCAGATTCCGGTCGAATCCGCTTGTGCGAACCCCGCCATCGAGCGTGTTCCTTCCGCGCGAACATTTAGACCAAGCCCAACTCCAAATTGACCGTAATACGTGACGTAACCGATTTCCTTTGTTCTCATTTTAAAGGTGAGTGGAATCTCGACGTACTGCAATCGCTGATCCAGTTCCACTTGATTAATCATCCTGCCTTCGGGTCCAATGTGCTCCTCAAAATACTGCATACTCCCACCCGCATAAAACACATTGATTCCTGTGCCGACCGCATAATTTTCGGTAAACATCGCATCAAAAATGAAACCATATCCGAAATGCATCAGCGCTCCATTCGGGTGATGAGTTAATTCTCGTGCATCCGAAAAACTCACATTGGGTGCCAGGTTAAGTCCCAAACGGAAGCCTTGGCTCGAAGCGGAATTCACCCAGAGAAAAAGCGCCATCAACAGGAATTGAGGAAGGAATGTTTTCATGGTTTATGGATTGCAGACGGACTGTTTCATCTTTGCACGGATTCAAAGCTAACACGTCACACCTCATCGTTTCTATCGAAGACCATGCCAATGCTCACGTTCCCTTGTTCAAGAAACGGCAATTCTGACCGAAATCGTGCCCTGGCTATTTTCAGCCTTGCGGCGGCTTTTTCGCTCACAGGATGCTTCAATGATCCTGCATGGGTCGCTCCTGCCGAAGCCTTACACGCAGATGTTCCGGCATCGATTGATCTCCGAAAAATCATACGGGAGCTACCAATGGATTCGATGAGTGCAATGGCGGTATGGCACGAGCGGACTGGCGAATTCGGAGCGGACTATGTTGCAGATATTTTGCGCATCGGAGAGCCCTCAGATGCCCGATGCATGAATGAATTGAAGCGGTTCACGTCGCATCCCGATGTGGCTCCAATTGAACTCGCCATTGACAGCACAAGCGGGGATTCAGAGGTGATGGCCTCCCATGAACAAACCCTCATGCAGGCCTTTCAGCGATTTCACTACTTCTTTCCCCAAAGCCCTTTGCCCGCTGTAGCTTGGATGAACAGCGGATTCAATTATGCCGTATATCCGACAGAGAGCGCATTGGGAATTGGGCTGGATTGGTTCTTGGGACCTGAACATCCGATCGTTGGCACGTTGGCTCCACACGTTTTTCCGCAATACATGCGGAACCGAATGCAGCCCGACTTAATTCCCACAACGGCTATGCGTGGATGGTTGCTCGTCCATTTTAGCAACCCCTGGTATAGGACCGAGCTGTGTGTCGATGAATTACTTTATTGGGGTAAAATTCTCTTCATACTGGAACAGTGCCTGCCGGAGACCCCGCAACACACCTTGCTTGACTGGTCAGTCGCGGACTGGGCTTGGGCAGAAGCACACGAGCGCGACGTTTGGATGGAGTTGCAGCCGCAAGACGCCTTATTTGCATCAGACAGGCTCGAATTTGGCCGTTGGTTTTCTGAAGGTCCTTTCACCAAATTTGGCGCAATTCCGCAAGAAAGCCCCGATCGCCTTGGAGCCTACATCGGCTGGCGGATGGTGTCTGAGTACATGGCCGACCACCCTGAGACGACGCTTTCCCAACTCATCACCATCACCGATTACACCCCAATCGTGAAAGCTTACCGTCCGAAGTAAATTCCTCACCTTTGTCATTCAACGATTGAACCATGGCCGAATCTCAAATCAATATCCGCGTTTCCACCAACGAAAATAAAGTTCCTACGGTCATTCAATGGTCGGCGGAAGACAGCGATGTCACCGACCAAACGGCCAAAGCCATGTCGCTGGCACTTTGGGACGAGAAAGACGGAAATGCCGTGCACATGGACTTGTGGACGAAGGAGATGAGCGTCGAAGAGATGCAACACTTTGTCTGTCAAACGATGATGACGTTGGCCAATACCTTAGAAAAGGCTACGAACGATAAAGCCCATGCACTTGCTATGCGGAGCTTCACCGAGGAACTTGCGAAGCGGTTGGGCGTGCTCAAAGACTAACTTAACCTTCGAATAGGCCGTTGGTCTGCTCGATGAAGCGAAGCAACTCCTCGCGTCCCTCTCCTTTTTCTGAACTGGTGACATACACTGGGGGCAAGCGGTGCCATCGCTTCAGCATCTCGGCTTCGTACAAGGGCAGAAAATCCGCCCGCTCCGTCTGGTTTAATTTATCCACCTTGGTAAAAACCATGGCGAATGGCAAACTGTTTTCACCCATCCATCCCATGAATTCCAAATCCACTTTTTGTGGAGGATGTCGACTATCGATCAACATCATTACGCACATAAGATTGGTCCGAGCGGTCAGGTATTGCTCGCTGGTGCGCTGCCATTTAACACGACTTGTTCTGCTCACCTTAGCATATCCAAACCCCGGTAAGTCAACCAAATACCAGCTGCGTCGGCCCGAGGTCTCCTTTACTCCATCATCAATTACGAAGTGATTGATCAATTGGGTCTTGCCCGGAGTCGATGAAATCTTAGCCAACGCCTTCCGGTTCGTGAGCATGTTGATCAAGGAGGACTTGCCTACGTTGGACCGCCCAATAAACGCGTATTCGGGGCGGTCATCCGGCGGACATTCCTGGGGATGCGCACTGGACTTGATGAATTCGGCAGACTGCACCTCCATGTTAGGATTTTTGCATGATACCGCGTGTCTCATACCAGGAGGCCAAGATGAGATTGAACGTCTCAGGGTGCTCCATCATGGGCGCATGACCGCATTCTTCGATCCAAAAAAGGTCACTATCCGGAAAGCCCGCATGAAACTCCTCAGCCACCTCAGGGGGCGTAATGATGTCATTTCGGCCCCAAATCAAACACACTGGAATGTTCATGGCCGGTAAATCCTTGGCCATGTTATGGCGAATTGCGCTCTTGGCAATGGACAGAATTCGCAATACCTTCTCTCGGCTATTGACCGCTTCAAAACATTCGTCTACTAAATCATCCGTCGCATGCTTGGGGTCAAAAAATGTCACAGCCACCTTTTCGCGGATGAACGTTTTGTCCTCCCGACGAGGAAAACTGTTGCCGAAAGCGTTCTCGTACAAACCACTGCTCGCGGTCAAGCTCAATGAGGCAACGCGATGGAGGTTGTTCTTGGTGAAAATCAAGCCCACGTGTCCGCCCAGGCTATTGCCCAAGAGGTGAACCTTTTCCAATCCCATGTCATCGACAAATCCCTCGATGTGTTCCGACAAGTTCTTAGCACTCGTCTTCAACATCGGCATATCATAAATCGGCAGCATCGGGATGATCACGCGAAAGTGGCTCGAGAAATGGTCAAAAACATCCTTGAAATTGCTCAGCGCTCCGAACAAGCCATGCAACACCAGGAGGGGCTCACCTTCTCCCTGTTCAACATATTTATAAGGTCCGCGGTGAATGATACGTGGGTTGTCCATGCAGATAAATATTCAATTTCAAATGCAAAGGTCAGCACAAACCCATTCAAAAAGACCACGGCTGACAAGTTCACTGTTCACAAGAAATGTTGAAAACGTGTTAATAGCGATTTTATGGCCACGATGGCGTTTTTCCTTCTTTGCCCGCTACGACTGACTTATCCCTATAACACTCTTCGAAACTTTTCCACAAAGTGGGAGAAAGTGGTATAGAGTGGGAGAAAGTGGTAAAACTTAGGTAGTTTTGAGAATCGAATTGTGATGCTCAACCTACTCGGAGAATACACCTGTAAAATCGACGCCAAAGGGCGCCTGATGTTTCCTGCCCGGCTGCGAAAGCAACTGGACACGGTCCTGCATCATGGCTTGGTGGTGAACAGGGATATTTTCGAGGGATGCTTGGTGGTCTATCCGCAACCGGAATGGGACAAGGTGAATCGCGAAATGTCACGCTTAAGCCGCTACAATCGAAAGCATCAGCTGTTCCAGCGAAAGTTCATGAAAGGGGCCACGCATGTAGAACTTGACGGCTCCGGCAGAATCAACCTGCCCACTCTGCTATTGGAACACGCGGGCATCCAACTCCCTGCCGACAACGAAATCATTGTTTCAGGACTGGGTGAGAAGATTGAGCTCTGGAGCAAATCCCGATATGACCGGTCCGTGCTCGACGACACCGAAGACTTCGACTTTGGCTCCCTTGCTGAAGAAGTCCGCGATGACCTCGAACCCTCCAATGAAAATTAACCCGTGAAACAACGAGCTTACCATATCCCCGTTCTCGCCGACCAGTGCATCGAGGGGATAGGTGTCTCCAATCGTTCAAGCGGCACTTACGTCGACGCCACCTTTGGTGGCGGTGGACATTCCCAACTGATCCTGGATCATCTCGCTCCCAGCGGCAGGCTATTTGGCTTCGATCAAGACGCTGACTCTCGCGCCAATGCATTGGACGATAACCGGTTCAAGCTCATCCCTGAAAACTTTCGGCACATCCGAAACTTCCTCCGGTTAGAAGGCGTCCGCTCCATTGACGGGCTACTCGGTGACCTCGGTGTCTCTTCGCATCAATTTGATGTTGGAACACGGGGCTTTTCCATTCGATTCGACGCGCCTTTGGACATGCGGATGAATCAGCAAGCCGGCCCTTCTGCAGCTGACCTTGCCGCGGATTATTCGGTCGAGGAGCTCACCCGCATCCTGCGTCAATATGGAGAGCTCAAGCGACCGGACAAAGTAGCCTACGCAATCGAAGCTGCGCGCCGTTCCAAAGCTTTAACCCGCACAGGAGACCTGATCGCTGCGACCACCCATCTCGCACCGAGAGGCAAAGAAAACCAATTTCATGCCCAGGTATTTCAAGCCTTCAGAATCGAGGTAAATGACGAACTCGGCGCGCTTAAAACACTTTTGGAATCCACCATTGACCTCATGCCTGAAGGAGCGCGACTTGTCATCATTTCATATCACAGCTTAGAGGATCGGCTAGTCAAGCACTTCATGCGTTCTGGAAACTTCAACGACGACATTCAGCGCAACATCAAAGGCCAAGCACTTTGCCCCTTTGAGCCTTTGCAGAGAAGGGCTCTCGTAGCAGATGAAGCAGAGCAAGAAACAAACCCTCGGTCCAGAAGCGCGCGGTTACGGGTCGCCACGAGAACCGCGCTCAGTTTGGAGGAAATTAAATCTCAAGCCGCATGAAGAATCCATTTTCATTCGGCCAACGATCGGCTAAATCCAACGAAAAGCCCAAAGGAAATCGCATCCTGAGCTCCGAGGAAATCGCTGCCCAAGAAGCTCAAAAAAAGCAGTTTGCGGAACAACAAGCCAAAGACAAGGCACGCAAAAAAGCCCAACAATCTGCGCGATCTACTCGGCCCAGGAATCGGATTTCCACACCAGATAACCCAGCAGAAGCAGCTCGTTCTCATTCCTTTTTTAGACGTTTTGTAGGCAAGCGCAAACGCAGCCCGGAAGAAAAACGAGACCGGCAAAACCGCCAGTCAATTGCCCCGGTGGTCCGCGATATCCTGAGCGGAGAATTCTTAACCAAGGAAGGGGTAACACGCCACATTCCTTACCTGCTCTTTGTCAGCGCGCTCTTCATCGCTTACATCGCCATGGGCTATCAATTCGAGCGCATTGAACGAGAAAAGTTGACCACAAAACGGCAGCTCCAAGAACTCAGTGCAGAATTCAAAACGCTCAAGGCAGAATTCGAGACTGAACTGCAACAAAGCACCGTCGAACAAAACATCGCAGACCTCGGACTGAAACAAACAATTGAACCCCCATTCCTATTGGAATACAAACCTGCTGACCCATGAAAAATCAGCAGCAATTCTCCAATCGGACCTGGCTTTCCTTCGCCCTTTTTGCCATTCTCGGGTTCTCCATTTTTGGACGGATTCTTTGGATTCAAAGTGCAGAATACGATAAATGGAAAGCGGTTGGCGAACGGTTTGAATCAAGCATTCAATCCATTGCACCAGCCCGCGGACAGATTTACGCATCGAACGGAAGCGTTTTGGCGACTTCTGTCCCTGTTTTTGAGGTGCGGTGGGACAGCAAAAGCGAAGCCATCAATTGGGATACCTTCGACCATGACTTGGACAGCTTATGCCTTGGACTGAGTAACGTACTCGGCACCAAATCTTCCAGTGAGTTCAAAGATTTATTGCGCAAAGGCCGGAACTTGGGACGGCGTAACACATTGATTGTTCGCAGAGCGTCCTATACCCAGCAAAAAGCCCTGCTCTCCTTGCCTTTCATTCGGCTTGGACGATTCAAAAGTGGATTCACATTTAGCCGAATCGAACAGCGACGCAAACCATTTGGCGATCTCGCGGGGCGGACCATTGGCATTGACCGAGAAGAAAACAGGGTGGGACTCGAGGCCAGCTGGAACAATGAACTCACCGGAATCACGGGGCGGCAATTGCAGAGACGGGTTGCAGGCGGGCAATGGATGCCCGTCTCAGACGAATACATCGTAGAACCTGTCGCAGGCTACGACATCATTAGCAGCATCGATATGCACTTGCAAGATGTGGCCAGCAACGCCTTGCGCAGACAATTACAAGCACACGATGCAGCATGGGGAACGGTGATCCTGATGGAGGTCGCAACCGGAAAGATCCGAGCGATGGCCAATTTGACACGTACCACGGAAAGCACCGAATCGACTCCTTCAGCGTACAGCGAATCGTACAATCACGCAATTGGAACCGCTGTTGAACCGGGATCAACCTTCAAGCTTGCGTCTTTATTGACCGCAATGGAAACAGGCGGTATTGAGTCAACTGATGAAATCGATACCGGCAACGGAGTCGTTGCCTTCTATGGCCGACGGATGTCGGACTCCAATGCAGATCAAGGAGGGCATGGCGTGCTGTCAACGGAAGAAATTTTCGAAGTGAGTTCCAATGTGGGAACGGCACTCACCATCAAGAAAGCCTTTGGAGAGCAACCTCAAGAATTTTTGGACGGCCTGCAATCCATTGGAGTCAGCGCAACGACCGGCATTCGCTTAGCAGGTGAAGCCGAACCAAAAGTATATGGTGCTGTAGGTGAAGAGCGATGGTCCGGCCTCTCGCTCACCCAAATGTCCATTGGCTATGAAGTGACCCAAACTCCGCTACAGACCTTAAGTCTCTACAATGCAGTCGCCAACAATGGGCGGATGATGCGACCACAATTGATTGAACGCCTTGAAACAAATGGAACGGTTGTGCGTCAAATTGAACCGGAAGTGGTTAACAATCGCATCTGCTCGAGCACCACCCTTGCGGCATGCCAGCGGATGATGAAACGAGTCGCTGACCCCACTGGGCAGGGCACAGCGCAGTACATCTTTGCGAAAAGCCCCTACACCGTTGCAGGCAAAACGGGTACCGCTCGAATCGCAGGACCCAATGGATACGACGGACGCTACCGCGCGTCATTTGCCGGATACTTCCCGGCCGAAACACCCCGCTATTCTTGCATCGTCGTTATCGCAGACACCCGAAGCGGAGTCTATTACGGCTCGAGTATCGCTGGTCCTGTATTCCGCGAATTGGCCAATAAGGTGTATGCCACTGATCCCTCATTCCATGAATCAAGCACTGGGCTTCTCGCAGAGACAGCCAAACTCCCTGGTGCGAAGGACGGTGCCCGCGAAGAACTCGTGCGCCTTTATGATGAATTCGGCCTTGCGTACTCAGGGGAAACTCTAAGTGACTGGGTTACCGTCACTACAGGAGATTCAATCGCGGCATTAAGCGCACGAAACATTGTATCCGCCGCGGTCCCCGATGTCCGCGGCATGGGATTGCGTGATGCATTGTATTTACTCGAAAATGCCGGATTACAGGTCAAAACCCTGGGCGCTGGAACCGTTCGCCGTCAGAGCATCGTTCCCGGAGCCGAAATCGCAGGTGCCCAAACCATCACCCTAGAATTGTCTTGAATCGCATGAAACTCCTGAAAGAAATCCTCTATGGCACCCGCATCCACGACATCGTGGGCAATACCCATGTGGCCATTGAGGACATTGCATTTGACAGCCGAGAAGTGAAAGCATTCAGCCTGTTCGTGGCCATTCCAGGGACCCGAGTCAATGGGTTTGAGTTCATTGAGCAAGCCATTGAAAAAGGGGCCACCGCTATTGTGGCAGAACAACTGCCTGAGACGACACAAAACCACGTCACGTACGTGCGTGTGCAAGATGCCGCCGAAGCCCTCGGAAAAATGGCCTCTACGTTTTTTGACGATCCCAGTGAGACGCTCAAAATTGTCGCTGTGACAGGGACCAACGGCAAAACTACCACGGTGAGTTTACTCCACCGGTTGTTCCGTTCCATGGACCGCCGAGCTGGAATGCTCTCAACCGTTGAGAATCGGATTTTAGACCGGGTCGTTCCAGCGAGCCACACAACCCCCGACGCCCTGCAAATGCAGCGCCTATTCCGGGAAATGGCCGATGCAGGATGCAAGTATGTCTTCATGGAGGCCAGCTCTCACAGCATCGATCAAAAACGATTGGCAGGAACCAAGCTGACCGGAGCCGTCTTCACCAACATCACCCACGAACACCTCGATTACCACGGAGATTTCAACTCCTACATCCAAGCGAAAAAAGGCCTCTTCGACGCGCTTCCACAAGATGGATTTGCGTTGTACAACCAAGATGACAGCCACGGACCGGACATGGTCATGGACTGCAAAGGACGCATCCGAGATTACGCCCTTACGTCCATGGCAGATTACCGGGGGAGAGTCGTAGAAAACCACCTGGGCGGACTGCAATTGCATCTAAACGGACACGATTTGTACAGTCGGCTCATTGGCGGATTTAATGCGTACAACCTCTTGTCTGTATTTGCTGTAGCATTGGAATTGGGGATGGAGGACATGGAGGTGTTGACCCATTTATCGCTCCTGAAGCCTCCTGCTGGCCGATTTGAACAAGTCCTTGCTCCAGAAGGAATTACGGCTGTAGTCGATTATGCACACACGCCTGATGCACTTGACAATGTTCTGAAAACCATTGATTCCTTCCGCTCAGGCACAACACAAGTTATTACGGTGGTCGGATGCGGTGGCAACCGCGACAAAACAAAGCGGCCTATCATGGCCCGCGTGGCGGCCAAGTGGAGCGATCGGGTATTCTTAACCTCCGACAATCCAAGGGATGAAGAACCTGATGCCATCATTGCAGACATGCGTGCTGGGCTGGACCCGATTGAAATCAAAAAGTGCATCGCAATCTCAGACCGCCGGGAAGCCATTCGCATGGCTGCCCAACTCGCTGCGCAAGGAGACATCCTCTTGGTCGCAGGCAAAGGCCACGAAACCTATCAAGAAATCAAGGGTGTGCGCTACGAATTCGATGATCGGGAAGAACTGTTGAACGCCTTCAATCACGCCTAATGTTGTATCACTTTTTCACCTACATCGATGGAATCTGGGATCTGCCAGGAGCGGGATTGTTTCAATACATCTCCTTTCGAGCAGCCCTTAGCTTGATCACATCGCTGATCATTGGAATTCTATTCGGCAAACGAATCATCCAATGGTTGCAGCTGAAACAAGTAGGTGAAATCGTTCGTGAACTTGGGCTGGAGGGACAAATGAACAAGCAAGGCACGCCAACTATGGGCGGGCTCATCATTTTAGCGGCCATCCTCATACCCACCTTGCTCTTCGCAGATCTATCCAATATCTACACCCAAATGATGTTGCTCGTCACGGTGTGGCTCGGTGGAATCGGCTTCATCGACGACTACATCAAGGTTTTCAAGAAAAACAAGGATGGGCTCGCCGGACGCTTCAAAATCATCGGACAGGTCGGCGTGGGATTGATCGTAGGATCCATCATGTGGTGGCATCCTGACGTAACGATTAAAGATCCGGCAGACCGTGAGTTTTCTGGCGAAGTGGTTGAAATGACAGCAACGGACGGTACCGTATTCCAAGTATTCGAACCCAACGCGGGACTCGCGGTTTGGGAAGCCAAGAAATCCTCCGAAACGACCGTTCCTTTTATGAAAGACAACAGCTTCGACTATGATCGGTTGGTCAGCTGGATTGGACCTTGGGCCGATGGTTGGGGATGGTTGGCTTTTATCCCCTTGGTGATTTTGATTGTCACGGCCGTGAGCAACGGAGCCAACTTAACCGACGGCATTGATGGCTTGGCGACGGGAACTTCTGCCATCATTGGACTGGGGCTCGCCGTATTGGCCTATGTGAGCTCAAACATTGTCGCGGCTGATTATCTCAACATCCATTACATCCCCCTCTCGCAAGAATTGGTCGTCTTCATCGCTGCATTTGTTGGAGGGTGCATTGCTTTCCTCTGGTACAATGCTTATCCCGCACAGGTATTCATGGGAGACACCGGAAGTTTGGCCTTGGGAGGCATCATCGCTGCATTTGCCATTGCCATTCGCAAAGAGTTATTGCTGCCCGTCTTATGTGGAATTTTCCTCATTGAAAACCTCTCCGTGGTCTTGCAGGTCGGCTGGTTCAAATACACCAAAAGACAAACAGGTGAAGGGCGACGAATCTTTCTCATGGCGCCGCTTCACCACCACTATCAAAAACTGAACATTCCGGAGTCCAAAATCACCGCGCGCTTCTGGATCATTGGCATCCTCCTCGCCGTGGTCAGCATTGTCACACTTAAAGTTCGGTAACCCGCACAGCATGTCCCACCCCATCATCCCCATATTCGGAGCAGGAGAAAGCGGCATTGGCGCTGCCTTGCTTGCCGTTCGGCAGGGCCTCGAGCCTTGGGTGACGGATGCCGGGGAAATCCGAGAAGATCGAGCGGAAGCCCTGAAAGCGGCAGGAATTGCATTTGAATCAGGCGGCCACGACTTGAATCGGGCAATGGCAATTGCAGGTCATGGCGGTACCGTCATCAAGAGCCCTGGCATTCCGGAGAATGCTCATTCAATGGTTCAACTGCGTGAATCGGGTGCGTCGGTGATCAGTGAAATCGAATTCGCAAGTCGTTTTGCGCAGCCGAATGGGCAGCGCGTTGTCGCCATTACAGGAGCCAACGGGAAAACGACCACCACGGCGCTGATTGCCGCGCTCTTCGAAGGCGCAGGAGCCGATGTCGCTTGTGTAGGGAACATCGGTAAAAGTTGGTCACGGGACTTGGCTGAACGATCTATGCCGGCTGCAATACAAGTGGTCGAAGTCAGTAGCTTTCAATTGGATGGTACGGACGAATTCCGACCAGATGTTGCCGTCCTTCTCAACATCACCCCAGATCATCTCGACCGATACAATGACGACATCGAGCAATACGCCGATGCCAAATGGCGGATCACGGCGCGTCAAACAGCGGATGATGTGCTCGTATTAAACGCAGACGACGCATTGTCAATGGCCCGCTGGAAGCGAGGAAGCCACGCCGGTGGAACCGCCGCGCGCGTGGTCGCTGTCAGCACAGAACAAACGGAAGAACAACTCACCTCGGCCCTCAACGCAGAAGGCTTGACCCCATGGGGTCATGCCACTGTTGATGTCCAACCTCACCCCGAAACATTCACAATCTACTTACCTCAATTAAAACCTTTTACCATGACCATCCAAGAATTGGCTTTGCAGGGAAAACACAACCTGTACAACAGCATGGCCGCCAGCGTTGCTGGCCGAGTGCTCGAATTACGTAGCGAAGGCATCCGAGATAGCCTCGCTCAATTTGACGGCATCGAACACCGCATGGAGTTCGTCGTCGAAACAAACGGCATCAAATTCATAAACGACTCGAAAGCAACCAACGTCAATAGCGCTTGGTATGCATTAGAAAGCATCACCGGTCCCGTCATTTGGATTGCAGGTGGCATCGACAAAGGGAACGATTATGCCTCGCTCCTGCATTTGGTCAGCTCCAAAGTTGATCACCTTATTTGCCTTGGAACAAATAACCAGAAACTCATCGATACCTTTGGCGACCGCGTCAGCGGTGTGCACGAAGTCGACAGTGCAGCCGAGGCCGTTCAATTGGCCTACCAGCTCGGTCAGCCCGGGCACACTGCGCTGCTTTCGCCGGCTTGCGCCAGCTTTGACTTGTTTGGATCCTACGAAGAACGTGGACGCGAATTCAAAGCCGCAGTGCGCGCCTTGTGAGAATGAAAAATAGAAAATCCGCAAGCGAAGCTATGACGCTGAGCGGGCGCATCGGCGCCTACTTGGAAGGGGACAAGGTTATCTGGATGGTCACCTTGATCCTCAGTTTGGGCTCGTTATTAGCGGTGTACAGTGCGATTTCTTCCTTGGCATATAAGTCCGAAGGCGGCTCACTGCATTTTCTGTTTAAACAAGGATTGATGTTGGCCTTAGGCTGGGGAGTTATGCTTCTCATCCACAAGGTAAATTTTCGTTATTTCTCTCGCATCTCCCAAGTATTGATTTGGGTAGCAGCTCTGCTGCTGATTCTGACCTTGGTTTTTGGCGCAGACATCAATGAAGCGAAGCGCTGGCTCCGCATTCCCTTCACGAGACTTACCCTGCAAACCTCGGATTTCGCTAAAGTCGTTTTGGTCACTTACGTCGCCCGTGAACTCAACAATCGAAGGACTCAACTGCACGATTTCAGGACGGGCGTACTCCCCATTCTGGTCCCCATTGGCCTCATATGCCTCTTGATTTTGCCAGCGGACTTTTCAACTGCAGCGCTTTTAGGTGTGGTGTGCATCGGCATGTTATTCATTGGCGGTGTGCCTTGGAAGCACCTCTTTAAAATTGGGGGCTTGGGCGTTGTTGCCCTCGTCATGCTCTACGGAATCGGCAAAGCTGCCCCTGAGGTATTGCCGCGATTTGGCACGTGGGCCGGCCGGATCGAACGCTTTGTTGGAGTGGGCACTGCAGCGGAAGGTGATGCTCTAGAATACCAAATCGAATTGGCCCAGGTCGCCATCAACCGCGGTGGACTGCTTCCTCATGGCCCAGGCACAGGCACCTCTCGCAACTTCCTTCCCCATCCGTATTCTGACATGATATATGCCTTCATCATCGAAGAGTGGGGCGCAATATTGGGTGGACTGGGCTTGGTATTGGCTTATCTCATCTTGCTGTTTCGCACCGTTCGAACCGCGACGCGCTGCCCCCGCCATTTTGGAGGATTATTGGCCATGGGGCTCGGCTTCATGCTCGTGTTTCAAGCGATGATCAACATGGCCGTTGCTGTGCGCTTGTTTCCGACCACCGGCCAGCCACTTCCTTTGGTATCCTATGGAGGCACTTCCATGATTTTTACATGCCTCGCCATTGGCATGATCCTGGCCGTTTCAAGATCTGTCACCGATCCCGAAAAATGGGAACAATCCAACAGCAACGTCAGGCCAGCAAGCAATCAATTCGTTCGCAACTCCTCTTCCAATGCCTGAATCTGCTCAGCGCTTCCAACGGATTATTATTTCCGGCGGTGGTACGGGCGGCCACATCCATCCGGCATTGGCTATTGCAGACGAAATCAAACGGCGAAACCCCCAGTGCGACATCCTATTTGTCGGGGCCCTCGGTCGCATGGAAATGGAAAAAGTTCCCGCCGCAGGCTACCCCATACACGGCCTGTGGATTACAGGGATAGACCGAAACTTGAGAAGTTTACGCAATTGGATTTTTCCTCTTAAACTCGTGAACTCTCTTTGGAAGGCCCGGCAAATTTTGCGGAGATTCCGACCGGAATTGGTCGTAGGGGTTGGTGGCTTCGCGAGTGGGCCTCTGCTTTTTCAAGCAGCTCAAATGGGCATTCCCACGGCCATTCAAGAACAAAACAGCTTTCCGGGTATCACGAACCGCCTCCTCGCAAAACGCGTCCAGCTCATTTGCGCTGGATTTCCTGGCCTTGAGCGCTGGTTCCCCTCTGAACGAATCATCGAAACAGGCAATCCCTTGCGGGCTCAAGTGGTGGCCTCTGCACAGCAGATTGCGTCACCAGCGGCCGCAGAATATTTTGGGTTTTCCGGTGACCGACCCATTGCCTTTGTCATGGGCGGTAGCCTCGGAGCAGCGTCCATGAATGCTGCAGTGAAGCGTATCCTAACAAGCCATGCCACGCCTCTTCCATTTGATCTGCTCTGGCAATCCGGCGCACGGTACCATACGGAGATGGTCCAATTCGTTGAATCCCTGCCAGCCAATGTTCAGCCGCATGTTCGGTGCGTTGGGTTCATCGACCGCATGGATTTGGCCTATCAATCCGCCACGGTGATTGCAAGCCGTGCAGGTGCAATGTCCATTGCTGAATTGGCCCTCATTGGAAAGCCTACCATCTTGGTTCCATCACCGGTGGTTGCCGAAGATCACCAAACCAAAAACGCCAAATCACTCAGCGATCGAGGCGGCGCTGTATTGCTTCGGGATTCCGAGGTCATCGAAAACCTCGGAATGGAAATCTCTTCCTTGCTTGGAGATGAATCCCGTCAACAAACGCTTACCCAACACCTGCGTTCTGCAGCTCGACCGCATGCAGCACAAGACGTGGTCAATGCATTGGAGAACATCACATGATGTATTATTATTTCGTTGGAATAGGCGGCATTGGAATGAGCGGACTGGCGCGGTACTTTCACGCCCACGGTTCGGCGGTCTCGGGATACGACCGCACCGCTAGCCCCCTCACCTCATCCTTGCAGGAACTCGGCATATCCATCTGTACATCTGCCAATGGTTTGGAAATCGATGCCGATTTCAAGGCATGGCTCGCTCTAACAGCTCGAGCAGAGCGTGCCGTAATCCGAACGCCTGCAGTTCCGGAAAATTTCCAAATCCTTCAGGCCGCTCGCCAAGTCCATTGTCCGGTGTTGAAGCGAAGTGAATTGCTTGGCAAGTTGACCCGCAACCATCCCACACTTGCTGTGGCGGGCACCCATGGAAAGACCACAACTTCGGCCCTGCTCGCTCATCTTATGATGGGCCGCCCTGAGGGATGCCGGGCTTTCATAGGCGGTGTGTTATCCGCTCAAGAATCCAATGTTATTTGGTCTGAAGGCGCTCAATGGACGGTGGTCGAAGCCGATGAATTTGATCGAAGTTTTTTGGAACTTGACCCCACGCACGCGGTCATTACCAGCGCAGATCTCGACCACCTCGACATCTACGGGGACGCTCGGGAATTTCACCAAGGCCTCCGGGATTTTGCAAAGCGCGTTTCTGGAACCCTGTTTCTGGAGGAATCCATCGACATCCCTCAATTGAATGGACTCCGTTACGGCATTGTAGAGGTTGAGGAACGAGCCCATTCATTGCACATCGCAGCTATTCGGCCCAGGGTATTGGATGGATGGTTGGTGGCAGACGTGGCGATGAACCAGACGATTCATCCGGCCGTTCAATTCCCAATGCCCGGTAGACACAATGTGCTGAACGCCCTAGCCGCGGTAGCTTTGGCGACAGAAGCTGGAGCGGACTTCGCAGACTGCCTCGCCCGCCTCCGTTCCTTTTCTGGTATTGAACGCCGATTTGCATATCATATTCGGGAGTCTCATGGGGTTTACATCGATGACTATGCGCACCATCCAACAGAACTGAAGGCCGCCATTTCTGCCGCACGAATGCACCACCCTGGCAAGGAAATTACAGGCGTTTTTCAGCCACATCTTTTCAGTAGAACCCGGGATCACATGGTCGAATTCGGACAGGCGTTGGCCCTATTGGACCGTGTTTTTTTACTCCCAGTTTACCCGGCACGAGAGGAACCAATACCCGGAATCGATTCACAAGCGTTGTTTGAAAACATCCCGCACCCCCTCAAGCATCTCATTGAATCGCATCAGATATTCGATAACCTGAAGGAACATCCTCCGGAAGTCTTATTGAGTTTAGGTGCTGGCGACATTGATCGTGTCGTGAAACCCTTGGCCAAATGGCTTCGCGAGGATCCCAGTCGATTCAAACACAGCACCTGATCAACCCATGATTCAAAAAATCCTCACCGTTTCCGCCGCCATTCTGTTGGTGATTAGCTGCGGAGCGTTGGTAGGGTTTGCTCATGAGGCGGAAGAAAACGCACGTTACGGAGCATTGGAGGTGGATGTTCAAGAAATCGATGGCATGTTCTTCGTCGACGTCGCAGGAGTGCGCGATCAAATCTTATCACACGACAGCATTGTCGGTACATTCATCGCAGACATTTCTCTACAGCGCGTTATCGAATGGGTGCGTACCATTCCCGCAGTCGATGATGTTCGTGTTTATCCGGGATTGAATCGGGTATTGCATGTTCACGTTACGCAGCGCAAACCACTAGCTCGATTGCACACAGGCCCCGAAGAGGCAGACGTTTACTTGGACCGCCAAGGACGTGTACTGCCATTGTCTCCCTATTACACCGCACGCGTGCCCATCATCCATGCGAAGAATGCGGAGATGTGCGGCGACGCATTTGAACTGATTCAAGCCACCCACGACGATTTACTTTGGTCTGCTTTCATCGACCAAGTGGAGGTAGCACCCGACGGTTCATTGGACATCATTCCCCGATTGGGAAGCTCTAAAATCCGCTTTGGATCAACTGAAAATCTGGACAACAAGCTGAATAAACTTCACGTCTTTTACCGCGAGCAAATTGCACGTGGCAACCTCAACCTATACAAACGCATCGATTTGACTTACCAAGATCAAGTCGTTGCTCAACGTTATTATTAAGACCCCCTCACTCCATGGATTCTCAATCGCATTCAGAAGAACAAATTGTGGTCGGCCTCGACATTGGGACGACGAAAATCGCCTGCTTCGTTGGACGCCGCAATGAACACAATAAAATTGAAATCCTCGGTTATGGAAAAAGTGAATCCGTCGGGGTGCATCGGGGGGTCGTTGCCAACATCGAAAAGACGGTGGAGTCCATTCGCACCGCGATTGAAGAAGCTCAGCGGACATCAGGTGTCGACATCGTAGATGTCAATGTCGGCATCGCTGGTCAACACATCAAGAGCCAACAAACCCGAGGTCAGCGCACACGAACTGACATGGAATCGGAAATAAGCCAATTGGACATTGAAGCCTTAATCCAAGACATGTACCGCCAGGTAATGCAACCGGGAGAAGAGATTCTCCACGTCCTACCGCAAGAATACACGGTGGATAACGAAGGCGGCATCAAAGAACCTGTCGGCATGAGCGGCATCCGTCTCGAAGCTAATTTCCATGTGATCATTGGCCAAATAGCGGCTATCCGCAACATTCACCGGTGCATTAAGAAAGCCAATCTTAACGTCGATCAACTCATCCTTGAACCGCTCGCTTCTTCTGCTTCGGTGTTGAGTGAGGAGGAAAAAGAAGCCGGTGTAGCACTGGTCGATATCGGAGGTGGAACAACGGATATCGCGATTTTTCAGGATGGGATCATTCGTCACACAGCCGTCATTCCTTTTGGCGGCAATGTTCTCACAGAGGACATCCGACAGGGATGCCAGATCATGAAGAAGCAGGCCGAATTGCTCAAGCAGCGGTTTGGATCCGCGATTTCGACGGAGATGAAAGACAATGAAATCGTATGCATCCCTGGGTTGCAAGGACGAAATCCGCGAGAAATCAGTCTGAAGAATTTGGCATGCATCATTGAAGCGCGGATGACAGAAATCATCGAGCACGTGCACTTCGAAATCCGAAACTCAGGCTTTTCAGATCAACTCATCGGAGGTGTCGTGCTGACAGGTGGTGGATCTCAACTGCGTCACATCACGCAATTGTTCCAATACGTCACCGGAATGGATTGCCGAGTTGGTTACCCCAGTGAACATTTGGCTGAAGCTCCAAACCAAGATGTGACCGCTCCGAGTTTTGCCACGGGAGTCGGCCTCGTCATCAACGGCTTTGAGCGCATTGCATCGAATGGAGAAGGAACGACTGAAGAAGATCAAGCCACACCTAGACGCAACCTGATTGATCAGTTGCGCAAGTACTTCGTTGAAGACGAAGAAATTCAATAATCCCATAAGGAACACAGAGCGATATGAACGAAATGAGCACTGCCCCCTCACAACACCCTGCCCTCAACGCGCCCATCAAGGTTATTGGCGTCGGTGGTGGCGGATCGAATGCCGTGAATACAATGTACGATCGTGGCATACAAGGCGTCGACTTCATTGTGTGCAACACGGACGCCCAGGCACTTGATGCCAGTCCGGTACCCATCAAAATTCAGCTTGGTGCCACCCTAACAGGTGGACAAGGTGCGGGCTCTTTGCCCGATGTAGGGCGCAACGCCGCCATTGAAACCTTGGATGAAATAAAGGCTCTGATCGGCACGAAGACCAGCATGGTCTTCATAACCGCAGGAATGGGCGGAGGTACCGGTACAGGTGCTGCTCCTATTATCGCGCAAGCAGCGCGTGAAATGGACATTTTGACGGTCGGCATCGTGACCATCCCTTTCCAGTTCGAAGGACGACGCAGAGGCAACCAAGCCGCAGAGGGACTGCAGAAAATGCGGGAATCCGTAGACACACTGCTGATCATCCGGAACGACAAATTGCGTGAACTATATGGCAACTTGTCCATCCGCGCCGCGTTCAACAATGCGGATGAAATACTCTGCACCGCCGCCAAAGGCATCGCTGAAGTGATAACGTTGACTGGAGAGATCAACGTAGATATGAACGACGTAAACACCGTCATGCGCGACTCCGGTCGGGCCATCATGGGATCAGGAACCGCAAGCGGTGAAGGACGGGCTCGAACCGCCGTTACCGAAGCACTGGAATCCCCTCTTCTCAATGATTGCGATATCACTGGAGCGAACTTTGTCCTACTCAACATCACCTTTGGAACGGAAGAGATACTGATGGATGAAATCATGGAAATCACCGATTTCATCCAAGAGTCTGCAGGCCAATCTGCCGAAGTCATTTGGGGCTATGGCGTTGATCAATCACTTGAGGACGACCTGTGTGTCACGGTCATCGCCACAGGATTCCAAGGCCAAGAACAGTGGGATGGGCCAAAGAAACCGGAACAAACGAAGTTCATGCTGGGAGATCCCAGGGAGATCAAGGCACCCGTGCAACCGACCACTGCGGATGCGGCTCAGCAGCGGATTGAAGACGAGGTGGACATGCCGTTCTTAAAGAACGCGGAGCATCCCGCAGATTCCATCCCGCAAGAGGCAGCAGCAGAGCCTACCCCAGATTACACTGAAGTTTCCGAGGGACAGACGTATTTTTCGCTCGAGGAGGCCAACCAGGAGACCAACCAGGAGGCCAACCAGGTACAGGATACACTCAACGAATTGGAAGCACCTCCCATTGCAGGAACAGACGGCAACGATCCAGCGATAACCGTGTACACCTTAGAGAGTGACCCTCTTCCATCGACAACGGATGAGCCCAACCTGGGCGGAATCAAATTCACCGAAAATGGCCCCCGTGCCAAAGAAGTAACACCGACGGAAAAACCTTTATCTCGCACCCCTGATTTATCCGGAGACGCAACAAGAGAAGTCATTCAATCCGTCACCCGCCAACCTGAAAACGAACTTCAGGCTCGAAACCTGCGACTCTCCCAATTCACCCGCAAACTAAAAACACCCGGAGGTCTAGCCGATTTAGAGGCTGAACCAGCATACAAAAGACGTCAAGTAATTCTCGATGATGTAGATCATTCCTCTAAATCTCAGGTGAGCAGATTTTCTTTGCATGAAGAGACGGATGAGGAGGGAGAACGTACGATTGAATTGCGAAATGACAATCCGTTTTTACACGATAACGTAGACTGAGGAGAATGAGCATGTACAGCACCATTTCCAGTGGCATCAAAGATGCCATGCGGAACAAAGACCGCGAGCGACTGGCCGCATTGCGCGACATCAAGAGTAAATTGATGTTGGAAGCGACCAAAACGGGGACCGATGGAGATGACATTCCTGATGCCGTGGTTATGGCCATTCTGACCAAACTATTGAAGCAGCGAACCGAAACAGCAGACCTCTATGCCCAGCAAGAACGTCCCGATTTGGAAACGGAAGAACGAGCCCAAGCAGCGGTAATCGCCGAATTTCTTCCTCAACCACTTACCGAGGAAGAAATCACCCAGGAGGTGAACGCCATCATCCAAGAAACAAACGCATCGACCATGGCTGACATGGGCAAAGTCATGGGCATCGCATCGAGCAGAATGGCGGGAAAAGCGGACGGCAAAGTGATTTCGGGTATTGTGCGCAGTGTCTTACAGAACTAGCCGTCATCTCGATTGTTCACCATGCTACTCCGTTTAGGCTGAGCGGCATTCTTTCACTACTTTCGTTGCCCTAAAAATACCCAAAGAACATGAAAAACTGGATGACTCTCTTCGCAGCAATAGCCGTCATCGGCTTGGTCTCATGCGGCGAAACAACTGCCCCCTCCGATGCAACAAAATCCGATGCTGATCAAGCAATGGAAAAAACTCAACCCGCTGATGCCATCGATCTCATGGATGGCACATACCAAATTGATCCTGCAACAAGCACCGTTGCGTGGAAGGGTACGAAAATCACAGGATCTACCCATGAAGGAAACTTGTCAGTTTACAAAGGCTCCATCAATGTCTTGGACAAATCTGTCGCTGGTGGCTTTGTGGCCGTGGACATGAAAAGCATGGTTTGCACCGATGAGGGATTAGATGAAGAAGGAAAAGGGAATTTAATTGGCCACTTGATGTCGGAAGACTTTTTTGGCGTAGATCGATTTCCCAATGCACGGCTTGAACTCGAAGGCATCAAAGTGAAAGGCGAGGTCGCTATGGGATATGGTAAAATCTTCGTTCGAGAAATTGCCCAACCCATCAACTTTCCTGTAGCAATTAGCCAGGCAGAAGGAAACCTCATTGTCGATGCGGATCTTACATTTGATCGATCGAAGCATGACGTCAAGTTCCGCTCTGGATCATTCCCTGACCTATTTCCTGACTTGGGAGATAAGCTCATCAACGATGAAATCGAGCTCAGTGTGCACATCGTAGGAACGATGTAACTTCTCTCGCTTAAATTGAATTCAAAGCCCGGCCCCGTGCCGGGCTTTTTTGTTTGTATGCGCGGCTCGCAGCAAATTCCTACCTTAGTCCCTCGGACTTGCATCATGCGTTGGACCAATTATTTCATCCATCCCGGCGATAACCGCTACTACGTCTTCACCTTCCATGAAGATGAGCACGCTGATGTTTTTGAGGCCATGCTGGGCGAAGCAAACATAACCTTTGAGCGGCATCAAGAAGATGAACAGTGGCTCTTTGGAATCGCCCGAAGCCACTTTAAGCTCGCACTGCACTGCAATCATCTTGTGCATGCCCGGTTCCGGACCAAGTTCATCCCGGTGCGAGGTTTTCGGTACGCCCTTCTCATCGGAACGGCCGCCGTGTTGCTCTTGGCCTTGGTGGGCGCTTTTATCAATGGGATGCATGCGCAATCCAAGCCCATCAAATGGGAATTGGGAATCAGCACCGTTGGGGTCTTTCCTTTGGATGCCGTGGGCTACGAATCCATCGAGGCAAGCGATCAAGGCCTTACGCTACAGTGGCAACCCAAATTCAGCAGCGGGTTTGGGGTGCGGATGCACCGAAATTTTCTTAGCAGTTGGAGTTTGGAGACCGGCCTCGAAACGTTGCGCATGAAGTCGGATTGGTCGATGACATTCCAACCGGAGAACCAAGACCCCGCGCTATCTGACACACTTTCATTGCGCGCGGGTCGCTACCGCGTTCCTTTGCTTGCCCAAACAAGCGTTCCTGTCAGCCAAGAATGGGAATTGTGGGCGGGAGCTGGGGTCTGCCTGGATTTTCTGCTGAGCGATGTCTTCACCACCAGTTATCAGCAAGAAGACATTTTCTACAACGAATACCAAGTTGAGGAAAATCGTCAGCACCGCTGGACGGTACCATTGCGTGCAGAAATTGGTGGATTGTATCGACCCAGCGACCGGAGCAAGCCGGGGTTCTACCTGGGCTGTATTTGGTGGAGAGAATGGTCCAGCAATCGCTGGGGCGAAGCACAATGGGAGCGTTTGCTCGAAAAAGCAAACGTTCGACTCTTCATGCCTCAAGCAGGATTCGCTGTCGAAGCGCGCATCATTTTGCCTCAGTGATCCACTCCGTAACGTATTCCAAAGGCTTGCGGTGACTTCTTGGCCATTCGCCTCCTTCGGGATACCCTAGATAAAAGATCCCAAGGACTTCCGCCTGATCCGTCAGCCCAGCAAAAGCCTTCACCTCAGGAAGGTGGATGTATTTAGGGGTTGACCAAAAACCGCCAATCCCATGCGCTGTGCACGTTAAATACATATTCTGCACAGCACAAGCCACAGCCATTCGCTCGTCTTGAATTTGAATGCGCCCCGTGGCGTCGGGTTCCATTCCCAGAACAATAAGCGCCGTGACCTTCTCGCCGCGGGCTTGCAATTTTGCGTGCTTGGCCTCGGAAAATGAATCTCCAGCAGCTATTCGATACCATTCAGCCAACCGCGGACCGACCACGTTCATCCCCTCTCCTACGTAGGCCTTAAATCTCCAAGGCTGCGTCATCCCATGTGTCGGCGCCCACGTGGCATTGGTCAGCACTTGTTCTACGATTTCGGGATGCACCTTCCTGGAGGAGTATGCCTCGGGCTTGATGCTTCGACGGTCCCGCAACAGCGCGGTCGTATCAGATAAATTGTGTCTCATGGCAATCGGCGTTGGGGGATGCAAAGCGGATGACGCAAAGGTACATCCAGGCCAAGCGACAATGCCAACCCTCCCCAACGAAAGTCGAGGGTAAACCCTTAATTTCGGGCATGCGATGTTCACTCATGATTTTTGGAACGGTTTGCGCGTTGACAATGACGCAATCAGGCGCCCACGCCCAGTCCAATCCTGATAGCGCCTTAATTCGAAGCATTTACGACGAGGCCTTGGCGAATGGAGAAGCCTACGAAAACCTCCGCGTCCTTACGAAAGACATTGGGCACAGGCTCAGTGGGTCCTCAAGTGCATCGGAAGCTATGAAGTGGGGACGGAGTATTCTTGAGTCGTATGCGGCGGATTCAACTTGGATTATGCCGGTTGTCGTTCCGAGTTGGACCCGTGGAGACAAAGCGGAATCCAAAACGTTTGGTGTACCAAAAGATCGATCCTTGCACATAACAGCCCTCGGCGGGTCAGTCGGCACACCCAATGACGAGGTCATTCGAGGACGCGTAGTTGTTGTGAAAGAACTGGACGAACTGAAACGGATGCCGCGCGAGGAAGTAGAAGGCCGCATCGTTCTCTTCAACCGTCCCATGGATCCGGTTCTGATCAATACAGGATCGGCATACGGCGGAGCGATAGACCAACGAGGCAGTGGAGCGAGTGCTGCTGCCGAAGCAGGTGCCATAGGTGCGCTGGTGCGATCGCTTACCCATGCGCTAGACACGTTGCCGCACACAGGGGCCTTGCGGTACAAAGACGGAATCGAACGCATTCCTGCGGCAGCCATATCCACTGTGGATGCCACCTGGCTCGGAAGGCAAGTGACAGAACACCCGGATCTCGAAGTTTCCCTTCAGATGAATTGCCAAGCATTTGACGATGTCGAACAAGGCAACGTAATCGGTGAATGGCGAGGATCCGAGCGGCCCGATGAAATCATCACGCTGGGTGGCCACTTGGATTCGTGGGACATCGGGGAAGGCGCACACGACGACGGTGCAGGCATCGTTCATACGTTGGAAGTGCTGCGCATCCTCAAGGCCATCGGATACCAACCCCAGCACACCATTCGGTTTGTTTTGTTCATCAACGAGGAGAACGGCAACCGCGGCGGGAAGATGTACGCCAAGGTGGCGGCTGAAGAACAAGCCAGTTTATCCAAGCGATACGTCGCGGCGCTCGAATCTGACGCCGGGGGGTTCGTTCCCCGGGGGTTTCGCGTCGACGGCACAGATGCGGCTGCCCTGCAAGTCCAGGGTTGGGCTCCATTGTTCGACCCATACAACGTCCACCAATTCCGTCGAGGTGGAGCGGGAGTGGATATTTCTCCTCTCAAGGAGTTGAACCCGCGTCCGGTTTTATTGGGACTCAGCCCGGACGGACAGCGGTACTTTGATTTTCATCACAGCGCTCAAGACGTCTTCGAAAATGTGCACAAAAGGGAATTGGAGCTCGGCGCTGCGACATTTGCTGCGGCCGTGGTGTTGTTGGATCAGCAATTGCCTATTCAGAGCACACCTGACTAAAACTGACCAATAAAATCAGCAAGTCCCCCACTGTAACGAATCCGTTGCCATCAAAATCATAGGGACAATCGAGCAGAGGCGTGCACCATCCAAACGTTGGGTCCCACGTCGTCCCGGGTCCACACGACGCTGGCACTGCATAACAATCAAATACACACGAGCCATCATCCACATTGGCTAATGGGGTAAAGTTGCAAGCCTCTTCGTAGCTGCACCCTGGGCAAATACCTCCCGTCAAGCAAGGATCAATTTGCCACATTTGCGTGGCTGTTCCGTCCTCCGTCAACACCCAATGCTGGTCCGAAAGCAATTCCGTGAACTGCGTAATGGCTCCACTGGGCCAAATAACTTCGATGG
>Ga0209631_10000723_pt1 | contig 44414 bp, 51 predicted proteins | sample COG_08_FD_184752 | JGI IMG/M metagenome (GOLD analysis project Ga0209631, IMG submission 184752) | Pelagic Microbial community sample from North Sea - COGITO 998_met_08 (SPAdes) (version 2) | ecosystem: Environmental > Aquatic > Marine > Neritic zone/Coastal water | place: Helgoland, sampling... | reverse complement strand
AAAAGAAGAAGATAAAGAAAAAAGCGCCTAAGAAAATAATTAAGGAGACGTCCTGTGGCTAAAAGAGATTGTTATGATGTCTTAGGTGTTACTAAATCATCATCTAAAGACGAAATTAAAAAAGCTTACCGCAAACAAGCTCTAAAATACCATCCAGATAAAACAAAAGGAGATAAAGCTTCTGAAGAAAAATTCAAAGAAGCCAGTGAAGCCTATCATATTCTTTCAGATGAAAAAAGGAAAGCTAACTATGATCAATTTGGCCATGCAGCTTTTGAAGGAGCTGGTGGCGGTCAAGGCTTCGGAGGTTTTGATACTTCATCTTTCTCAGATATATTTGAAGATTTTTTTGGTGACTTTAGCGGAAGTGGATCCCCTAGAAGATCAAGCAATCGTGGAAATGATTTAAGATATGACGTTAGCATTAATCTTGAAGATGCCTATAAAGGTGTGGAAAAAAACGTTAAGTACACTACCTATAAACTATGTTCATCCTGCACTGGTAGCGGGGCTGCAAAAGGTTCTAAACCAATAAAATGTAGCTACTGTTCTGGAAGAGGAAAAGTTAGAACCAATCAAGGATTTTTTACAGTTCAACAAACGTGCCCTCAGTGTAGTGGATACGGAGAAACGATTGGTAAACCGTGTAATTCTTGCAGTGGTAATGGTAAAGTACAAGCCAATGAAAATGTAACGGTTAAAATTCCAAAAGGGGTTGATGATGGAACAAGAATAAGAGTTTCTGGAAAAGGTGAAGCGGGAACTAAAGGTGGATCTAGCGGAGACCTTTATTTATTTATTTCAATTGATAATCACGAAATCTTTAAGAGATCAGAGGAAAATCTATATTATGAATTACCTATTTCAATTACCGATGCGACTCTTGGAACTTCTGTAGAAGTACCTTCAATCGATGGTGGAAAGTCAAAAATCAAAATACCGGCTGGAACACAACATAGCAAACAATTTAGACTAAAAGGAAAAGGAATGCCCATTTTAAGAAGAAGTATTAATGGTGATTTATACATTAGAATTATCACTCAAGTTCCAGCATCTATTTCTAAAAGACAAAAAGAAATATTAGAAGAATTTAATAAAATTGAAGTTAGTAAACCCGACCCAATCATTAAGAGTTTTTTTGAAAAAGCAAAAAAGTTTTGGAAAAATTCTTAGCTTAAATGCAAACTGATCAATTTATGTCTGCAATTTTTTTAATTGCTGTTTTAATACTTATCTTGCCCAGTTTTTTAACTACAAATAATAAGTTAAAAGAATTTTTAAGAAATTTATCTATTTGGGCTATAATTGCTTTAGTTATTATTGTAATAGTTTATTTAATTAAATAATGAAAAAAATAAATTTATCTATAACGGGCTGCATGGGTAGAATGGGCCAACAACTAATAAAGTCTTCTAAAAATAATAGAAATTTTAAATTAGTTTCAATAACTGAAAGTAAAATAATTAATAAAAAAATTGCTGGTATTAAACTTGGTATAAATAATATTAACTCTTTTAAAAATACTAATGTAATTATCGACTTTACTGTTCCAAAATGCACGCTACAGATTTTAAAAATTGCAAGCAAGCTTAAAAAGAAAGTGGTAATTGGAACAACAGGTTTCTCAAAAAGCGATGAGAATTTAATAAAAAAATTTTCAAAAAAAATTCCAATTTTAAAAGCTGGTAATATGAGTCTTGGTGTAAACCTACTTGTGTATTTAACAGAAATTGCATCTAAATCACTAGGAAATAATTTTCTTAGCAAAGTGTATGAAGTCCACCACAAACATAAAATAGATTATCCATCTGGAACTGCTTTAATGTTGGGTAAAGGAATAGCATCTGGAAAAAATAAAGATTTTTATAGTTTAATCGGAAAAAAATATCTTAATAAAAAATCTTTTCCCTACTCAAAAAAAATTAATTTTAACTCTATTAGAAAAGGAGAAATTATTGGAGAACATGAGGTTAGATTTTCAAGTGGAAAAGAAATTATTAAACTAAATCATAAATCTTTTGATAGAGCTTTGTATTCTGAAGGAGCATTAGCAGCTGCTGCTTGGATAATGTCAAAAAAAGCAGGTCTTTATTCTATGAGGGACCTTCTTAACTTAAAGTGAATAATAAAGAAAAAGCTAAAATTATTTTAAGGATACTGAATAAAACTTATCCTAAAATTCCCATTCCACTTAATTACAAAAATAATTTTACTCTTTTGATTTCTGTATTACTTTCAGCACAATGTACTGATGTAAATGTTAATAATGTAACAAAAAATATATATCCAAAATACAATAAACCGATACATTTTGTTAAACTTGGTAGAAAAAAAATTGAACGTTTAATTAAAAGAATAGGAATATTTAGGATTAAAGCTAAAAGTATCTTTTACTTATCAAAAACCTTAGTTAAAAAATATAAAAGTAAAATACCAAACACATATGAGGAATTAGAACAATTGCCTGGTGTCGGTCACAAGACTGCAAGCGTTGTGATGTCTCAAGGTTTTGGTTTTCCTGCTTTTCCAGTAGATACCCATATTCATAGGTTAGCTCAAAGATGGGGTTTAACAAACGGGAAAAATGTTGTTCAAACTGAAAAAGATTTAAAACAGGTCTTCGCTAAAAAATACTGGAACAAGCTTCATCTACAAATAATTTGGTATGGAAGAGAATATTGTAAAGCTCGAGAATGCTATGGAATGACTTGTAAAATTTGTAAAAACTGTTATCCCAATAGAAAAAAACCTATTAAAACAAAAAAAGCTTAAATGAAAATCTTAGGAATCGGCAACGCTATCGTTGATGTAATTTGTAAAGTAGATGACAAATTTATCACTCAGAATAATTTAACAAAAAGCACAATGAAACTTGTAGACGAAGTTGAATTTAAAAAACTATTATCTACTCTTAAAATAGAAGAAACAGTGTCAGGCGGATCAATAGCAAACTCAATAGTAGGTCTTTCACAACTGGGAAATAAAGTGGGTTTTATAGGTAAAGTAAACAATGATGATTTAGGTAATAAGTACGAAGAAGGTCTAAAAAAAGAAAATGTAAGGTTCTTCTATTCAAAGAAAAAAGAAGCAATTCCAACTGGAACATGTTTAATATTAATTACACCTGACTCTGAAAGAACTATGGTGACTTTTCTTGGTACTGCAGGAAAAATCGATGAAAATGACATTGATACAAATGCAGTAAAGAATAGTGAGATCCTATTTTTAGAAGGCTATCTTTGGGACGAAGGTGAACCTAAGAAAGCATTTGAAAAAGCAATTAATAACTCTAACAAAGTTGCTATGTCATTGTCAGACTTATTTTGTGTAGAAAGACACAAAACTCATTTTCTGGAATTAGTTAAAAGTAAATTAGATATTACATTTGCAAACGAACAAGAAATTATGTCACTAATTGAAGTACAAAAATTTGACGACGTTATCAATTTTGCTAAAGAAATAAACAAATTAATTGTTATTACACGAGGTGATAAAGGAGCAGTTGCAATAAATAAAGATGAAATTGTAGAGTGTTCTGCAAAAAAAAATCTTCAAATTAAAGACTTAACAGGTGCAGGGGATCTATTTGCTGGTGGCTTTTTGCACGGTTTAATTAATAATAAATCAACTAAAGAAAGTTTAGAAACTGGTACAGAAATGTCTTCGAAAGTAATTCAAATAATAGGGGCAAGACTTAATCGAATAAATATATAATAAATGTAAATTTTTTTAAAGGCAACATAAACTAAGTTTTCTTTCTTTTAAAACTTCCTCTACCTTTTTTTGGCTTTACAACTCTTTTTCTGTACTTAGTTGTAAAAAGATCTTTAACGATCTTATTTCTTTTTTTCACAAATAATAACCATCTTTATTATTAAGTATAAATTTTTCATCCATAAATTTGTCTGTAACCTTTTTTCTCAATCTATAAATGTGTGTTTCAACTGTGTGGGTATCTGCATCTGCAGAATAGTTCCAAACTGAAGATAAAATATTATCTTTTGAAATTGGTTTTTTACTATTCAAGAATAGTTCAAGAAGCTGAACTTCTTTCTCTGTTAAAGTAATAAATTGTTTTAATTTAGATAATTTTTTTTCATTTTTATTTAAAATATAATTTTTAATTTTAATTGAAGAATTTTTATTAAAACTTTTTTTAATAATTGAATTTTCAATAATCTGATTTATATCTTTTATAGTTGTTGGCAGTTGAATTTTATCTTTAAAATTATTAAAGATTGTTTTCTTTGTGTGAAAAGCTAAAATTTTAATTTTATTAATTTTTCTTAAGAAATTAATTTTGGTGTTTTCTTTTAAATATTCTTCATGAATAAGTAAGACATCACAATCATCTAAAATTTTATCTTCAAAGTCATTGTTAGTTGTAATTAATTTAAAATTCAAATAATCTTTAAGTTCCTCTAATGAAGTGTTAAAGTTTTTAGAACCAAAAGTTAAAACGTTAGTTTTATGCATATTTATATTAAAAATAAAAAATTAGTTATAGATCAGTATAGAATAAAATGCGCTATTGGTAAAAGAGGAATTGGTATTAAAAAAAAAGAAGGTGACTGTATTACACCGCTTGGAAAATTCAAAATTAAGTTTATTTTATATAGAAAAGACCGTATTTCAAATTTAAAATCAAGAATCGATAAGATAAGTATTCAAAAAAATATGGGATGGTGTGATGACCCCAAATCCAGCAAATATAATAAACTTATTAGATATCCTTTTCAGTTCAGTGCTGAAAGACTTTATAGATATGACAATGTTTATGATGTTATACTAGTATTAAGTTATAATATAAGTCCTACTATTAAAAATAAAGGAAGTGCTATTTTTTTGCATATTTCAAAAAGAAATTATCAAAATACTAAGGGATGCATTGCTGTTAATAAAAGAGATATAAAAAAAATAATAAAAATAATTAATAATAAAACAATTGTAAATATTAACTAGCTTCTTTGTCCAAAAATTGAACTTCCAATTCTTAAATAAGTAGCTTTATAATTGATAGCACTTAAATAATCAGAAGACATACCCATACTTAATTCCTTTAAACCTAAAGATGCATTTAGTTCTGATAAACTTTGAAAATGTTTTTCAGTGTTTCCATCATTAGGTGGTATAGCCATCAATCCAAGAATATTCATATTCTTTTCTCTGGTGCAATAATTATAAAAGGAGTCAATTTCATTAAATGGAATGCCTGTCTTTTGTTGTTCATTTCCAATATTTACTTGAATAAAATATTTAATTGATTTTTTAATATCACTTTGATGCTTAGATAGTACATCTGCTAATTTTTGACTGTCGACAGAATGAATATAATCAAATATTTCTATGGCCTTCTTAACTTTGTTAGTTTGTAGTTTACCAATCATATGAAGATTAATATTTTTGTTTTCATTTTTTATTTTTAACCATTTAGTAGTTGCCTCCTGAACTTTGTTTTCTCCAAAATGATTATGACCATAATTAATTAGAGGCATTATGTGATTTAATGAAAAAGATTTGCTAACAGCAACAATTTTTACTGAGCTATCACTTCCAGTTTTCTTAATATTAGATTTTATTTTATCAAATCTATCAACTATGATGTTCATATGCTTACCTTTAAAAAAAAATACTTTTTAATAATTAAAAGTATCAAAGATGTAGATTTAAGTAATATAAAAAAACATAATAAATTCAACATTATTTATAGAAATAATAATAAATTAGAAAATATAGATAAATTAAGAAAATTTAGAACTTGTTGTAAGTCCAAAAACATAGGTTTTTATATTTCTAATAATATTAAACAAGCAATATTATTAAAAGCCGATGGTTTATACATATCTGCAAACAATATAGATTTACGTTTTATTAAAGTAAAAAATTTTAATTTAAAAATTATTGGATCTGCACATAACATTAGAGAATTAAATATTAAAAATACTCAAGGATGTACAAATATTTTATTTTCCAGATTATTTAAAACATCTTATCATTTTAAACTAGGATACTTAGGTGTGGTTAAGTTTAACTTATTTAAAATTTTAGTAAGAAAAAAATTAGTTCCGCTTGGTGGAATTAGAATTGCAAACTTAAATAGTTTGAAGATTGTTAATTGTAACTCAATAGCACTTTTATCTGAGATTAAAAATCAACCAAATGTAATAAAAAGATTTTTTTAGCTTTTTTTCTCACAAAAAAAAAGCCGGCTATTAAATAGCCGGCTTTTAAATTAAAAATCTCTTTTACTTAGAAAGAAATTCCTAAAGAAACAACAGTTTGTGTTTCGTTTGAAGCTTCTGTGTAGTCTGAATTATCTACATCAACTTGAGCTATACCAATTGTAGCACCACCTGTAGTGTACGCAAGTTGTAAACTTTTTTGTTTCATCTCCGTAACTGTAGTTGTACCTTTAGTTGCTCCAACTGCTACTGCAACTTTTTGGTTTTTCTCTGATTTGTCAATGTTGTAAGACACTGTAAGAGCATCGTTTACTGCATAAGAAGCGCCGTAAAATTGATTCTCGTACCATGCGATTTCACCACTAGCTATTGCTGGTTGGTGACCACCTTCTACATAACCTAATGATAACGCACCAATAGTGTATGAAGCTCCTAAGTTAGCAGAAACACCTGTTTCAAAACCGTTAGAAGTATTTGCTGCACCTGTTTCTTCTCCAGTTTCAGCTGCATCACCTTTGATAACTAAACCATCAATTGGTGTTAAACTAATAGCAGCCATTTGTAATGTTCTACCAGTTGCTTGCGATGCCGGATTTGAATTAGACTCTTTTGCTGAAAGCATTGTAGTGTCATTCATATCTGGTACGAAACCAAGTTTAACAACTGCACCCATTGGCAATAAACCAGCTGGTGTGTGATATTGGATATTTGAGTAACCATCTACGTCATAACCTGCGTTAAAACTTGTAGGTGATACGTAATCAAAACCTGGTCCCATTGCTCCAACACCGTGTAACTCAGCTGACATTCCACCTTCAGAAACGTAGAAACCTACTGTACCCATGTCAGTTCCTATTTCTAAACGTGTGTCATCATTTGATGAAGCTGCAGTGTCTAATTGTACTTGATAGTTCCAAGTGTAACCATTGTCTAGTTCTCCACTTGCACTAAAGTCTATCTCGTTAGAAATACCTAAGTTCTTACCTGCTGCAGCATCATCGCCATTCGTAGCGTATGTAGCTGTTGCACCACCAGTTACTGATAATTCACCTGCAAAAGATGAAGTAATAACTAGAGAAGAAAATAGAATACCAACGATTATTTTTGATATTGTTTTCATTGTTTTCCTTTTGTTTTTTTAATATTAAATTGTAATTACAATTTGATGGTAAATTAGTCTAAGGCTTCTAAATTTCCATCAAAATTAACATAATTACTGGTTTTTTAATTGAATTGTTGCATAAATGTCACTATATTTTGGGTATTTTTGACGTTTAAATGCTATTTATTGTATTAATTATTTACTTAAAAGTATTATTGTAGCTTCCAAAATAAATATTATGGTCATCTTAAATTTTTTTAACAACTCAGAGATAAATAAATTTTTACAGAAAATACTGAAAATTAGTTTTATTTTTTTATTTCTTTTTACATTATCTTGTAGCAAGAAGCCTTTTAGTTCCGATGTTGATAAAGATAGAAGACCTATGAGTGCTAAAGAAAAAAGAAGGCAAAATATTGATGAAGGTAGAGGGGCTTCACTAGGAGGCATAATGGGAGCTGTAAGAGGAGGAGGTAACTTTGAATTTAGTTCATCTAATCCTATGTGGAGAGCTTCTCTTGAAACTTTAGATTTTCTTCCATTGACCACAGTAGACTATTCTGGAGGTGTTATTATTTCAGATTGGTATTCAGATAATTCAAAAAATAATGATGAGTCAATTAAGATAACAATAAGATTTTTATCTAATGAAATAAGAAGTAATAGTCTTAAGATAATTGTTCACAAAAAAACTTGTTCAAGAAATCTAAATTGTACTGTTAATTTACTTTCCGATACAATTATTAAAGATGAACTACGTTCTACTATTTTAAGGGAAGCTGCTTTACTAGAAAAATCAGATAAGAAGAAAAAATAATCAGTCATGGAAAGATTCAATTTTCAAGTAATTGAAAAAAAGTGGCAAGATAAATTCGTAAATTCAAATCTTTACAGGAAAAATGGAAAAAAATTTTATTGTTTAGAAATGTTTCCCTACCCATCTGGCAGAATTCATATGGGACATGTAAGAAATTACACAATTGGAGATGTTATAGCAAGATACAAGTATCTAAATGGCTTTAACGTTCTACATCCTATGGGTTGGGATTCTTTTGGTTTGCCAGCCGAAAATGCAGCAAAACTTAATAATTTAAACCCAAAAGATTGGACCGAACAAAATATTGCGGCTATGAGAAAACAGCTTAAAATGCTTGGACTTTCAATAGATTGGAATTTAGAAATTTCTACTTGTGATAAAGATTATTATAAACATCAACAAGAACTATTCATTGATTTTTATAATCAAGGATTAGTTTCTCGTAAAGAAACTTATGTAAACTGGGATCCAATTGAAAAAACTGTTTTAGCGAATGAACAAGTTATTAATGGTAAAGGTTGGAGATCTAATGCCATAGTTGAACGAAAAAAACTATCTCAATGGTTCTTCAATATTACCAAATTTTCGCACGAGCTTTTAAACGACTTAGAAGAACTTCAAGGTTGGCCTGAAAAAGTAAAACTTATGCAAAAAAATTGGATTGGAAAATCTTATGGCTGTGAATTAAATTTTGAAATTGAAAATAAAAAGGAAAGCATAAAAGTATTCACCACAAGACCTGATACTATATTTGGGGCTAGTTTTGTGGCACTATCTGTTGATCATGATTTATGTAAAAATTTTCTCAAGACTAATGAGTTTATAGAATTTAAGAAAAAGTGTACGAAAATGGGTACCACGGAAGAAGCTTTGGCTAATGCCGAAAAACTAGGTTTTAATACAAATCTATTTGCTAAACATCCTTTCATTCAAAATAAAAAAATTCCAATATATGTTGCTAATTTTGTTTTAATGGACTACGGGACAGGAGCAATTTTTGGTTGTCCAGCTCATGATCAACGAGATTTTGATTTTGCCAAAAAATATAATCTTAATATAATAAAGGTTATTTCTGATGGTACTGAAAAAACTGAAATGAGTCAGGCTTATACTGGAACTGGCAAATTAATTAATTCTGACTTCTTAGATAATTTAGATATTAACACTGCTAAAGAAAAAATAATTTTAGAAATTGAAAAAAATAACTTAGGAAAAAGAAATACGCTTTTTCGTTTAAAAGATTGGGGAATTTCCAGACAACGTTATTGGGGATGTCCAATTCCAATGATATATTTAGAAGATGGAACCATTAAACCAGTAGATAAAAGTGAATTACCCATTGAGCTTCCTAAAAATATTGACCTCAAGTCATCTGGTAACCCACTTGAAAATCATCCTAGCTGGAAAAAAACAATTCAAAAGTCAACCGGCAAACCCGCTATTAGAGAAACGGATACATTGGATACCTTTGTTGACTCTTCTTGGTATTTTTTAAGATTTTGTTCACCAGATCACAGACTTTCTCCATTTCAAGAGGAAAAAGTAAATTATTGGATGCCTGTAGATCAATATATAGGAGGAGTAGAACACGCAATTTTGCATTTACTTTATTCACGTTTTTTTATGAAAAGTATAAATAAAAGTAATAAAAAAATTAAATTATCTGAACCATTTAAAAATTTATTTACTCAAGGAATGGTTTGTCATGAAACTTACAAAGATAAAAAGGGTAATTGGCTTTCACCAGACGAAATTGAAAAAACGGACTACAAGACAGCTATCAAAAAAAGCGATAAATCAAAAGTAAACGTTGGACCTTCAGAGTCAATGTCAAAATCAAAAAAAAATACTATTGATCCGGAATCAATGATTATGCGATACGGCGCTGACTCGGTAAGATGGTTTATTTTATCTGATAGCCCTCCAGAGAAAGATGTGCAATGGTCAGACATCGGAGTAGCTTCAGCAAATAAATTTTTACAAAAAATTTGGAATTTAAATCAAATAATTTTAAAAAAAGAAAACCAAAAAAGTGACGATGAAACTGAAAAAAAATTCCAAATAAATATTGAGACCTACATATTTAAAATTGATAAATTAATAAACAACTTTCAATTGAACGTCGCTATAGCTCAGTTTTATGAGATTTATAGATTTTTGAATGATTCAGTTAAGTTTAAAATAAGTAAAAGTATTTTTATTGAAAGTTTAACTAAAATAATGAAGTTAATGATACCTTTTACACCTCATTTAGCTAACGAATGCTTACAAAATTTAAATAGTAATGATCCAAGTAAATGGCCACAGATTAACAAAAAAACACTGAATAACATAAAAATCAATTTAGTAATTCAGGTAAATGGTAAAACTAGAGATGTTTTAAAGATCGATAAGGATCTTAGTGAAGAAAAAATAAGTAAGTTGGTAAAAGAAATCTCAAAAGCCAAAAAATTTTTGGTTGATGAAAAAATTATTAAAACTATATTTGTTAAAAACAAAATTATAAACTATCTAATAAAAAATTAATGAAAAAATTATTAATAAAACTTTTTGTTATAATAATATTCTTATCAACAACTAACTGTGGATTCAAAACAATTGACAAAGAAAACATTAAGAACTTTAAAGTTCAGGAAATTAAAACTACCGGAAATAAAAGAATTAATTATAAAATTAAAAATTATCTCTTATCAAATTCTATCCAAGATAATAATAATAATCTGATAATAAAGCTTAAAACAGATAAGAAAAAGATTATAAAAGAAAAAAATATAAAGAATGAAATTACCTCATATCAAGTTATTCTTAGCACAGAATTAGAATTAGATTATATTGATTATGATCAAAGAATTAAATCACAATTATCAGTAATAGGTGATTACATAGTAGCCACTAACTACTCTTCAACTCTTAATAATGAAAAAAAATTATTAGATAAATTAACTAACAAATTATATGAGAAAATTTTATATGAAATTAATACAAGAATAAATGATTTTTAAAAGCTATTTATTAGAACAAAACAATTTAGTTATTTATAATTATAAAGCCTTTTTATTTTATGGTGAAAATCAAGGTTTAAAAAAAGAATTTAAAGAAAAAATTAAATTAGATAAAAAAGGTTTAGAAATATTAAATTTATTTCAGGATGAAATTTTAAAAAATCAAAATATATTAATTAATGAAATTAAAAACAAATCACTATTCGAGAAAGAGAAAGTTGTTTTTATTAACGAAGCTAATGATAAAATAGTACCTATTATTGAAGATATAGTGGAACAAATTGAAGGCGAAAAAATATTTATTTTTTCAGATGTTCTTGACAAAAAATCAAAATTGCGAAATTTGTTTGAAAAATCTAAAATTTATGGAGCTAGCCCCTGCTATAAAGATAATGAAATTACATTAAGAAATATAATTGCAGATAAACTTAAAAATTATGAAGGTATGTCACCTCAAATTGGAAATTTATTAATTCAAAACACGAATCTTGATAGAAATAAAATTCTCAATGAAATTAATAAAATTCAAAGTTATTTCGTAGATAAAGCAATCGCTATAGATAAAATTAATCAATTACTTAATATAAAATCAAGTGATGATTTTAATGAACTTAAAGATGAGGCGCTGAAAGGAAACAAAATAAAAACCAATAGACTTCTTGCAGACACTATATTTAATAGCGAAAATAATATTTTTTACTTAAATTCTATTAACCAAAGAATTAACAGATTAAACGAAATTGAAAACTTAAAATTGCAAAATCAAAATATGGAAACATTAATAGCCAATTTAAAACCACCAGTTTTTTGGAAAGATAAATCAACACTAATTGATCAAGCAAAAAAGTGGAACAAGAAGAAAATTAAACAAGCTTTGAATAAAACTTTTAGAGTGGAAATAAGTATTAAATCTAACTCATCAATTAATAAAGATATTTTAATAAAAAACTTGATAGTTGAACTGTGCCAAACAGCTAACGCTTCTTAAGCAATTCAGCAATAAAATCAAACTGATCTAAGTTTTTATATTGAATTTCAATCTTTCCAGAGTTATTAGTTTTATTTTTTATATTCACTTTTAAGCCTAATACTTCTTCAATTTTTTCTTGCTCATTAAGTATATTAGAGTCTATTCTAAACATATTTTTTTGTGGTGCTTTCTTTTGCCTTACTAGCAATTCTACAGTTCGTGAACTTAATTTTTTTGCTACAATTTCTTCTGCAATATCTGAACAATTGTTTAACCCTATTAGGGGTCTAGCTTGTCCAGCAGTCAAATTACCCTCTTCGATCATTGATATAACGTCATTTGGCAAAGTTAATAATCTTAAAGTATTACTTATGTGGCTTCTACTTTTAGACATAAATTTAGAAATTTTATCATGATCATAACCAAATTCATCAGCCAATCTTTTATAACCTTTTGCTTCTTCTATAATATTTAAATCATCTCTTTGAATATTTTCAACTATTGAAACCTCTAGGGCTTCGTTGTCATTTAAATCTAAGATAACAATAGGAACTTCATGCAAACCAGCGCGTTGAGATGCAAGCCATCTTCTCTCACCAGCCACTATTTCATATCTTTCGGAATTATTTCTATCTTGTCTAACAGCAATTGGTTGTATGATGCCATTTTTCTTTATTGAATTTGCTAATTGTTCTAATTTCTTCTCATCGAAATTAATTCTTGGCTGGTAACGATTTCTAGTTAAATCTCCAATCAAAACTTTATTTTGATTATTATTTGCCTTCTTTTTTTCAATTTTATTTTCTGCCTCATCTCCAAATAACGCTGACAAACCCCTGCCTAAGCCCTTTTTTTTCATACTCATGCAGCGCTTTCAACTTTTGTTTTTTTTTTGTTAATAAACTCTTCTGCTAATTTTAAATATGATTTACTACCTAGACATAGCTTGTCATAAACAACACAAGGAAGTCCATGAGATGGCGCTTCGGACAATCTTACATTTCTGGGAATAACTGTTTGATATACTTTTTCTTTAAAAAAATTTCTTGCTTCTTTATCTACTTCGGAAGATAATTTGTTTCTTTTATCAAACATTGTTAAAAGTATTCCCCTTACTTTTAGATCTGGATTTAAATTAATTTTAATTCGTTCTATAGTTTTTACTAATTGAGTGATGCCCTCTAAAGCAAAAAATTCTGTTTGCAAAGGTACTAGTAAATCGTCAGAGGCAACTAAGGCCATAATTGTTAATAAACTAAGAGATGGCGGGCAATCAATAAAAATATTATCATATTTCGCTAATAACTCTTCTTCCTCTTTTAATATTTTTTTTAATATAAAAGCTCTGTTTGCATCGTTAGCTGTCTCTACTTCTATACCAGATAAATTTACATTGGATCCTATTAGATCTAAATTTTTAACGTCAGTTTTTTGAATTGTTTCTTTTAAACTCCTTTTTTTAATTAATAAATTATAAATATTCTTATCTTCTTCATTATTAGATCGTCCAAGTCCTGTAGTGGCATTGCCTTGGGGGTCTAGATCAATGATTAAATTATTTTGACCCATAATGGACAATGAGGCAGCCAAATTAATAACTGTAGTTGTTTTTCCGACCCCTCCTTTTTGATTTATAACTGCAATCTTAGATTTATAGTCCATTTTATCTTGCACTGATTATAATTATTTTCGAATCAATGTCTGTGATACTGTTTTCCAGTTTATAACTATAATTTGATGCTAATGATACATTATTTATTTCAGCTTGTGCATTTTTACCCTTTAATATTATAATTTTATGTGGTTTTTTTATTATTTCACGTGAAATTTTAATTATTTGATCTAATTTTTTAAAAGCTCTTGAAACAATTATGTTAGCACTAATCTCTTTTTCATAAACATTTTCTAAAATTTCTATTTCAATATTAATTTTATTCTTAATTTTACTTAAAAATTCCCTTTTAACAGGAGATTTCTCATACAGTTTCACGTGAAATTCAGGATTTTTATTGAATATAGCTAGAATGAATCCTGGAAATCCAGCTCCAGAACCAAAATCTACCAAATTTCCTTTTGCAGTAAAGTCAATATATCTTATTAACTGAGCTGAATCTAAGATATGTCTTGCCCATATTAATTTTTCAGTGTTTTTTGATATAAGATTATACTTAACGTTATACTCGAGAAGCATATTTTTGAATGTTTCCAGATGAGATATGTCACTTTTTGAAAATTTGAGCTCTTTTGTTAAAATTTTTTTAGCATCTTGCTCGTTCATTAAGCAGAATTTTTAGATTTCGATCTTTTTAAATGAGATAAAATGATAATAGCAGCAGCAGGAGTAACACCATCTATTCTTAAAGCCTGGCCTAGAGTTAATGGTCTTATTTTTTTAAGTTTTGATTTAATTTCATTAGACAGACCACTTAATGAATCATATTTTATGTCATTTGGAATATTTATTGCCTCATCTTTTTTAAAAGATTTTATGTCATTTGATTGTCTGCTTAGATAACCAAGATAGTGGGCGTCAATTTCAACCTGCTTATCAAGTGAAGGCTCATATAGGGGTATGGACGGAAATACCTGCCTTATTTTTGACATATTTACATTTCTTTGACCAATAACCTCTAAGCCAGACCTCTTCACACCATCCATAGCTATTTTTATATCAAACTTTTTTGCTTCATTAGGAGATATGAAATTAGATTTTAAAGAATTAGTTAGCAGAGATAATTTTTTCTGTTTATCAAGAAAAATATTTTTTCTATAAGATCGTACTAAATTATTTTTAATACCTAACACAGCAAGTCTTTGATCCGCATTATCAGCTCTTAAAGTTAAACGATACTCTGCTCTAGATGTAAACATTCTATAGGGTTCAGATACACCCTTAGTGATTAGATCGTCTACCATAACTCCAATGTAGGAATTAGATCTATCTAATAAAAATTCTTTTTCTCTTTTTATTTTAAGAGCGGCATTAGCCCCTGCAACTAACCCTTGGGCAGCAGCTTCTTCATAACCAGTAGTTCCATTTATTTGCCCAGCAAGAAATAAAGATTTAATTTTCTTCGTCTCTAGTGTTGCTTTAAGCTCCCTAGGGTCTACATAATCATACTCTATAGCGTATCCAGCTCTTTTCATCTTTACCTGCTCTAAACCTTTAATATTAGCCAATATTTGAAGCTGAATGTCTTCTGGTAAAGAAGTAGAAATGCCATTTGGGTAAATAGTATTGTCTTTTAATCCTTCGGGTTCCAGGAATATCTGGTGCTGTTCTTTTTCTTTAAATTTAACGATCTTATCTTCAATGGCGGGGCAATATCTTGGACCAACACCTTTAATGTTACCTGAGTACATGGCACTTTTTGAAATGTTATCAGCGATGATTTTATGAACAGCATCATTTGTATAAGTCATCCCACACTTAATTTGTTTGTTATGAAGCTTGTTGGTTAAAAAAGAAAAATAGTAAGGATCTTCATCTGCTGGCTGCATTTCAAGTCCATCATAATTAATAGTGTCCCCATCTAATCTTGGAGGAGTTCCAGTTTTAAGTCTACCAATTTTTATATCATACTTGGCTAATTGTTCACTTAATCCTGTAGATGATTTTTCATCAAAACGACCTGCCGGTGTTTGTGTATCACCAATATGAATTAGTCCATTTAAAAATGTACCTGTAGTTAAAATCAACTCTTTACATCTAATTTCATTTCCACTTTGACATACAAAACCAATAACTTTGTTTTCATTTTCATCAAATAAAAATTTGATAACTGGGTCAGCTACTACAGTTAAATTTTTATAATTAAGTAATATTTTTTGCATATGCTTTTTATAAAGAGCTCTATCAGACTGTGTTCTTGGTCCTTGAACAGCTGGACCCCTACTTCGATTAAGTAATCTAAACTGAATACCTGATTTATCTGCTACAACACCCATCACTCCATCTAAAGCATCAATTTCTCTTACAAGATGGCCTTTACCTAGTCCTCCAATGGCGGGATTACATGACATCTCTCCTATAGTCTCTATTTTATGTGTAAATAAAGCAGTATTGACACCGATTCTAGCAGATGCTGCTGCTGCCTCACAACCTGCGTGCCCACCACCTATAACTACTACATCATAACTTTGTTTAGTCATGATGTGAATGTATCTGTCTTAATTGATTTTACAAGATGTATTTTTAATACAGAAGCTTGAATTCATATTATCCGCCAAATCCGCCAATCTATTTACCGATACAAAAATCTTTGAAAATAGAGCCTAATATCTCTTCTACATCGACTTTTCCAACAATGCTTCCAAGATGCCTAGTAGCCATTCTTAAATCTTCCGCAGCAAGTTCGATATCTTTGTTTTGATCTTTTTTTTGAAATTTCTCTATTTCTTTTAAACAATCGTTTAATTTAGCACGGTGTCTTTCTCTAGTTATCAAAGCGCTATTATTGGAGGTAAATTTTTTACTTAATTTTTCTTTAATTTTTTTAATAACAATGTCTATATTTTTATTATTTTTTACAGAAACCAAAATAGTATCAGTATCAAATTTATGATTTTGATTTTCTTTAATATCTGACTTGTTTAACAGTACAATTGAGTCTTTATTTATTAAATCTTTGATTTTGTTATTTATTGCTTTTGAAGAATTATCGATTACGATGATATTTAAGTCAGCTTCTTTTGATTTGCCTAAAGCAAGTGAAATACCTTTTTTTTCTACTTCATTTTTGGTCTCTCTAATACCAGCTGTATCAGCTAATATAACCGGATATCCATCTATATTAAGAAAAGTTTCGATAACATCCCTTGTTGTTCCTTCTTCTTCTGAAACAATCGCAACTTCCCTTTTAGAAAGCAAATTTAACAAGGATGACTTACCAGCATTTACCTCTCCTATGATAGATATTTTAAATCCATCTCTTATTTTTTCACCAATTTTATTGTCTTCTAAAATTTTAAGAATATCCAGACGGATTTGCTTAATTTCTTTATTAACTTCCTGTAAAAACTTTTCTGGTAAATCATCTTCTGCAAAATCAATTTTAGCTTCAATATACGATAATGATTTGACTAGTTTTTCTCTCAAATTATTATAATGATTTGACGCATTTCCTTGAATTAATTTTATAGCTTGTTTCCTTTGCATCTCTGTTTCAGAATGAATTAAATCCCCTATACTCTCAGCTTTAAGCAGATCAATTTTATTATTTTGAAATGCTATTTTGGTGAATTCACCGGGTTCAGCCAAGCGGCAATTTTTTTGTTCTGATAATACTTTTAAAAGAGAGCTAATAACGGCATTACTTCCATGTATATGAAATTCAGCTAAATCATCCCCAGTAAAACTATTAGGTTTTGAAAACCATAATAATATTGCTTCGGGATCAATTGTATAATTATTTTTTGGATCATAAAATTTACAAAAATTCACTTTGTTTCTTTCAATATTTTTTATCTTTGTAATTGTTTTACAAACATCTAATATGTTATTACCAGAGAGTCTTATTATGGCTATTCCACTAGGACCTCGTCCAGTGGATAATGCGTATATATTCATATATTATTTAAATCTAATAATTTATAATTTAATATGTTTCAAATTAACTGGAAATTGAAAGCTTTGCTATACAAAGTTTTTGAATATTTTAAGTTAAAAAAAACAATCTATTTTATTCAAAAATATATAACTAAAAGGTCTAAAATTTATATTGATGAAGTTGGTAAACACTGGCTACAGCATGCTCAAATAATAAAAAAGTATAATTGTAAAGATGTTTTAGAAATAGGTGCCGGTAAATCATTAGAACAGAATATATATTTAGCTTATCATTTTGATAAAAAAATTCATCAAACTGCAATTGATATAAATCCTATGTTAGATTTTGAACTGTTTAATAATGCTAGCAAAGAAATATCAATATTGCTAAGAAAAAAATTTAAAGGTAAAATAACCTCTATAGAAGACTTGCAAATTAAATATAATATTTTTTATCGATCACCGTATTCTCTTGAAGATTTAATAAAATCTAGAACTAAATTTGATATATGTATCTCAACTACGACACTTGAACATTTTTCTCTAGAAGATTTAAATAATTTTTTAAACAAGATAAATTATGTTTTAAATAATAAAAAATTGGTTTCATCTATTATTGATTATAGTGATCACTATGCTCACACCGATAAAAAAATAACTTACTTGAACTTTTTAAAATACAATAGTGATGATTGGAAGAAATATAATAATACATATTTATTTCAAAACCGATTAAGACATCAGGATTATAGAAAAATTTTTAAAAATAATGATTTTAAAATAATTGAGGAAAATGAGGGTGAATTTTTACCAAAGATAAATAGAATATCTTCTGAGTTTGATAAAGAGGACAGAGAAACTTATCTATCTTGGGGTTACTATTTAGTTTCTAGAATAGTTAATCCCAAATAAAACCCCTATTTGATAGCTTTTTACTTATTGCATTTAATTTTGGGATTTTATTAATATTATTTATAATTATTTTTTTAAAAGGTTCAAAGTAATCACTTTTTTTAAAAAATTTTCTAGTCAAATCAATTCCTAATCCGAATATGATATTTTCTGGTTTTCTTTGTTTTGTAAAATCATCTAGATAATTACTATTGTTAATATCAATTCCTAGTTTTGAATAATATTTTAATATCTTTTTTAGTTCTTTTATATCTCTCAAAACCAAATTAAATCCTTGCCCAGCAATAGGATGGACTGTATGGAGACCTTCTCCTAATATTAAAATATTTTTTTTATTATATTTAGTTTTAAGTCCCATTTTTAAGGGATACGCTAGAATATTAGTAATTTCAAAATTATTATTGATTTTAAATATATTCATTAATTTAAGCTTTATTAATTTGCTAGTTTGTTTTGAGTTATCTTGATAAAATTTTTTATTTAAACTCCAAACAAACGAAAATGAATTTTTTGAGAATGGAAGTATCGCTAAAGGACCTTCGCTTAAAAAATATTGGCTTGTTTTTAAATTTTTAATTTTGTGCTTTACATATCCTGTAACTGATATTTCCTCATAATTTTTTGTTATAGACCTGTTATTTGCCACTTTGTCATAAATTGGAGAGTTGGAGCCTAAGCATAAAATAATTAAGTTGTAATTTCTTAAAGTATCAAGATTTTGGATATTTTTCTTAATTACTTTGATTTTTTTCTTTTTCAATTGTTTTAATAAAGCAGTTCTAAATTTATAATTTTCAAAAACATGCATTAAATTATTATTTGTATCTTGAAAATTTAAAAAATTTATATTTTTTTTATTGTTGTCTTCATAAAAAAGATTAATGTTTTTAGATGGCCAAAATAGCTTAGAGCTTAAATTACTTATATTTTTTTTTAAAAATTTAAAATTGCTTTCAGATATTGCTGTAGTTCTTTTATCATTTAAATTTCTACCTTTTTTTGAAATTAGGTGAACTTCAGTATTATTAAGACTATTTAAGACTATTGCGCTAGTTAAACCAGAAAGACCATTGCCAATTATACAAATTCTTAGTTTTTTCATATTATAAAATTTTTAACAGATTCATAAAAATGATAAAAAGTACGTAAAACGATTCGAAATGAATACAAACTTTTTAGATATTCTAACAAATTTTTTAAAAAAGCGAACCTTTGAATTGCTTGGATTAATACTTATTTTGACAGGTATAGTTCTAGCCATATCACTTATTACCTATACGCCTGACGATCCTTCATTAATTTATGGTGAAAAAAATGTAGAAATAGAAAATTTCTTTGGGATGTACGGTAGCAGTGTAGCTGACTTTCTGTTTCAAAGTTTTGGCTTAACTTCTTTTTTACTTTTAGTAAATTTTATTTTTTGGGGTTTAAGTCTTTTAATAAAGAAAAGTATTAAAAAGATAATATTAAAATTATTTTCTGTAGTGATCTACCTTACAATAGGATCAACCTTTATTTATTTAACTTTTAATAATTCTTTTTGGCTTATAGATAATGGAAACTCAGGATTTGTAGGTAAAATTAGTTATGAATTCATAAGTAATTTAATACCATGGATTGATAACAGTTATTCTTTGTATGCAATGTTTTTCTTAACTCTATTTTTTTTTATTTTTTCTTCAGATCTTAATATTAAAAATTTCTCTATAAGAATTTTTAAATATTTTTTATCAGTTTTCAAAAAAAAAAATAAAATTGAAGTTTCAACAAATCAAGTAAATGTTGCGCATCTAGGAGAGGAAATAATTTTAGATGAAAAACCTCAACAATCTTTTTCATTTGAGAGTGAAAAAAAAATAATAAAAGAAAACTTACTGTCAAAGATAAAATATAAACTGCCTTCTATTAGTTTGTTGGAAGATATTAGATCCAAGCCTAATTTACTTGATATTAATAAAAACCGTCCTGACGCAAACTTTATGGAAAAAATTTTATTAGATTTTGGTATTGATGGAAAAATTAAAGCTATCAATAACGGGCCTGTAGTTAGTTTATATGAGTTTGAGCCTGCGCCTGGAGTGAAAGTTTCTAAAATTATAAATTTATCTGAAGATCTTGCTCGTAATACTAGCTCTACATCCGCTAGAGTTTCTGTAATTCCTGGAAAAAATACAGTTGGAATTGAAATTCCTAACGAATCTAGAGAAAGTGTTTCATTAAAAGAAATAATCGATGATGTTAAGTTTCAAAAAAAAGAAATTAAACTACCCATAGCTCTTGGCAAAAGCATATCTGGCATACCAATTATTGGTGACTTAACATCTATGCCTCACTTATTGATTGCTGGAACAACTGGTTCTGGAAAGTCTGTTTGTATTAATACAATTATTGTTTCACTGCTTTACAAATTAAATCCTGACTTGTGTAAATTCATATTAATTGATCCAAAAATGTTAGAGCTCTCAACTTATGAAGGGATACCGCACTTACTCAGTCCCGTAATTACTGATGCAAAAAAAGCAACTTCGGCATTAGCATGGACTGTTAAAGAAATGAATAGTCGATATAAATTAATGAGTAGAGTGGGGGTGAGAAATATTGATGGTTATAATTCCAAACATAAACTTAAAATGCCTTATATAGTTGTTGTTGTAGATGAAATGTCAGATTTAATGTTAGTCGCTGGCAAGGAAATTGAAAATTATATTCAAAAATTATCTCAAATGGCGCGAGCTGCAGGAATTCATATCATAATGGCTACACAAAGACCAAGTGTAGATGTAATAACAGGCACGATAAAAGCTAATTTTCCAACACGTGTTTCATTTCAAGTAAGTTCTAAAATTGATAGTAGAACAATACTAGGGGAACAAGGAGCAGAACAATTGCTTGGAAAGGGTGATATGCTTTTTATGTCCTCTGCGAATAGGATTATTAGAATTCATGGTCCTTATGTTTCTGAGCAAGAAATTGAAAAAATTGCAAATACACTTAGAGCTCAAGGAGAACCTGACTATATAGAGGAAATAACAGCTCAAGAAAGCAAAGAGGCTTCGAGCATTTCAGTTAGTGACGATGGAGAGGATGAGCTTTACAGTCAAGCGCTTGAAATTATTAAAACAGAGGGAAAAGCATCAACTAGTTTCTTACAGAGAAAACTTCAAATTGGTTACAATAGGGCCGCTAGAATTATTGATATGATGGAAGAAAAAGGTATCGTGAGTAAAGCAAATCATGTTGGTAAACGTGAAGTTCTTTAAAAAAATATTCTTTACAGCTGTCCTTTTTCTAGTTTCTGCAAATCTATATGCCAATGAGAAAAATCAAATAATTACTGAATTAAATAACTTAAATTCTTTGGAATTTACTTTTGATCAATTAATTAATGAGAAAACTGAAAAAGGTACTTGTTTTTTGGAATTTCCTGGAAAACTAAAATGTAATTATTTTGATGACAAAAACAAGGAGTTAATTATAAACAATAAAAGATTAGCGATAACTCAAAAAAGATATAATAAAACTTATTATTATCCTGTTACAAAATCTCCATTCTTAAATATTTTATATAAAGATAAGCTTTTAGAAATCGTACAGTCTGGTAAATTAGTATTAACTGATCGGATACTAAAACTTATATATCTGGGGGATAATGAGATAACAGTATTTTTTGATAAAAAAACATTAAATTTAAAAGGTTGGCAAATCATTGATCAATACAATAATAATATAAAATTCTCTCTGAACATTATTGCAAAAAATAATATATTTAAAAAAGAGACTTTTAAAATTCCTGAAATAAATTAATTAGGCTACAAAATCTATTTCTTCTTCTTTAAAAATTTCAAAACCTTTTGATTTATAGTTTTGTAATGCGTGTTTATGATCTAAACTGCAAGTGTGAACCCACATTCTTTTTGGATTCTTTCTAGATGCGCTTGCAATAGCATGATTAACAAGCGTAGCTCCAAGTTTTAACCCTCTAAATTTTTTTAATATTCCTAAATTAATGAGTTCTACTTCATTAGAACTTGGGTGAAATTCTTGCTCATAATATCCAACTAAATCTTTCCCTTTTTTTAAAACGTGGGTCTCTAAATTTTTGTTAGAAATATACTTAATCCATTCTTTATCAGGCCAGAGCAACCTATCTCTCCAATAGTGGTCTAAACCTATTTGCTTATAAAAAAATTTATTAAGTTGAAAATTATTATTATCGTCCAATATAATTTGGTAATTTTCTGGAAGATTTAAATTTATTGTATTTGAAAAATCCTTCAATTCTAAAAAATATCTTTGTACTCTTGAAACCATTAATTAACCATCTTCCCAATCTTTTCGCCTGCAAAAATATGAAAATGTAAGTGGGGAACTTCTTGTCCTCCATCACTTCCGGTGTTTGTTAATGCTCTGTAACCTTTGTCCTTTGAACCCATAAGATTTGCTACATGTGAAACAGCTTTATTTAATTCAACAATCTCTTTATCAGATGCTTTATTATTGAAATCATCAAGATCTACATATTTACCTTTGGGAACTACTAATATATGTACTTTCTTTTGAGGATTGATGTCATGAAAAGCTAAAACATAATCATTTTCATAAACTTTTTTACAAGAAATTTCTCCTCTAAGAATTTTTGCAAATATATTGTTTTTATCGTAACTCATTTTTGTCTTTTTTTAAGTTCACCCATTACGTCTTCTACCTTAATATTATTAACCTCAAGATAAACCATCAAATGATAAATTACGTCTGCTGCTTCGTGAATTTTATTGGAATCTTCTTCAACAGCATCGATTAATTCATCTATTTCTTCCTTAACTTTTGCAACGCTTAAGCTTTTATCGTTAAGAAGTTTATTCGTGTAAGATTTATCAGGAGAAGAGTTTTTTCTCTCTCTAATGGTTTTCATTAACTCTTCTAGGTTTTTAAACATTTTATAATCTTACCGATACATTTTTAGAATTCAAATATTCTTTAGCATCTTTAATTTTATATTCACCGTAGTGAAAAATAGAAGCAGCTAAAACAGCGCTGGCTCCGCCTTTAACTATACCATCATATAGATGGTCTAAAGTTCCAACACCGCCAGATGCAATAATGGGAATATTAGTAGTATTTGTAATTTCTTTTAATAGATCAACATCATAGCCAGACTTTGTTCCGTCTCTATCCATCGAAGTTAATAAAATTTCCCCAGCTCCATTTACTTCTACTTGTTTTGCAAATTCTACTGCATCGATGCCTGTTTTATTTCTTCCACCATGAGTATAGATTTCCCATTTATTATCTGAAACGTTTTTAGCATCAATAGCTACAACAATACATTGCGACCCAAATTTTTTTGATGCCTCTTTTATAAAACTAACATCTTTGACAGCAGCTGTGTTTATAGAAACCTTATCTGCGCCAGCTAACAGTAAATCAGTTATATTTTGAATGGTTCTAACACCGCCACCAACAGTCAAAGGGACAAAACATTCTTTTGCAGTTTTTCTTACAATATCGATAATTGTCTCTCTATTTTCATTTGATGCAGTAATATCTAAAAAACATATTTCATCAGCTCCACCATCGCTATAAATCTTAGCTTGTTCAACAGGATCTCCAGCATCTTTTAATTTAACAAAGTTAATGCCTTTAACTACTCTTCCATTCTTAACATCAAGACAAGGTATGATTCTATTTTTAAGCATTAATTTCCTTTGCTAACTCATCGAGTTTAATATCGCCATCATAAATAGCTTTACCAATTATTATACCTTCAATTTTTTTATTATTTAAATCTTTGGCTTTCTTAATATCATTTATTGAAGAGACTCCGCCTGAAATAACAACAGGACAATTAGAAAACTCTGCAATTTTTATAGTCTCGTCAAAGTTAGGACTAGTTTTCATTCCATCTTTATTAATATCTGTGTAAATAATTCGGCTCACGCCAAAACTATTTACTTCTTTAAGAAAATCTATAGTTTTAATATTGAGGTTTTCTTTCCAACCAGATACAGAAAGATTTCCATTCTTGGCGTCTAATCCCAAAGCAATTTTATTTTTAAATTTTTCACACGCTTCTCTTAAAAATTCTTTGTTTTTTATTGCAGCACTTCCTAGAATCACTTTCTCTACACCCATATCAACATATTTCTTAATATTATTAAGTGTTCTAACGCCACCACCTATTTCGATCTTCAAATCATATTTACTTATTATTTCTTGAATAATATCTAGGTTAATTATCTTACCAGTCAACGCGCCATCTAAATCAACAATGTGTAAATTTTTAAAACCGTGATCTTTGTATTTTGCTGCTTGATCAACTGGTGAGGTTTCATACTCAGTTTTGTTTTCAAAGTTTCCTTTGATTAATCTCACGCACTTTTTATCTTTTATATCTATGGCTGGGAAAATTTTCACTATTGTAAGTTTTTTTTTATAAATTCTACGCTTCTACCTTAATTATTTATGAATTAGCTTTGAAACTAAATAATAAACTTATTAATAATACTATTATATATTTTTTCATAATTACAAATCTAAAAAATTTTTAATCATATTTAAACCAGTTTTGTCACTCTTTTCAGGGTGAAATTGCGTTCCAAACAAATTTTCTCTCTCAACTGCACATACAATTTTAGACGAATAGTCTGTTGTAGCTAAAATGACTGATTTATCCTCAGGAATAAACTCATAACTGTGAACAAAGTACATATGGGATTTGTTTTTAATATCTTTAAATATTTTGCTTTCCTTTTGAATCTCAATTTCGTTCCAACCAATGTGTGGAAGTTTAAATTTTCCATTCTGATTATCAATTTTAGAAACTTTACCAGAAATCCAACTTAGTCCTTTTGTTTCTGCCTCTTCATAACCAATGTCTGCAAACATTTGTAAGCCTACACAGATTCCTAGTAAGGGTTTTTTATTTGTAATTGCAAAATCACTCAGCGTGTCTACTAATCCAGTAATACTGTTTAAAGAGTCTACACAGCTTTTAAAGGATCCTTGACCAGGCAAAACAATCTTGTCGCTAAATTTAATTTTTTTAATATCAGAAGTAACATCTAGATTTACTTTACCTTTAGCAACCTCTGTGAAAGAGTTAATGACTGAGCTTATATTGCCCGATTGGTAGTCAACAATAGTGACATTCATCAATTTTAAATAGAGCCTTTTGTCGAAGGTATTGAGTTTTTAATTCTTTTATCAATCGCTAAAGCATCTTTTAATGATCTAGCTAATCCTTTGTAACATGACTCAATCTTGTGATGACTATTTTCACCATAAATATTTTCTATATGCAAAGTTACTCCGGCAGATTGTGAGAAGGCTTGAAACCATTCTTTAAATAACTCTGTATCCATTTCACCTAGTTTTTCAACTGGTAGATTTACCTTCCAAATTAAATAAGGTCTATTTGATACATCAATAGAAACTCGACTTAGAGTTTCATCCATTGGGATCATTGTTGATGCGTATCTAGTAATTCCTTTTCTATTACCTGCAGCTTTTTTAATGGCTTCGCCTATAGCAATACCTGTGTCTTCAGTAGTGTGGTGTAAATCAATATGAGTATCTCCCTTAGCATTTACTTCTAGATCAATTAAAGAGTGCTTTGAAAGTTGCTCTAACATATGATCCAGAAAACCTATTCCAGTTTTAATTTTATATTTCCCTTTACCATCAAGGTCGACAGCAACTGAAATACTCGTTTCTTTTGTTTTTCTAGATATTTTTGCTTTTCTTTTCATAAAACCTCGAGAATTAATGAAAGATATATAATTAATTAACTATTTTATCAATAAATCTGAATTAACTATTGAAGAAATAAAATTAATCTCCACATATAATGTTATGAATACAGCTGAAAAATGGCACGGAACAACAATTGTATTGTTGAGAAAAAATAATGAAACTGTTGTTGCGGGTGATGGGCAAGTTAGCCTTGGAAATACGGTTTTGAAGAGTAAAGCAAAAAAAGTTCGAAAAATAGAAAGTCGCGGTGTTATTGCTGGATTTGCAGGTTCTACAGCCGATGCACTTACTTTATTTGAGAGATTGGAGGCGAAACTGGAAAAACATGCGGGAAATTTACAAAGAGCCGCGGTAGAATTAGCAAAGGATTGGAGAAGCGATAAATACTTAAGAAGATTAGAAGCATTGATGGCGGTTGCTGATAAAACTCATAGCTTCATTATTTCAGGGACTGGGGATGTGTTAGAGCCAGAGGATGGAGTTATAGGAATTGGATCAGGGGGAAATTATGCTTTAGCTGCTGCAAAAGTTTTAATTGAAACAGATCTAAAAGCAGAAGAAATAGCAAGAAAAGCAATTAAAGTTGCTTCTGATATTTGTGTTTTTACCAACAACAATGTAACTGTTGAGAAAGTTTAAAATGGCAAATTCCAAAAACGTTACAAGTTTAAATTTAGTTAAAGATACCAAAAGAAAAATTTCTAGGGTAAGTGCTTTGTCACCAAGAGAGATAGTTTCAGAATTGGATAGATATGTAATTGGACAGAAAGAGGCAAAAAAAGCTGTTGCTGTCGCACTTAGAAATAGATGGAGAAGACAAGCTCTCTCTGAGGAAATGAGAGATGAAGTTCTTCCAAAAAATATTCTTATGATAGGACCAACAGGCGTTGGAAAAACAGAAATTTCAAGAAGGCTTTCAAAATTGGCTCAAGCTCCATTTATTAAGGTTGAAGCTACTCGGTTTACTGAAGTAGGCTATGTTGGAAGAGATGTGGAACAGATAGTAAGAGATTTAATTGAAATAGCTATTGCTATGGAAAGAGAGAAAAAAAGAAAAGAAGTTAAAGCTAAAGCTGAGTTAAAAGCTGAAGAAAAAGTGTTAGATGCTCTAGTTGGGAATAAAGCAAGTGTGGCGACAAGAGAAAGTTTTAGAAAAAGATTGAGAAATGGTGATCTAGACGCGAATGAAATAGAAATTGAGGTTCAAGATAACCAATCTGGTCTTCAGAACTTTGAAATACCAGGTATGCCAGGTGGAAATGTTGGAATGGTGAACCTTGGGGATATATTAGGTAAATCAATGGGCAACAGAAAAAGTAAAAAGAAAAAAATGACTGTTAAAGAATCTCACGATATTTTAATTGCTCAAGAATCAGATAAAATGATTGAAGAAGATAAGATAATTCAAGAGGCTAAAAAAACTACAGAAGAAAATGGAATAGTCTTTTTAGATGAAATAGATAAAGTTTCAGCCCGAAGCGATAGAGTTGGTGGAGACGTTTCAAGAGAAGGTGTCCAGAGAGATTTATTGCCGTTAATTGAAGGAACAACTGTAAGTACTAAACATGGTCCAATTAAAACAGACCATATACTTTTTATTGCATCTGGAGCTTTCCAGTTGGCAAAACCATCAGACTTACTTCCAGAGCTTCAAGGCAGATTGCCAATACGTGTTGAATTAGATGCTTTAAACGAAGAGGACTTTAAAAGAATATTAAAAGAGCCAGACAATAGTCTAATTAAACAATACAAAGAATTATTAAAAACAGAGGATGTAAATTTAATATTTACAGATAATGGAATAAATAAATTAGCTAAAATATCAGCTGAGGTAAATTCTTCTGTGGAGAATATTGGAGCTAGAAGACTTCATACGATTATAGAAAAGATTTTAGATGATATAAGCTTTAATGCTACGGATAGAACAGGAGAGACTGTAACAATTGATGAAAAATATGTTGATAATAATTTAGGCAGTCTTGTTAGGGATACTGATTTATCTAAGTTTATTTTATAAACTTTTCAATCTAATTATAATAGCACCTTCACCGCCATCATTTTTGTCCGCATTAGAAACTGATAAAATATGATTTGAAATTTCTAAATCTGTTTTAATATAATCAGGAACAGAGTATCTTAATTTACTAAGTTCCTCTGAAGCATAAACGTCTTTTTTAGACGTGTTAGAATGAATTCCTTTACCAGTAATTAATAAAATTTCTTTATATTTTCTTTTAAGACAAAAAAAAATTAACTCACGCACTTTTTTATTTGCATTATCTAGGCTATATCCATGCAAATCATATTTAAATCTTTTGTTGTTTAAATCACTTTTTTTTAAAAATTGATCTTTATCTTCTATGTCTATAGGGTTTTTAAGATATTCTTGCCAAGTACTAATATCTTTTTTAGAAACTTTTGTCTTTTTTATCACTTGCTAATAATTTCAGATAAATACCAGTCGGGACTTTTATTTTGTATATTTCTAGTAAATTTCCAATAATCTGTAACTTGTTTAATTTTATCTGGGTTCCCTTCAATTATTTTATTTTCTTTATCTTTCTTCACTGAAATTACTTCAGAAACGAACTTTACCGATGCATATACTTCATTTTTAATTTTTTCATATTTTTCCAAACTAGATTCTTTCACCCCAATGAATGTAAATTCAGATTTGATGTTTTCATTATTTCTAGCAATTATCGCTTCTTCGAAATTAGAAGCCATTTTTGGGGTTAATAAATTTTTTAACTTATTATTTTCACCAATCGCAAAAGATGTTAGAATAGATTCGTAGGCAATTTCAGCTCCTTTTAAAAATTCTTTTTTATTATCTCCTTCAAGCACATCATGTGTTTGATGAGATCTCTTAATATTATTTTTAGGTAAATTAAATTTTCTTTCCGCAAAATCTTTATAGATTTTAGTTTCGTGACCAGTTTTTCTACCCAGAATGTTTCTCAACCGCAAAATTATAAAAGCCGCGATCATTCCTAGTAAAATTATGTCAATATATCCAAAATTATTACTCATTATTTGATAAATATACATTATTAATATATTTTTGTAATAGACAAATGAACTCATTTTTTTTGCTATTTATTGGATTGCCAGCATTAGAGATATTTCTATTAATTAAAATTGGTGGAAAAATAGGTGCTCTAAACACAGTTTTATTAATTTTTTTAACAGCAGTCATAGGGATCTATTTTGCTAAACTACAAGGAATTCAGGCAATGCGGTCAGGAGTTTTAAATTTATATCAAAATAAAATTCCATTTAATGAAATCGTTGTAGGTGCTTCTATAGCAATCGCAGCATTATTACTTATTACTCCAGGTTTTTTTACTGATACTATAGGTTTTTTTCTTTTAATACCTTTTACAAGAAAAATATTAGTCAGTTTTTTTATTCGAAAAAAAAATAATGTGAAAAAAAATGATAATGCTTTAGAAGGTGAAATTATTGAGGATAAAAAAGATGAGTTATAAAATAATAGGGAATTACATTAAGGATTTAAACTTTAATATACCAAATCCAAAAACTTTTTTTTTATTGTCGAAGGATATTGCAAATTATAAAATAAATATTGATATTAAGAGCGATCAAATTAAAGAAAATATTATAGAGGTAAATACAACTCTAAATCTTTCTTCAATTAATAAGAATTTAAACAATATTAATACAAAAATTATTTATGCTTCTGTTATAGAATTAACAGGTGAAATAACTGATAAAAAAGAAATAGAAAAAATAATACTAATAAAAGTTCCAACGATTATCTACCCCGATCTTAGAAAAATATTTGTATTTATATTCCAAAATTCTGGATTTAAAGAAGTTAAAATTAGTGAAAATGTTGATTTTCAAAAACTTTATGATCTTAAAAAATTTCAATAAAAATTTTTTTTAATTTCAGTTTTTAAAAAATCTTTATGTTTATGAATCTCAACATCTGATATTTTTAATATTTTTTTATTATATTGCTTAATATAATTATGAGATTGTACTTTATTATGATTTTCTGAAGAGAGATTAAATTTAGGCTCTTTTACATCTAAAAGATTTATATACACTTCTCTTAACAACTCACAGTCTAATAGTGCATTATGTTTTTTTCTTCCTGATAAATCAATATTGAATCTTTTGCACAAAGCATCAAGAGAATTTGATAGACCGGGAAATTTATTTCTGGCAACCTCAAGAGAGTCGATAACTTCTTTGTTGTTAATTGATGGTTCACCAATTGTAGATAGTTCTCCGTTTAGAAAACTCAGATCAAAATTTGCATTATGAATTATAATTTTTTTCCCTTTAATGAAATTTGAGAACTCATCAGAGATTTGTTTAAATACTTCCTTATCTTTAAGAAATTCACTTGAAAAACCATGAACTTTAAATGCTTCTTCAGGGACATCCCTTTTTGGATTAATCAGCCTATGAAAAACATTACCCGTGGGTATTAAATCTTTTGTTTCAATGCATGCTATTTCCACTATTTTATGTCCGCTGCTAAAAGAAAGTCCTGTGGTTTCTGTATCTAAAAAAATTTCCCTCATAAGTCTGCATTATAGTTAATAGTTTTTTTTTTAAAACAATTAAAGTTTTGTTGTTAGTAACTGTAACATCACATTTTTTCTTTTTTTTACTGTTGTTTAATTGTTGTGAATTTAAGAGGTTAAATAAATCAATATTACCATTTTTAATCTTAAATCTTTTAAGCCTAATGCTCTTATTAGACTGTATAAATATTGTTGTGTCAAAATAGCGCTGAAGATTGTTTTCAATCAATAAAGGAATTTCAAAGAATAAAAATTTTTGTCTCTTATTATCTTTAATAAATCTTATCATTTTTTGTCTTACTTTTGGATGTACAAATTTTTCTAATACTTTTAAATTATTTTTATTTTGTAAAATTTTATTTTTTAAATCTTTTTTAAATCTAGGGCTTATTTTAAATTTAAGTTTTTTAGCTATAATTTTTTTAAGATTATTTTTCCTGTATAACTCTTTTACAGCATTATCTGCACTAAAAATAACTCTTTTATTTTTTGCCAAGAACTGTACTGCGGATGTTTTTCCAGATGCGATAGACCCTGTGATTCCTATTTTAATCATTTTAATTTTGAGATTAATAAATTTATTAATTCATCATCTATTTCAGGATTAATTTTATTCCATAAATAAAATGATTTTTGCCCTTGATATATAAACATATCTAGGCCGTTAAACGTTTTAATTTTTTTATTTTTTAAGAACTTTAAAGTTTTTGTTTCAAGAGGATTATAAATTGTATCAATATAAATTAACTCTTTTTTGATATTTGCAAAATCAAATTTAAAATTACTACCATTTTTTAAACCAAGGCTTGTTGCATTGATAATTATATCAAAATTACTTATCTCACGTTCGAGATTCTCCCACTTTAAAATGTTTAGAAATTTAAATTTCTTTTTTAAAAAAAACGATTTGTCATAAGTGCGATTTACAATTGAAACATTTCTTATCTCTGATTTTTGAAGAGAAAAAATAACAGAAGGTGAAACGCCTCCTGCGCCGATTACTAAAGCTTTTTTATTTTTAGCATTAATAATTTCTTTTAAATAAGCAGCCTGCAATCCAAATACATCGGTGTTATCGCCAACTAAAGTTTTTGTATCATCTAAAAATATTGTATTTACTGAATTTGTTAGTTTTGCGTCATTTACCAATTTATCAATAAATTTAATTACTTTCTGTTTGTATGGTAAAGTAACATTTATTCCATGTAAATTTTCTTTTTTTATCTTTTCAATTACACCTGTTATACCTTCTTCATTGGTAGGTAATAACGAATATGTTGCATTGATGTTATACTTTTCAAACCAATAGTTATGCAACACAGGTGATAGAGAGTGTGTGATGGGATCGCCGATGATTGCGTATGATTTAATTTTCATTATTTATATTCATTGTTTATATAGTGCATTATTTGTTTAACAGGTAAACCCATTATAGAATCTTTGTCTCCTTTTATGTATTCAAATAAATATAAACCGTCTGCCTCTACTTGATAAACACCATATGCTAAAAGTGTCTCAGTTTTAATTTTATTGAGATATTTAATTATTTGTTCATCTTCAAAATTTTTCATTTTCAGTTCGGATTTATCAGAATGATTCCAAATCATTGACCCATTTTTTGAAATACAAACAGAGCTAATGAGATAATGTTTTGAATTGTTTAATTTCTTTAAAATTTTAAAAGCTTCTTCTCTATTTTTTGGTTTGTTAATTAATTCATTATTAAGGGATATAACACTATCCGCTCCTAGAACTATTCTATCTGGATAATTAATGCTAACTTTCTTAGACTTAAGTTCAGCTAGATTTTTTGAGATACTCAAAGGGGTAGCACCTTCAACTAATAAAGAATTTTTAACTTCTTCTTCATCAATATTCGAGACTATGACTTCAGATGGAATCTTATAATTATCTAGTATCTGCTTTCTTACACCGCTTTTTGAAGCTAAAATTATTTTCATTTATTTTTCAATATCTCGAAGATTTTTAAAATTGATGCAGCAGTTTCTTCAACAGATTTACGAGTAACATCAATGATCGGCCAATTATATTTTTTAAATAATTTTTTCGACTCTAATACTTCATTTTTGATGAAATCTAAATCTGTATATTCTTTGATATTGTCTTCTTTCATTATAGCAACTCTATTACGTCTAATATCTGCCAATCTATCTGGGTCTGCCACTAAACCAATGATACAAAGTTTGTTATCTTCAATTTTTAAATAATCAGGAATTTTTTGATCTAAAACGAGAGGTATGTTTATAGTTTTATATCCTCTATTTGCTAAATAAATTGATGTTGGAGTTTTACTTGTTCTGCTTACACCAAGCAACACGATATCAGAATTAGCAACATCATCTAATTTTTTTCCATCATCATGCGACATTGTAAACTGAATAGCCTCGATTCTTTTATAATAGTCATCATCAAGAACATGTTGAGCACTAGGTTTGTGAATAGCTTTTTGATTTAAAAGTTTTGAAAAATTTAAAATTAAGTTACCAAGTATACCAAAACAAGGAACATTTTTTTTTTCGCTAATGTTAGAAATATATTTAGCTAGTTTGGTCTCAACTATAGTATATAAAATAATTGAGTTTTGTAACTCAGTACATTCTTTAATAATTTTATTAATTTGTTGTTCTGTTCTTACAAATGCGAACTCTTTTTTCTCATAGTCAAAATTTGCAAATTGAGATTTCAATGATAAAAATATTCTATCCAGAGTCTCTCCAGTGGAGTCAGACACAAGATATACATTGTATTTTTCGTTCATAAATCTGTTAATAATTTTCTAATAAACTTAACTTATTCATTGTTGTAAAAAACTTTTAAAATTCATTAACAATAATTAACATTATTCTAACATTTTGTTAGATGTTGATATTATAACTTAATAAATGTTTATTAATTAAACAAAATGGCTCAAATCAATGATTAAATTTAAAAAGTTATTAAAAACTGGTTGTATAAAATATGTATAAAAAGTTATATTAGTTGATAACAAGACCTACTAGAGAATCTTAACTTATAAACTATAATTATTTATATGAGTGTAATTAAAAAAATATTAATCGATAAAGAATATTCTTGCCAGTCAATATGGTTTATGAGACAAGCAGGACGACACTTACCTGAATTTAAAAAAATAAGATCACAAAATAAAAATTTTATAAAATTATGCTTAAATAGTAAATTAAGTTCAGAGATTACATTACAACCTATTAAAAGATATAACTTAGATGCAGCAATAATATTTTCAGATATTCTTTTAGTTCCTTATGCACTAGGTCAAAATATTAATTTTGTAAAAAATACAGGTCCAATTCTCAGTAATTTTGATAATGATAAATTTTTTAATAATGACAAAAATAAGTATAAAAAAAAATTGGACCCAATTTATAAAGCAATTAAAATTACAAGGGAAAAATTACAAAAAAATAAATCATTAATATCATTTATTGGAGCACCTTGGACATTGATAGTTTATATGCTTGGTCTAAAAGTGAATAAAAAGATAATAAATCTCACAAAATTTAAAAAAAATAAAAAAAAAATTAATAAAATTTTAAAAGAATTAACTGATTATTTATGTATTCATATTGAAAAACAAATAGATGCTGGCGCAGATATAGTACAAGTGTTTGATTCATGGGCAGGTTTGCTGCCGGAAGAAGATTTAGAGAATTTTTGTTTCGATCCAAATTTAAAAATTACCAATTTTTGTAAAGAAAAAAAAATACCTGTAATATGTTTCCCTAAAGGTATAGGGAAAAATTATTTAAAATTTCAGAATATAGTAAAACCAGATGGTTTAAATATAGACTATGATATTGATTTGTTTTGGGCTAGAAAAAACTTAAACAAAGTAGCTCTACAAGGTGGAATGCACCCCCAGTTTCTATTGAGATCAGATAACGAAATGTTTAGTGAAGCTAAAAAGTACTTGGATATCTTTAAAGATGTTCCTTATATTTTTAATTTAGGTCATGGTATAGTTCCAGAAACTAACCCGGATAAATTAAAAAGATTGATTAAATTTGTGAGGAATTATTATTAATGACTGAAAACAAACATCCCGACATAAAATTTGGCAAAACAGGTGTTTTAATTGTTAACCTCGGCACTCCTGACTCGACAAGTTGGCTAGATGTTAGAAAATATTTAAAAGAATTTTTATCTGATAGACGTGTGATAGAAGTTAATCCAATAGTATGGCAAATAATATTAAATTTATTCATATTAACATTGAGACCTTCAAAATCAGCACATGCATATAAAAAAATATGGTTTAAAGAAACCAACGAATCTCCTTTGCTTTATTACACTAAAAGTCAATCAACTAAACTAAATAAATCTATAGGTGCAGAAAATCTTCTTATAGATTTTGCTATGAGATACGGAAATCCAAGTATAAAAAGCAAATTAAATTTACTGAAGGATAAGGGTTGTGAGAATATAATAATTTTACCTCTTTACCCGCAGTATGCTGCAGCAACCACAGCAACGGTTTGTGACGAGGTATATAGATGTTTAATGAGTATGAGATGGCAGCCAAGTCTTCAGATAGTACCTCATTATGAGAGCGAGCCTCAATACATAGAATCCTTAGTTAAAAGTATAAAAGAAAAGATTAATAAAATTAATTGGAAGCCAGATTTGATTATGATTTCTTATCACGGAATACCCAAATCCTATTTTGATAAAGGCGATCCCTATCAATGCTACTGTCAAAAAACTACAAGACTAATAAAAGAAAAATTTACAGATGTTGAAATAAAAACTACTTTTCAATCAAGATTTGGTCCAAGAGAGTGGCTTAAGCCTTACACAGATAAAACTTTAGAAGAGTTGCCCAAGCAAGGAATTAAGAATATTTTAGTAATTTGCCCTGGTTTTGCCTCAGATTGTGTCGAAACATTAGAAGAAATAAATATTCAAGGAAAGGAAAGTTTTATAGCAAATGGAGGTAAAAATTTTGATTTAATACCCTGTTTGAACGATAACTCTAATCATATTCAACTATTTGAAACATTAATAAAAAGATATTTGGTTAAAAATTAAATGAACTTTTATTTATTATTTAAGTCTTTACATTTAATAGCAGTTATTTCTTGGATGGCAGGTCTATTATATTTACCTAGAATTTTTGTTTACCACGCCGAAGCTAAACATGAATCTCAAATAGAAATTTTTAAAGTTATGGAGAGGAAATTATATAATTTTATAATGATGCCAGCTATGATTTTATCTTGGTTGTTTGGTCTTTTATTAATACAATCTTTGGGTTTTGAAATTTTTTTTGATTTGTGGATGCAAATTAAAGGCATCTCAATTTTATTACTAACATATTATCATTTTTATCTTGGCAAGCATTTGAGATTGTTCGCCTCAAACGATAACTCTAGCTCATCAAAATTCTACAGAATCATTAATGAAATACCTACAATATTGTTGATAGTTATTGTATTTACTGTTGTTTTTAAACCTTTATAAGGGGGGTTGTAATATTTTTAAAAAGATTTATATTTAAGTCAGTAACATACCTCTAGTCAAAAAAATCACATGAATTTACAAGAATTAAAGAGAAAAAACCCTGCAGAGCTTATTAATGAAGCTGAGAAGCTTGGTATAGAAAACCCTAGCACATTAAGAAAACAAGAAATTTTGTTTGCTATACTAAAAAAATTAGCTGAGAAAAATGAGCAAATAACAGCAACTGGAGTTTTAGAAGTTTTACAAGACGGATTTGGCTTTCTAAGAGCAATAGAGTCCAACTATTTGCCAGGACCGGATGATATATATGTAAGCCCAAGTCAAATTAGAAGATTTGGTCTTAGAACAGGAGATTCAGTTGAAGGTGAAATCAGAGGGCCAAAAGATGCAGAAAGATATTTTGCACTATTAAAAGTTAATAAAATTAATTTTGATGACCCAGAAAAAGGAAAAAATAAAATTGCTTTTGATAATTTAACGCCACTTTATCCAGATGAAAGAATTAAATTAGAAGTAGAAACCACAAAGATAGAAAAAAAACCTGACAACACAGCCAGATTAATTGATTTAGTAAGTCCAATAGGTAAAGGACAAAGATCGTTAATTGTTTCACCTCCAAGAGCAGGGAAGACAATAATTCTTCAAAATATAGCACAATCTATAACTGCAAATCATCCCGAATGTTATTTAATGGTTCTATTAATTGATGAAAGGCCGGAGGAAGTAACAGATATGCAAAGATCAGTTAAAGGCGAGGTGGTAGCCTCTACATTCGACGAACCTGCTTCTAGACACGTTGCAGTTGCTGAAATGGTAATTGAAAAGGCAAAAAGGTTGGTAGAACATAAAAAAGACGTAGTAATATTACTTGACTCGATCACTAGACTAGGAAGAGCTTATAATGCTGTAATACCGAGTTCTGGAAAAGTATTAACTGGTGGTGTTGATGCTAACGCGTTACAAAGACCCAAAAGATTTTTTGGAGCAGCCAGGAATGTCGAAGAGGGCGGATCTTTAACAATTATTTCAACAGCATTAATTGATACTGGAAGTAGAATGGATGAAGTTATTTTTGAAGAATTTAAAGGAACAGGTAATTCTGAACTTATCTTAGATAGGAAAGTTGCTGACAAGAGAATTTATCCAGCTTTAGACATAACAAGATCTGGAACAAGAAGAGAAGAATTATTATTTGAAAAAGATGATTTGTCAAAAATGAATGTGCTTAGAAGAATAATTAGCCCAATGGGAACAATGGATGGGATAGAATTTTTAATTTCTAAGCTAAAAAATACAAAAAATAATGCAGATTTTTTTGACTCAATGAATAAGTCTTCCGGTTAAAATTTTAATTTATTGTATAGTGTAATTATCCAAATTTTTTTCATGTAGATAAAAATCTATAATATTCTCCAAATTTTCTCCAATATTTTTAAGTGAAACTGACTCTATTAGCTTTTGCTTTTCCTCATTTGTTATTGGCGCTATCATAGCTAGAGTGTTAATCTTTTGTTTCCTATCTAATTTTTCAAATTCACTCCAATTTAATAAAAGACCACTTCTTTTAAAAAAAATTTTTACCTTTTTAATCAAATTATCAATACTAAATTCACCAACTATAGGTTTTAAATCAGAATTAAATTTTTTATAGTCTACTTTAAATTCTCTATATAATTTTGAACTATTTATCTCTTTTATTATTTCAAATCTTGTAATACCTGATAAATTAATTATGATTCTACCATCTTTGCTTTTTTGAAAATCACTAATTTTTCCTAAACAACCAATTTTAAATACTTCTTGACCTTTTCTCTTAGATTGAACCATTCCCATTAGTTTATCTTTATTAATAATATCATTAATTAAATCTAAATATCTTTTTTCAAAAATGTTTAATGGCAGGTTAGTTTTTGGAAAGTAAATAACACCACTTAAAGGAAAAACTGGAATGGTTTCTGGAAAAATTTTCATAATGATATGATTATATAAAAAATATTGACTAATCGATAGCGGCATCTTATTAAGGTTGACCAAGTTCAAATATGTGTAATATACTTAATTATTGCGGGCATAGCTCAGTGGTAGAGCGTCTCGTTGCCAACGAGAAGGTCGAGGGTTCGAATCCCTTTGCCCGCTCCAAATAAAATGAGCGATTTAGTAAAAAAAAAATGTGTCTCTTGTGATGGAAATACCCTACCTTTTGACATCACTGAAATTCATAAATATTTAAAAAAAATAGATGGTTGGGACGTAAAAAATGATGAAAAGGAAAACTTTTATTTAATTAAGAATTTTAATTTTAAAAATTTTGAGCAAAGCCAAGTTTTTGTGAATCAGGTAGGTAAAATTGCCGAAGAAGAAAATCACCATCCTGATATTTCATTTGGTTGGGGTTACTGTAAGGTTAAGATTTTCACTCACGCTATAAAAGGTTTAGCCGAGAGCGATTTTATATTAGCCGCAAAAATAGATAGTATTTAACTAATGGTTAAAATGTCTGATGCCAGTGAAAATCATTTTAATTTTTGCTTTATCAGCAGCATTTATTACTTCTTGATCTCTAATTGAGCCACCTGGCTGCACAATAGTTTTAACGCCGGCTTTGATTAAAGTTTTTATTCCATCTGCAAAAGGAAAAAAAGCATCAGACGCTGCTATAGAATTTTTAATTTTAGTAGGTTGAAATTGCATTGCCTTTTGTGTAGCTATTTTACAACTATCTAATCTACTTGGTTGTCCAGCACCTATTCCTATAGTCGAAGAATTATTTGTTAAAATAATAGCGTTAGATTTAACATGTTTACATATATTGAATGCCAGTTCTATCTCTGCCATTTCTTTTTTTGTTGGTTTTATTTTAGTTACACATTTTAGTTTTCTTTTGTTTAAAATTATTTGATCTTTACTCTGAATTAAAAAAGAACTACCAAAGTTTTTAACAGTCGTAAGATTTTTAATTTTGAATTTAGATATATCAATAATTCTTAAATTTTTCTTTTTTTTCAAAATATTGAGAGCATTTTTATCAAAACTTTTTGCTAGAATTACCTCAAGAAAATTTTTATTTATTTCTTTTGCAATTTTATTATTAATCTTAAAATTACATGCAATTACTCCACCAAATGCACTTATCGGATCACTCATATAGGCATTTTTTAAAGATTTAAGTTTTGATTTATTTACAGACACGCCACAAGGGTTGGCATGTTTAATTATAACAGTTGTAGGATCTTTTTTAATGCTCAATAAAATTTCTAAAGCTGCAAACATATCACTATAATTATTGTAACTTAGCTCCTTACCACCTAGCTGTTCGAAACCAATATTTTGATCATTATAATCATTTATGTATAAAGAACTTTCTTGATGCGGATTTTCTCCGTATCTTAATTTTTGTATTTTTTTACCAAAAATAGTTTTTCTTTCTGGAAACTCTATTTTTAATTTTTCATTAAACCAATTAGCGATCATTGCATCGTAATAGGCTGTTAAACCAAAGGCTTTTGAAGACATTAATTCTCTAAATCTTAATGAAGTGCATCCATTATTTTTATTAAGTTCTTTAATTAGGTTGCCATAGTCATTTTTATTGGTGATGATTGTGACGTTATTAAAGTTTTTTGCAGCCGATCTAACCATAGTTGGCCCACCAATATCTATATTTTCAATTATCTTCTTAGAATTTTTTGACTCAATTACAATTTTTTGAAATGGGTAAAAATTAACAATTATTAGATCAATAGATGGAAATTTTTGTTTATTCATTTCTCCTTGATGTTTTTTATTAAATCTGTCGTGTAAAATTCCCGCATGTATTTTTGGGTGAAGTGTTTTTACTCGGCCATCAAGCATTTCCTTAAATCCGGTATATTTAGAAATTTCTGTGCAACTATATCCTAGCTTTCTTATTGAGCTATGTGTTCCACCAGAACTAATAATATTAATATTATATTTTTTTAATATTTTAAGAATAGAAATAAGTTCACCTTTATCTGAAACAGAAATAAGTGCATTTTTAATTTTTTGATTCATAATTAAATATTTTTATTTATTTCCCAATGAATAGTTTTATCTCTATTAACTAAATTACCAGATACAGTTACACAAGTATTTTCTAGTATTTTATTTGCGCCTAGAAATATACTTTTTTCTAAAGATAACGATTCATTTTTAATAGTAAATATAAGTGATTTATTTTTTGAAATCTGTATTAATACACTATTCCCGCTCATTGTTTTTATAGCTGTTAGGCCAGGGTATAAATGAAATCGAATATTATAAATAAGAGGTCTTCCATCTTTATTTTTAATTAAGTTATCGCACCCTTTCAAATTCCAATTTTTCTTATCAATAGAAATCTCTCTTTTATGAATACAACCAAAATTCTTTTCATATCCATTATGTGTGGCAGTAAATTTTGCATAATCTGTATTTTCAATAAAATCTGCACCTGAAATTTTAAAAGTATTTTTAATAGAGTTACCAAATACGTTATTGATAATCTTATTTCTTTCAAATTGCGTTACTGAAGTATCATTTATAGTTAAGGTGGATTGAGCTGACGTTAAACGACTTAAAAATTCAGCTTTGTTAGATATATTGGCTCCGAAACCACAATTAGTTATAATTTTATCACCATCTAAATAATATTCAAATGATAAGGGTCCAGATTGGTAACTGCTAGAAAAATTTTTTGCTGGAGGGTCACCGGCATCCATAAAAATTGAACTATTTTTAATATTAAATTTATATATTCCTCCAACTAGGTTTTTTTTATCTTTAAATTTGTAATTTAATTCATTTATGAAATTGTTAAATTGTTTTAAATCCTCCTCATAACCTCCATTAAAAAGAGGAATATTTTTATTTGGAGTTATAATGTTTTTTATACAGCTAAGATTTTTTTCTATTATTGTATCTAAAAAATCAGGTAAATATTGATGAGCATCTTTAATACATTCTTTGCAAAGTAAAAGATACTTAGAAATAAAAATTAAATCACTGGGATTACGTGTTAAGGGAAAGCCACTATCATCAAAATAATTTTTTACTAATTTTTCAAGTTCTTTAATTCCAATATTATAGTTAGCAATATGTTCTTTAAAAACTAGGCCGGACAAAGATAGCGCAGTTAAAATTTCGATTTTTTTCAAGTAGTTTTTTTCAAATTTTATATTCTTCTTTATGTGATTGGTTTGTGAAATTATACTGTCAAAAAATTTCTTTTTGAAATCAAAAGAACCATTATTAAGAATAATATCTACGTTTAAAATCCAACTAATAATCCTTTTGCTTAATACAGAGCTATCCCAAATATTGTTTTTATATTTAGAATGTTTAAGCATCCAAACATTGATAATTTTTTGTATTTTTTTACCGTCATTTTTTCTATCAATTAAGTTTAACCATAAAAAACTATTCAACTCTTTCTCTGCCTTAATACTTTTTTGTTTTATCCAAAAAATATTTGGATCGAATTCACTTATTTTAAAAGAAAATTTTTTATAATTCGTAATTGAAGACAGTAAAAATGGATTTGGGTGAAAAAAAAATTGTTGAGGAGTTTTAGATATTAAGGATTTATTGTAATAATTTGTTGAAAAGTAAATTTTTTTAATTGATTTAATTAAAGTTATTTGAAGAGCTAAAAAGTAAAAATAGATACTTTTTAAATTAAACATCTATTAATTAGTTCTAAGAATTCCTATATTTTTTTCTAGGTTGCCTTGATTTTCTTTAAAGATAGTTGAACCAGAGACAAGTACGTTTGCACCAGCTTTCTTAGCTAAAGAACAATTTTCAAAATTTATACCACCATCAATTTCAATTTCAGTTTTTAAATTTTTCTTAGTGATCAATTCCTTAATAATTTTTGTTTTTTCAAGAACTTCTGGCATAAATTTTTGTCCACCAAAACCTGGCTCAACACTCATAACAAGAATTAAGTCTACCTGTGTTATATACTTTTCAATTAATTCAATTTTTGATTTTGGTTTCAAAGAAATACCAACTTTTTTGCCCTCATTTTTTATTAACTTAATTGTATTAGAAACATCAGGGGTAGCTTCAGGATGAAAAGTAATTATATCTGCACCAGCTTGGGCAAAATCTCTAATAAAGTTGTCCACTGGAGCTATCATTAAATGGACATCAAAAATTTTTTTTGTAAGAGGCCTAAGCTTCTTTATTACTTCTGGGCCTATTGTTAAATTTGGAACAAAATGACCATCCATTACATCTATGTGTATATAATCCGCACCTGCTTTTTCCAGAGCAATTACTTCTTCACCCAGTTTGCTAAAATTTGCCGAAAGTATAGACGGAGATATTTTTATTGGAGCATTCATACTTTACTTATATTTTAATCAATAAATTTGTCAAAAAAATAAAATATTAATTAAAAAGTCTATAAAGTTGTTTTGAAAAATCACTTTCTAATGGAAAAGCCAACATTCCCCACACATCATATCCGAGCATATAAGGCATAGCATAAAATCTAAACAAGTAAAAAAACCAGGCAACATAAAGAGCTATAAAAGGTCCAAATAAAAAACTTGGGGTAATAAATTTGAATAATTTGATAATAGGGTTGGTAAACTTAACAAATACTTTCATAAAGAAAAAAGTTGAGTCTTCCTTTTGAAAAATATTCATAGCTGCCCTTCCAATTAAGGTCCACATTATCATTCCAAGAATGTAGTCTAAAACTATAATCCAAGTAGATATCATATTTTTAATTTACCATGATTTAGGTAAAAAAAAGGGGCGAAAAAATCGCCCCTTTTAATTTTTAAAGTTTTATTACTAGTGTTGTTTACCTAAGATAGCTTTACCTGTAGGTATTCTAGTGTCATCAACCATTTTTTGTGTAGCTGCATCTGGTTCTTTAGTCATTAAACTAACCACAACCATTACAATTAAACAGATTGGAGCACCGATCATTCCAAATCTTAAATGATCTATACCCAACCAAGGTTCATGAGCAACACCCCAAATAGCAACAGAGAACTTAGGATACACATATAATAAGTATGTTAACCCAGAAAGTATTCCTGCTAATATTCCAGCAATTGCACCTTCTCTAGTAGCTCTCTTCCACCATACACCTAGTACAAGTGGGAAGAATAGGCCTGACATCGCAAAGTCAAACGCCCAAGCAACCGAACCTAAGATACTTGTAAGCCTAAATGAAGCTATGTAAGCACCTGCGGCACCGATTATTACTAGAAGCACACGAGCAACGATTAGTCTTTTTGCTGTATCAGCTTTTGGATTTACTATTTTGTAGTAAATGTCATGTGATAAAGCATTTGATATTGCAAGAACTAATCCATCTGCAGTTGACATAGCGGCAGCCATACCACCAGCAAACACAAGTCCTGAGATTACAAACGGTAGTCCCGCCACTTCTGGAGTAGCTAATACTACAACGTCACCTCTCATAAACCATTCGTTTAACTGAAGTATACCGTCACCATTAAAGTCTGCAATGAACACTTGTTTAACTGCTGACCAGTTCTGTACCCACGCTATTTGTTGAACTTCGGCAATAGATTTACCGATAATTCCAGTAGGTAAGTTTGGATCCATTAAAGCAAGTTTAGACAGAGTTGCTAACATTGGTGCTGAAGAATAAAGCAAGAAGATAAAGAATAGCGACCAAGCTACTGATTTTCTCGCTGCTTTAACAGATGGAGTAGTAAAGTATCTCATAAGAATATGAGGTAACGATGCAGTTCCTACCATCATACAAATCGCTAATGATAAGTATTTCCATACAGCCATTCCGCCATCAGGTACTCCAGAGTGAGGTCCAGAGATGTATTTCAATCCTCCTGGTACACCCGCTGCTTTAATATCTGCGGCGCTGTTTTTAACTAGCCCAAATTGTTGTTCAAGTTCACCCAATCTCGCAACTTCATCGCCTAACATCAAGTGAGGAAATACTCCCGCACCGATTTTATTACTGATCCAGAAAACTGGCAGTAAGTAAGCAACGATTAATACGATATATTGAGCTACCTGTGTCCATGTTACGGCTCTCATTCCACCTAACATAGAACAGATT
>Ga0209631_10000721_pt1 | contig 44438 bp, 37 predicted proteins | sample COG_08_FD_184752 | JGI IMG/M metagenome (GOLD analysis project Ga0209631, IMG submission 184752) | Pelagic Microbial community sample from North Sea - COGITO 998_met_08 (SPAdes) (version 2) | ecosystem: Environmental > Aquatic > Marine > Neritic zone/Coastal water | place: Helgoland, sampling... | reverse complement strand
GATCGTAACCCAGCTGTCTGCAGCCAGATCAGGGAAGAATGCTAAGAACGCAGGGTTCACACCGCTGGCAACCGTAGAACCAAACTGACTGTTGTAAAAGCCCGTTGTTGTTTCGAAAGAAAAGGGAGCTTCTTCGTTACCATAAATAGAGCTCAGGAAATCATCCTCATTCGCCATGTTCTGATAAAACCGGTAAGTCGTTTGACCAGGAACGATATCCGTCGCATACGCTTCAACCGAAATCGTATATTCTCCGCCGCCGCCGCACGCTTCACCGCAGTATTCGCAACTTCCATCATCTTCAGTTGCGTCGACAGTGTAATTGCAAGCAGCAGAATCCATGCATCCAGGCACCAAGAACTCAGGCGCGCTGGGTGTAAATGGAATTATTCCTCTAAATTCTTGGTTCGCATCTCCTTCAACGAATACCTGAACCTGCATTTGACCTGTTAGCTCACCTGCGGTAGTAATTTGTCCAATCAAGACGCGTAAATCTTCTCCAGCAAATGCTGCATGAGAGAAATCGCACGTCGTCAAGTCCGTTGGATCACAAGGAAGAAGCGTGAATAGGGCCGTGCCTGTCTCGTCATCAATCAGGACATTGTCACCTGAACCAAATTCGTCTAATAAATTAATCTCACCGGCGGCCAAGTTAACTTCCACATTGTCATCCATAGAAGCTCCGCCAATCGTCAACCAGCTGTCATACGTCAATTCTGGAAAAAACGGCAATACCGTCGGGTTCACCCAAGCCCCGACCTCTTCTCCCAGCAAAGCATCGTTGTACCAGGCTGGTGATGATGTGGAGTTGATCATCATGGGATTCTCAGCCTCTCCTGAAATGCAAGAGAGGAAATCCGATTCGTTCTGCATCTCCATGTAGATACGGTACGTAGTCATGCCAGTGAAGTCGAAATCACCAACAGCCCCTTCATGCTCGATGAAGCTTTCAATTACAATTGCATAACCCTCGGGTACGGTAGGTGAAGGTGTATTGACTGGAACTTGACAAATTCCAATGACGGCCGCAGACAGCGACGCAGCAAGGCATAACAGCTTACGCATAAGAGTGACGATTTGGTATGATTCAACACAACAGGGCACACAACGCGCCGGAGCGCGCGAGTAAGGCGAAAGTAGAGGAAGCACGGGCAAAATGCAAACGAGCGGGTCAATTAATCATAAGTTTTAAGCCATTAGTCGAATGCATTGGAAGTTCAGGCGATAATTTAACCCCACCTCTTATCAGATTTAAGTAGGCCAATTGAATTTTGAATGCGACTTCTTTCTTTCCGTTTTCTTTCTTTCCGTAAAATTTAGATTATCTTTGCCCGCCTTCCGGTACTATAGCTCAGTTGGTAGAGCAACGGACTGAAAATCCGTGTGTCCCAGGTTCGAATCCCGGTAGTACCACAAAAAAGTCAGCACTCGCTGGCTTTTTTTGTTTCCAACCCCTTCCATTAGATTTGCATCCTGCCACTTATCCGCACAGCGCATGACCCGATATTGTTTTAATTCATCTCACTCGGGCACTGGGGACTTACACGAAGCGCTGACATGGGTGCCTCCCAAAGAGGCCCCACTCTTCATCATCGATGCGTTCTTCAAAGACCGGAGCAACTTCATCGCAAACGAGATTCATCCGTCCAGCAATCGGATTTTTTGGTTGCAGGCAAATGAAAATCAAAAGTCCATTGAACAATTAAGCAGCATTTGGGAATGGCTGATTCAGCTCGAGGCAAATCGCTCAACTCACTTGATCATCGTTGGCGGAGGCATCACACTGGACACGGGAGCATTTGCGGCCACCGTATTTCAGAGAGGATTGGCATTTACACTGGTTCCCACGACGTTATTGGCCCAAGTTGATGCTTCCATTGGCGGTAAAAATGGCGTGAATCTGTTCGGATTAAAAAATTACATCGGCACCATCAATGAGCCGATGGAGGTGATAGCAGATGCGCAGGTACTCGCGACACTTCCAGCACACCATGTGCTGTCGGGCTGGATGGAAGTAGTCAAACATAGCCTCATTGCAGATGCGAATCTTTGGAGCCAACTGAGCCACTACCAAAACATCCCCCGTCCGGAAAATCAGCCTGATTTGATTCAAGCTTCAAGTCAAATTAAAAGGACCATTGTCAAGGACGACCTTTATGAAGGTGGGAGACGAAAGTCCCTGAACTTTGGACACACTGTCGCGCATGCTTTGGAAAGCATCGGCTCCCGTCAAGCCGTGAACATTCCGCATGGCTTGGCTGTCGGTTTGGGCATGGTGTTTTCGCTCAACTGGAGCGCTCAATTAGCTGCTGAAAATTCACGGATTGAGCTCCTGCATGCGGCACAAGTCATTCGAGGGTGGATCGAACAATTTCCTGAATTAAACTGCATAAGATGGGCTGCTTCATTGGATCCTGAAGAGGTCTGGAAGCATATGAAACGCGATAAGAAAAACAGAACAAACGAGGTGCTTGAAGTGGCATTGATGGCCATTGGAGAAGCACATTGGGATACGCCTATCATACAACCTTCTTTTGAAGATGTGTGGCGGCGATTGTTCGATGAAAATTCATCCGCGCAGAATTGAACCGTTACCCGTAATTTTGAACCATGGAATTGACGGCCACTGAACTGGCAAAGCTCATCGAAGGCAACATTGAGGGGGATGGAAGCGTCTCATTGAATCAACTGGCCAAAATAGAAGAAGGCGCTCCCGGGAGTCTCACTTTTCTAGCCAATCCTGAATATGAAGCGTTTATCTATACAACCAAAGCAAGCGCGGCGCTTGTCGAGATGAGTTTCGAAGCGAGGAAACCTTTACCTCCAGCGTTAACCCTCATTCGTGTATCCGATCCCTATCAGGCATTTGCCAAAATCTTGGAGTTCGCTGTGGATGGTGACCAATATGAAGCAGGCGTGCACCCCACGGCCTATGTCAGCCCGAAGGCATCCATCGGATCAGGCTGTTACATTGGTCCATTTGCCTCCATCGAAGATGGTGCAATTTTGGGAGATGGGTGTCAAATTCACAGCCATGTCAGCATTGGGCGAAAAGTGATGTTGGGAGCAAATTGTACGCTTCACCGACGTGTTGCCATCATGGACGGATGCATCATCGGAAACGAATGCACATTTCAATCAGGCTCGATCATCGGATCGGATGGATTTGGTTTTGCACCCAATCAAGACAACGTCTACCAAAAAGTACCACAGACGGGCAATGTTGTCATCGGGGATCGGTGTGAGGTCGGTGCAGGAACTACCATTGACCGTGCGACATTGGGCTCCACCCATATTGATACAGGTGTTAAACTTGATAATCAAATCCAAGTAGCACACAACGTGCGAATAGGCATGAATACAGTGATTGCTGCGCAAACTGGGATCGCAGGGAGCACAACCATCGGTTCACACTGCATGATTGGAGGTCAAGTCGGATTCGCTGGACATATTCAGGTGGCCGACGGAGTTAAAATCGCGGCCAAATCGGGGGTGACGAAAAGCATTCAGGAAAAAAACACGGTCTGGCAAGGAAACCCCGCCTTGCCCATTCGCGATTACCAAAAACAACAAATCACCCTTCGAAAGTTGATTCGCTCCCTAGCTTTGCAACGAATTGAGGCTTTAGAACAGAAATTGAGTTGAATACCATGAGCGCACCCATCCGACAACGCACCCTGCTGAAGGCTGTGGAATTTTCAGGCATCGGATTGCATACAGGAAAACAAACGGTGATGACGGTTTTGCCTGCTCCCGACAATCACGGGTACAAGTTCCAACGGATTGACCTCGAAGACCAACCAATCATCGATGCGGACGCAGATCGCGTGGTCACGACCCAGCGCGGGACGACCCTGGAACAAAATGGTGCGCAGGTGAATACGACAGAGCACATTCTCGCAGCATTGTATGGCTGTGAAGTGGACAATGCACTGATTCAATTAACAGGACCCGAGATTCCCATCATGGATGGAAGCGCCTTGCATTTTGTAGAATCCTTCGAATCCATTGGATATGAAGACCAAAATGCGGAGCGCCGGTTTTACAAACTGAAGTCCAATATAGCATTCGAAGACAAAGAAAAAGACGTTGAAATGTTGGCGGTTCCCGAACCATCCGACGAATTTAGATTGACCGTTATGGTCGATTATAAAAGTCCTGTTCTGGGAACACAACATGCGAGCATGTACAAGATGAAGGAATTTAAAACCGACATCGCTAAATGCAGAACCTTCGTCTTTCTAAAAGAAGTCAAAGCTTTGGCGGAAGCCAACCTCATCAAAGGCGGAGACCTGAACAATGCCGTCGTGTTAATTGAACGTCCTTACAAGGAACATGAGCTTCAAGAGATTGCAGACCTGGTAGGCAAGCAAAATCTGCACGCACGAGCCGACATTCCTGGCGTACTCAACACCTCGCCTTTGCGCTACCAGAATGAACCTGCAAGGCACAAACTATTGGACATCATGGGCGACCTTGCGCTAACCGGTCGCTTCATCCAAGCTCATATTCTAGCAGCCCGACCAGGTCACGCAGGAAATGTTTCATTTGCTAAAATTCTGAAGAAAAAGATGAAAGAAGAAATCGGAAAACCCAATCTGGACGTGAATCGTCCTTCCCTTTTTGACATCAATCAGATTACAGCCATGCTGCCGCATCGCTATCCTTTTTTGCTGGTTGATAAGATCTTGGAAGTGGATGAAAGCAGCATTATCGGGTGTAAAAACGTCACCATCAACGAACCTTTTTTTCAAGGACATTTCCCAGGAAATCCCGTAATGCCAGGTGTCTTACAAGTTGAGGCCATGGCCCAAGTAGGTGGGATTTTCGCATTGCAAACCGTAGAAGACCCCGAACATTACACGACTTACTTTATGAAAATTGACAACGTCAAGTTCAAACATAAGGTCTTGCCGGGGGATACTTTGGTGTTTCATTTGGAGCTGATTTCGCCCATTCGACGTGGATTGGTCAACATGCGTGGACGTGGCTACGTGATGGGAAAACTCGTTTCGGAGGCAGAGATGCTTGCGCAAATTGTAAAGGATCACTAATGTCCGCTAAAATTTCACCTTTGGCATCGGTCTCGGAGGATGCGACCATCGCATCTGGCGCAGTCATTGAGCCCTTCGCTTTTGTAGATGCCGATGTTCAAATTGGAGCGGGAACCTGGGTCGGTCCGCATGCGGTAATTCATTCTGGCGCGCGGATCGGAGAGGATTGCAGGATTTTTTCGGGCGCTGTTCTCGGGGCTGTTCCTCAGGATTTAAAATTCCAAGGAGAAGCATCGATCGTTGAAATTGGAGATCGAACCGTCGTGCGTGAATGCGTCACCATTAACCGAGGAACATCGGACCGCATGGCCACAAAAGTCGGATCCGATTGTTTGCTCATGGCCTACTGTCATTTGGCACATGATGTACTCGTTGGAAACCACGTTATCATTGCGAATTCAGGGAACATTGCTGGACACGTCACCATCGAAGATTGGGCCATCATTGAGGGAATGGTAGGCGTGCAGCAATTCGTCACCATTGGTCAACACGCATTTGTGGCTGGCGGAAGTTTGGTTCGAAAGAACATCCCTCCTTTCATCAAGGCGGCGAGAGAGCCCCTCTCTTTTATTGGAGTCAACAGCATTGGTCTGCGCAGGAGAGGATTTACAAATGATCAAATCATGAACATCGAGGACATTTACCGGACGCTTTATGTTCAAAATGCCAACCTTTCACAGGCCTTGCGCATAGCCGAAACGGAGATCCCACAGTCAAACGAAAAGAAGACCATACTCTCCTTCATTCAAGCTTCTGACAAAGGCATCATCCGAGGGCCATTCTGATGACCAATCTGCACCAATCCGATAAACCGGCTATTGGTCTGGATTTGAATAAGCTGACCCACGCTTTCGACTTTGATCCTGTTTTCACTGCACAAAGCTGTACCATCGCTCCAGGAGCGGAATGCCTCATTCGTGGTCACAACGGAAGCGGAAAAAGTACGCTGGGCAAAATCCTTGCTGGAGAACTTACACCCAGCCATGGCTCTGTGGTCTGGAGCCAAGCCCATCATGCCATTCCATACGAGGACTTGGCTATGTTGGCATACAGGGTGAGTCCAGCTACGGCCTTGCATCCTGATTTAAATATTGACGAACTCGTGGCGTTCCAAACGCAATTTCGGAGCTGGAGAAATGGGCTAGATCCAATGGATTGGCTTCAAAAGGGTGGCCTGCAGAGCCATCGAAAGCGCATGTATTCCGAACTCAGTTCTGGCATGCAACAGCGCGTCAAGCTCTCACTGGCACTGACTTCTGATGCTGGATTGGTGGTATTGGATGAGCCTTGCGCCAACTTAGACGAAGCGGGCACCCAGTGGTACAGACATCTGCTCCAAGAAATCAAAGGCAAAGCCACGTTGGTCATCTGCAGCAATGACCGTGAAGCCGATTTTATCGCTCCCGAGTCATCCGTCTCACTGTGATACCTCCCCTCCTAGACACTGATCAACAGTGCTTTAAGTTTTTTTTACCGATTCGAATGTAACTTTTTTTCAATCCATGGCGTAAGAGGAAGTCGAAACTATGAATTCGAAATTTTAATACCTCTATACCATGAAACTTCAAAAGTTTTACATCCTCGCAGCTGCGGCCCTTTTGATTGGCGCAGTTACTACCCAAGCCCAAACTGTTGCTTTTGACGCAACGGCAGGTCCATTTGATAATTTGGCACACGATTGCGTTGTCAAGTCTGAAACCGGGTCACAAGTACTTTTATTGAATCACCAAGATGTTGTTGTCCAGTCGTTCACGACGTGCACAACAGGTAAGCCTCAGGTTGCTTATGTGATCATCAAGCAGAGTGATAGCGAAGGTTTGCTTCAAGCTTACATCACGGACAGCCGAGGTGACATCATTGAAGGCGCGAAAACAGAAGTCCGTGAATCATTCAATGGCATGTTGAAGCTTAAGTTTGACGGAGAAGCGACGTTGAAGCGCGACCAGAAGTACTTCTTGAAATTACGTGCTCTCGGCACCAACTTGGTCATCGAAGGCCGCTATGGCGATGCAGACAATTCATTGCACTTGAATGGATGGAAGCTTGACGGCAACATTTCAGCAGCTGTCGGCATGCGAGAAGCCATCGAACGACCATCCGCGATCGTTGATGGACGAAACCCCTACACCGATGATGAACTCATCGAAGACCGAGCTTCTGAATTCCACACGTATTTCTCCGTGTATCCGAATCCATTTAGCGAAGACTTCTCCGTGAAGTTCAACCGTGACTTGAAGGGTGAAACTGTATTGATGTTGACAGATCTATCTGGAAACGTTCTTCACCGTGAGGTTCGAAACAACCCACTTGACGGCACGCAAGTCTACATGAATCCAATATACAATTTGCACCCCGGTGCCTATGCCTTGCGCATCGTCAACGATCACCGAGTATATACGCAGACGTTGATGAAGCAGTAAAAACAATTATGCTTCGTGTTCATAAAAGGGTCGCCTTCGGGCGGCCTTTTTTTTGCTTCGAGCTTTACGCCCGTCGACTCGCGTGCAGCAGGTCAAGCACCGTCTTAACTGGTGCAAACGTGGCTACGGGGACTTCCACAAAGCGGGTTAACCACTTGGCCATTGCCCCATTCCAAAGCCCCGGACGCTCCAAGATCCGTATGGGTCTGCCTTGCCAATCTTTGTCCGCTGTAAAGAACATATTCCTTTCGGCATACGCATTTACATCATAAACAGTACCGTCGTAACGACGCACACTGCATATGAGATCAACGGGGTTAAAATGCGTCCCTTGGCCCATGGCTCCAACTGGTAATTCCGCACTTTCGACAATGGCCGGAGATACCGCGCCATTGCTGTAACGAACCCAAAATGGACCGCCTCCAGGAGCGCCTTCATTCAGCACCATTCCTCCGACTCGAATGGGACGATCAATCGCCTCTCGCAATTTCGCACCGCTCCAGGTGGTATCTGCAGAACGATCGAAGGCCAACAACCATTCCAGTGCTGCGGCTTTCCATCCTTTGTTTTGCAAATCCATCTCACGAAGCAAAACATCCCGTTGCTCCGTCAATTGAACACAAACACCCAACAAATGAGATTCCTCGGAATTGCGCAAAGCCATGGACGGTTCCGGCACCACATTGTCAATGTTTCGGATGAGGATGAACGAAGCATTCTGTGCTACTTCCCTGAGATTTGCCAAAAGCGCGCCATGACCACCCGGCCGAAAAAGCAAGGCACCATCGACGTGACGAGCTAAACCGTTCGATTCAATATCCCAAGCAAGCGTATCAGTTTGCGGCATCTGAATCGAAGTACTTGCATTCAAATCCGAGGGGAACAAACCCTCAACTCTGGCCTGATATGCCTCTGGAACCGTGAAGTGAATTGGAGATGAACCTGCCAACAAGCGCCATTCGGCCGCATGTTCTTGAAACGAATTCCGCACAGATCCATCCACATACCGATGAAATGGAATCATGCCCTTCGGTTGATGGGCAAAGCCCTTAATCTCATCCAGCATCCACTTTACAGCCGCTTCTGAACGCTCAGATTGCGGCAAATTTAGCAATTCCGAGCGCTGAACATCTGACCAAAAAGGGAAATTTTCAGCTTCACTATTCAAGCGCGTGCGCAGAGCTTCGTCCAAAGGCTTGCGCACCAAAGCGAACATCCTGGAAGCCGCTCCCGAAGCGGGCACAAATCGAATACATGCATCAGTGCCAGTCAGCGCGCGGGACGCCGCCTCGGCTGCGATGGCCTGATCACCTTCCGATAAAACAACGATGCCATCACCTGCTGTGCACGGTCCGATGGACTGCACGGGCTGGGCTCCTTGCCGCAATTGTTTACATTGTAATTCGGCCGCTTCTACAGACCAATTTCGAAAAGAAAAATCAGCTAAATCTCGCTCGCTCCAGATCGTGCTCATGCAGTAAAAATACACTGCAAAGCAAGGAATTACTCAAGACTCACATTACTTGAGCGCAGATTGCACCCCTTGAGTGATGACTTTCCAATGCAATGAATCGCACAATGCCTGCTCTCCCGGAGTCTTCGAATTCAAGTGTTTCATTGCCTGAACTTCCTCCTCAAGGCCCATGACCCGAAGATGAGACAACAATCGAAAAGAAGAGCCGTGGATGGCATCTGCATCTCCGCGTTCCCATGCACTGTGAAAAATCTGCATCAAAACAGGAGCATTCTCTGCAAAGCGCATCGCAAGGCCTTGTGCCAAATGGGCATTGCCCTGAAGCGCGTGGACAAGCTGCTGATTGATTGGATGGGTCATGATGCATCCTACGAGTTCATCTAAAAAAGGTTCCGCTCCAAACGCTATTTTTGTCACCATGAACAAGCCATGCGTTGTCGTGACTGGTGGAGCCGGTTACATCGGATCCCACACCGTCGTTGAATTGAGCCTTGCCGGATTTCACCCCATTATTTTGGATGACTTCAGCAACTCCAATCGATCCGTCTTGGATGGCATCGAACGTATCTTGGGAACTCGTCCGGAAACGATGGAGGTCGATTGCCGATCACACAAGGCGCTATCCGCCGCTTTTCAATCCATCACTGCCCGTCACGCCATTTCCGGCGTCATTCATTTTGCGGCATACAAAGCAGTTGGAGAAAGCACGAAGCACCCCCTCAAGTATTACACCAACAACGTTGGAAGCACGTCTGAATTACTCCAAACCATGGGAGAGTTTGAGGTTGCAAATTTGGTGTTTTCCAGCAGCTGCACGGTCTATGGTCAACCCGACTCCATTCCGGTCGATGAAAAGGCTCCCATCTCCGTGGCCGAGTCACCGTATGGATATACCAAACAAGTATGCGAACGCATCATCCGGGATGTCCATGCCAGCAATCAGCCACTGAACACTGCACTTTTACGATATTTCAACCCCATTGGGGCGCATCCTTCGTCTCACATTGGCGAGCTGCCTCTGGGACATCCAAACAACCTGATCCCCTTCCTGACGCAAGCCACTGCTGGACTCCGAGATCCCTTAACGGTTTTTGGAGACGATTACCCTACAGAGGATGGCACATGCATCCGGGATTACATCCATGTCGTTGATTTGGCTAAAGCACACGTTGCCGCTTTGAATTGGCTCGCATCCAGAAGCGAAGCGTGCGAGGCATTCAACCTTGGCACAGGTCAAGGAAACAGTGTCCTTGAAGTCATCCATTCGTTCGAGCGAGTCAATGGAGTGGAGGTACCCCATCGCATAGGACCGAGAAGGGATGGCGACATTACGGCCATATTTGCAGATCCCGCAAAAGCAGGCACAGCATTTGATTGGTCATGCGAGAAAAGTTTGGATGATGCACTGCGAGACGCTTGGAATTGGCAACGCGCGCTTCAGTCGTAAAGATGCGGACAGCTCAGCCACCCCAGCCGCCGCAAACGGACGCGAAGCAAACCACAAATCCCAGCAAATAGCCCGTGTAAACTTCAATGTGACGGTGCACGCCCATCTCGATTCGAGCAAACCCTAGCAAACCGGCCAAGAATATGAATACGGCATTCACCTCCCACATCGGTGCGATATTCAAAGCTTGAACCCCCATAATCGTGCCGAGGGTTCCACCTTGACCGAGCATGTGCATGCTAATTTTAAATCGGCTGGTAATGGCCAAAGCCAATCCGATGGATGCCATTAATCCCATCCACATATCGAGGTAAATCAAAGGGATAAAAATGGCGGGGCTCGTCACCAGTAAGATGTAGGTCATGATGAAATACGCCAAAACAATGAAAAAGGGCAGTGAGCGTTCTTTCCGATTGCGGATATCCAAATCACTCAACATCCCTCTGCGGTGCAACACAAATATAGAAATGGCCGGCGCGAGGGTATTGACCAAGACGACCACCCCCATGTAGACAAACACGTGGGGCAAGGATTGCAAATACGGGTCCATCCCAAAGACCAACACCAAGGTCACCAAAGGCATCAACAAAGGATGCAAAATTGCAGAGATCCATTTGGCCCACATCAGCTGAGTTCTTTTCGCATACGCGCAACAGGTATTCCGAGCTGTTCCCGGTATTTGGCCACGGTGCGTCGGGCGATGTTGTAGCCCTTGGCATTCAATAATTGGCCCAGCTTTTCATCCGACAGAGGTTTTCGCTTATTCTCCGCTTCGATTGCCTCTTCCAAGATTTTTTTGACCTCACGAGAACTCACTTCCTCCCCTGTTTCAGTCGTTAAGCTCTCACTGAAAAATGACTTCAAGAGAAAAGTACCGTAGGGCGTCTGGATGTATTTGCTATTGGCAACTCTCGACACCGTGCTAATATCCATCTGCACGACATCTGCGATATCCTTCAGAATCATCGGCCGCAAATCCGTATCATCTCCTGAAATAAAGTACGCATGTTGATGATCGATGATGGCTTGCATGGTGAGCATCAATGTATGTTGGCGCTGTCGAATGGCGTCAACGAACCACTTAGCTGAATCAATTTTTTGCTTCACGAAAGTGAGTGCGTCCTTCTGTTGAACGTTCGTCTTCGCCCCGCTCGCATACGTATCCATCATCTCCTTGTACATCGGGCTGATTCGAAGTTCCGGTGCATTGCGTTGGTTGAGTTGCAACCGAAGTTCATTGTTCTCCACGGACAAAAGAAAGTCCGGAACAATTTGGACCGCTGTGCCACGGTTGGATTCCGCTCCTGAATTTCCTGGCTTGGGATTGAGTTGTGTAATCTCCTCTAATGCATCTCTGAGGCCTTCCTCATCGATGTCCAGCTTCTTTTGGATGCGCTCAAAATGCTTCTTTGAGAATGCTTCAAAATGAAACTCGAGAATTTCCAAAGCGATGCGTTGAGCGATGCGACGTGACAAAAGGCCTTTAGAGGCCGACTCTGTCTCGAACTTGCGCCGCAACTGCAATTGCAAACACTCCCTTAAGTCGCGAGCGCCCACTCCTGCAGGATCAAGACTTTGCACAATGAACAAGGCCTCTTCCAATTGAATACGCTCCACTTCAATGCCTTCCGTGAATGCCAAATCATTCACAATGCTCTCCAAATCCCTGCGGAGGTATCCGGCTTCATCAAGGTTTCCAATGATATGATCCGCAAGTGCTCGGGCCGATTCCGGTGCGTCGAGCAAACCGAGCTGCGCATTTAATCGCTCAAAAAACGAAGTGCCCCCCGAAAAAGGGATGGTCTTCTCGTCAGGGTCCGCGCCGTGATTGCGCGCACTCAGACGGTACTCCGGAGTTTCATCATCGAGGTATTCATCGAAATTAAATTCCTCCATCGAATCGCTCTGATCTTCTGGATGATCCTCTTCAAATTCATCCTCCCACTCCTGCTCCTGCCCTTCCTCTAAAGCGGGATTCGCCTCCAATTCCTCTTTAATCCGAACCTCCAACTCGGTGGTCGGCAGCTGCAGCAATTTCATCAACTGAATCTGCTGAGGCGATAGCTTCTGGAGCAGTTTCTGTTGAAGGCTTTGTCTGAGCATGGCGGTGGGCTTTAAAATTCTGCGTTTTGAGGAGTCCGTGGGAATGGAATGACATCCCGGATGTTGGTCATTCCTGTCACGTACATAACCAACCTTTCAAAACCCATGCCAAAACCTGCATGCTTGGCAGAACCAAAACGTCGGGTATCGAGGTACCACCAAACATGTTCTTCTGGAATGTCAAACTCAGCGCACTTCGCCTGAAGATTTTCCAATCGTTCCTCTCGCTGACTTCCTCCTATAATTTCACCGATGCCAGGAACCAAAACATCCATGGCTGCGACCGTTTTACCATCGTCGTTTTGGCGCATGTAAAACGCTTTGATCGAAGCGGGGTAATCCGTGATGATGACCGGCCCGTTAAAATGCTTCTCCACCAACCAACGCTCGTGTTCACTTTGCAAATCCACTCCCCATTCGACCGGGTACTTGAATTTTTTCTTCTTGTACGGTTTTGAGCGTTGAAGCAAGTCAATTGCCTCTGTGTACGTTACATGCAAGAATGGGGCATCCACCACCGCTTGCAGCCGTTCGCGCAACGAGACATCATGCCGTTGGTCTTGGGGCAACTGCTTCTCAGCATCGCGTTCCCGGTTTTCCAAAAAAGCCAAATCTTCATCGCACCGACCAAGTACATCGCTGAGAACGGATTTTAGACAGGCTTCCGCAAGTTTCATGTTGTCTGCCAAATCAGCGAAAGCTACCTCGGGCTCAATCATCCAAAACTCGGCGAGGTGGCGCGAAGTGTTCGAATTTTCCGCTCGAAACGTCGGGCCAAACGTATACACTTGTCCCAATGCCATCGCTGCCAATTCGGCTTCCAATTGACCACTTACCGTCAGATTGGACATTTTTCCAAAAAAGTCACTCGAATAATCCACCGCACCATCCGGCGTTTTCGGCGCATTCGCCACATCCAACGTCGTTACTTGAAACATCTCACCCGCTCCTTCGGCATCACTCCCGGTAATGATGGGCGTGTGCATTTGAAAAAAGCCTTCCTCCGTGAAAAATTTATGAATGGCGAAATTCAACGCATGCCTGACTCGGAATACCGCCCCGAATGTGCTCGTTCGGAAACGCAAATGGGCTTTTTCACGCAAAAACTCCATAGAGTGGCGCTTCATTTGAATGGGAAAGGACTCGGGGTCCGCATCTCCCAAGATGTGCAATTCGGCAACCCGCAGTTCGGTCGCCTGGCCTTGGCCTTGCGAGGCCTCCAGAACGCCTGTCGCTGAAATGGCCGCCCCGGTGGTCAGCCGCTTTTTCAAGGCATCCGAAGTCGCTTCGCGGTCGATGACCAATTGCAAATTTCCTAGGCAAGACCCATCATTGACCGCTATGAATTGATCGTTTCGAAACGTCCGCACCCAGCCTTGGACCCGAACTTCTTTTCCTATGTGCGCTTCATCGCGCAGATTAACAATGCGTTCTCGTTGCATGCTCTTTCCGTGATTTTTCCTGTGGCACGTGCCTCTATGCAAAGAAACGGCACCCGACCCGAATTAAACGTTTGCTGATTCCACTTTTCCGTCGCGCAATCGCACAATGCGGTTTGCACACGCCGCAATATCCTCCTCGTGGGTCACCAAAATGACGGTGTTACCTGCCTCTTGAATTTCAGCAAACAACGCCATAATTTCCATGGAGGTACTCGTATCAAGGTTGCCCGTCGGCTCATCTGCCAAAATAATCGAAGGCCGATTCACCAGAGCACGCGCAACCGCCACACGTTGACGCTGCCCGCCACTGAGTTCATTGGGCTTATGGACCATCCGGTCCTTCAGACCGACCATCTCCAAAACATCTTCGGCACGTTGCAATCGCTCTCGCTTGGATAAACCGGCGTATATGAGGGGCAACGCCACGTTTTCGAGTGCCGAATAACGCGGAAGGAGGTTAAATGTTTGAAACACAAAGCCAATCTCGCGATTGCGAATTTCAGCAAGTGCATCCTCACCCAGGTTCGCGACATTTTCGCCGTTCAAGTGGTACATCCCCGATGTCGGTGAATCCAGGCAGCCTAGCACGTTCATCAATGTCGATTTACCACTGCCTGAAGGTCCCATCAAGGCAACATATTCATTGGTTTTAATCGTCAAATCCAATCCATCAAGGGCGTGCACCACTTGGGTTCCGATTTGATAGGTCTTACGCAACCCTTCAATTGAAATAAGCGTTTTCACGTTGCCAAAGGTAGAGTTGGAAATGCAATGAACCTTGTTCGTATTTGTTCCATCCTCCAGAATTGCAACACAGTTTGCTTCGTATGTTTACCTTATTCCGCGATAAACACCATGATTTTACGTCAGATAACAATTCGAAATTGCGCGGCAGCCTTTGCGCTTTTTGCAGTTTCAATCTCAGGTCAAGCGCAACTCATCGTTGATGAAAGTTTGACGGCAGAGGAGGTAGTGGCATCCATCCTTCTCGGAGAAGGCGTAGAGATCTTCAATATCACGTATACGGGGGATTTGGACCAGATCGGTTCATTCGACGCGAATAACTCGAACATCTTAATCGCAAATGGGATGATCATGGCCACGGGCAGCTGCACCAACGTCATCGGTCCCAACAACTCTGGGAGTTCAACGACAGGAGGAGGGAACTTTGGTGTCAATGACCCCGATTTAGATCAACTATCCACGTTCAATACCAACGATGCTGCAGTACTCGAATTTGATTTTATTCCCACCGGCGACTCCCTCAGCTTCAATTACAGTTTTGGCAGCGACGAATACAACGAATATGTCTGTGGCTCAGTGAACGATGCGTTTGGCTTTTTCCTCAGTGGGCCGGGTATCAACGGAGCCTATAGCGACAATGCAATCAACCTCGCCATTATACCCAATACGGATGATACGCCGGTTACCATCAATTCAGTCAACAATGGCAATGTGGGTGGCTCCGGATCTGCGGCCAACTGCAACCAAGTCGATCCGAATTGGACGGAAAACACGGCATATTATGTTGACAATGCATCCAACGGCGATGCGAATGCCACGCAACTGGATGGCTTCACGGTCGTCTTGAAGGCAGAGGCCTCGGTTGAATGTGGACAAACATACCACATCAAAATAGCCATCGCAGACGCTGGTGACACCGCTTTTGACAGTGCTGTCTTCATCGAAGGTGGGTCTTTTTCATCCAATGCGTTCGACATCGTGGCTACCGCTTCCATCTCAGGCAACCAAATATTTGCCGGCGACACCACCGTGGTAGAATCCTGCAATGATGCCATCTTCCAAGTCGTCCGTCCTGTCGCGAGCTACACGGACACATTGAATGTGACCATTTCAGGAACGGCAACGAATGGTGTGGATTACGAAACCATCGAGCCAGAGGTGATTATGGAAGAAGGTGAATTCACTTACGAAATCCCTTTGCTTGTTATTGCTGATGCGGAAATTGAAGGACCTGAAACTGTAACCATTGAATACCTCTACATCAATCTTTGTGGCGATTCTGTCCTGCGATCAGCGACATTGGTAATCCAGGATTTCGAACCGGCTGTATTGGAGTACGAAACCCCTGTCGGGATTTGCAATGGCGAGGCTATTTTGGAAGTTGAACCCATTGGAGGCTACGGACCATTCACCTTCGAATGGAACACCGGCCCCAACGACACACTCTCGGTAAATGTTCTCCAAACCGATGAGCCAGGAGCTGCCCAGGTAATTGTTTCTGACGTGTGTGGAAACGAACAAACTGCAACCATCACCTACATGATGCCCCCCGAATTAGTGGCTTACGTTGAGCAGGTAACGGATCCTTTGTGTGCGGGAGATGACGTGCTTCTTGAAACGGGAATAAGCACAGGTGTTGGGCCATTCTTCTATCACTGGTCCACCGGAGGTGAAGATCCGACCGAAACGGTCAGTTTTGACGAATCACAACAGGTGACCGTGACCGTAACAGATGCCTGTGGCATTGAAAATGATCTGCAAGTCGAGGTAACATATCCTCTTTATGAACCCATCACTGGAAGCAGTCCAGAAGTTTGCTTGGGAATCCAAGGCGACCTGAGCTTAGCTGGCGGAACGGAAGCATACAACTTCTACACATGGCAATACTCCAACTACGACGCAACAGGAACAGCGCAAGATTCTGCCTTTGTCTCCATTGATGATGCAAGCTCGACTCCAGATCCAATTGATACATTGGCCACATTCATCGGCCCATTGGGAAATTTTCAAGCAGGTTTGACGCAAGGTGACATGGACGTTTGGGTCATTGACTTATGCGGCTCAGAGGCCATTCTCAATGTCTCCATTATCGCATGTGACACCAAGATCCCTAACGTCTTTTCACCAAACGGCGACGGCACGAATGATTTCTTTCGCATTCCAGGCATTGAAGGGTTCCCTAATTCACGGATGGAGATTTACAACCGTTGGGGCAACCTGATCTTTTTGAGCAATGATTACGGCGGAAGCTGGGATGGACGGATTAACAACGAACCCGTTGCGGAAGGAACCTATTACTACATCTTCCGACGGTCCGATAACGAAATTTTCCGTGGACCGCTTACCATCACTCGAAAGCGCCGTTGATGCAACCATTCTTCGTGATGAGCAGCGCCCTTTTAATGCTCGCACTGGCCACATCATGCTCCCTTGCCCAGCGTTTGGTCACCCATGAAGAATTGGTTTATGCTGGGCCTTCGTCTGACATGATTGCCAACCAAATTGGAGCAAGCTCCATCGACATTTTGGAACACGACTTGGGGGATTTAAACGGTGACGGATCAGATGAATTTGTGGCCGCCGTCGAAACACCCAAAATCATCGATGGTGCACGAGAACGGCTGGTCGTCATTTTTCAAAAACAACTCGGGAAGTGGGTGCTTTGGAAATTTTCTGAATCTCCGATTTTAAACAGTGAAGAAGGTGGCGTTGTTGGCGATCCATTCGATGACATCGCGATCCAAGACCAAAAACTTTTCATCTCACATTACGGCGGTAGCAATTGGCGCTGGTCCGTGGAAGATGGGTACCGCTTTGATGGAGAAGATATCATTCTCAGTGAGCATCGGTCCTACTGGGGTTCCTTATGCGATGAGAAAGTAGAATGGGAAATCGATCTCGCCAAAGGCATTGCACACTGCGCGTCTGCGCGAGAAGAATGTCCCGAAGGATTCGGCAACAATGGCCATGTGGACAGCATCCCAAAGATGGAAGCCTTCGTAATTCCAACCACCTTCAAAATCAAGTTTGAACAGCGAAATGACAGCACCATTCGATTCGTTTCACCAAAACACGGAATGGAAACTTCGCTGTGACGCTTTCACCAAAAATAAAGGCAATTAAAAAGCCCACTCAGGGAGCAGGCTTTTCAATGAAAAATGTGGGCGATGAGAGACTCGAACTCCCGACCCCCTCGGTGTAAACGAGGTGCTCTAAACCAACTGAGCTAATCGCCCTAACGGGGCGCCAAAGATAAATCAAAATTCACAGATTCAACGCACTACTTTTGATCCAGTGAAAAAAGGGATGTTACAACGGGTTTCTTCCTTCTGGAAATGGCTGCAACAGTCTGTGAGTTGGCAATCGATTCACAGTCCGTGGTTGTTTGATTTATTGGACTCCATGCGCGACCCACATTTACACAGAGCAGATATCGAAGCGTACAGAACGGCCTTGAAGAAAAATCACTTTGCGGTTCCGCAGGTTGATTACGGAGCGGGATCGACGGGAAATATCCAAACCATTTCCGCCATAGCACGGCGTTCCCTAAAACGCCCCAAGCATGCCCGCGCACTAGCTGCGCTCACCCAGCACCTCCAAGCCACAGCCGTTCTCGAAATGGGCACTTCACTTGGGATCACGACTGCATACCTGGCGAGACATTGCACGTCCGTCTGCACGCTGGAAGGAAATCCAACCGTTGCGGCCGCAGCTCAAAAAACGTGGCAGGATCTCGCCATCACGAACATCGTTCTCCATGAAGGTCCTTTCAAGGAGACCCTCGTTCCAGCGTTGCAAAACAGCAACGGGTTCGACTTGATCTTCATCGATGGCAACCACCGCGGAGAAGCTTTGCTGTCCTACATCGAAGAATGCCTTGATTTCCTCTCACCATCAGGCGCCATTGTTTGCGATGACATTCATTGGTCAAGTGACATGGAATCCGCTTGGAAAGCAATTTGCGCTCAGCCCGAATGGACCTTACGCGTTGATTTTTTTGAATGGGGATTGCTAACGCGGAACCCCGACTTGAAGAGGGAATTTAAAGCCGTCCGATTCTGATCCATCCGCATCGGGATGTCCTCGTACTTGACTAATTTTGACCCATGTGGAAAATCAGGTTTGGACCCGATCAACGCGCTTGGCTTACCGGACTGCTCGGAGGATACATTCTGCTCCAGTTTAGCTGGTGGGCTTGGCTCTTAATTCGCCAACACCAAACCATCGAATCATTGGAAAATTCGACGGTCTCTTCCCGGGCAAGTGGAATGATCATTGGAGAAGGGGCCGTGTTCCTCGGCTTGCTCACATGGGGGTTTGTCGTTATCTGGCGAGGTTTGAAGCGTGAACATGCTCGGGCCGAAAAAGAACGTCATTTTCTATTGGCCGTTACCCATGAATTAAAAACGCCCATAGCTGGGACTCAATTGGCCATCGACTCCCTGAAAAAACACGACTGGGACGCCGATACAAAGTCTGAGCTTTTACAGGATGCCACGGCCGGATTGCACCGATTAGAACAACGCGTTGAGAATATCCTTCAAAACAACCGGCTTATTTCTGGAAAAGAAATGACCCTCGCCTCTTTCGATGCAGAATCAGCCATCAGGGTTGTCATCGCGCGGCATCGGACAGGTCCCTTTCAAAACCGGATCATTGAGGTCAAGCAGCCTGACGAAGCGCTTGGCCTATTGCGGGGAGACGAGGATGCACTTGCACTCGCTTGGGGCAATCTGGTAGAGAATGCACTGAAGTATAGCAAAGCCGAGGCCCCTCTCTTTATTCGCTTAGAGAGATCGGATGAATTTCTGCTTTGTACGTTTGACGATGGTGGAACGGGTATTCCCGAAGATCAGCGTGAAGCTGTTTTGAGAAAATTCGAACGCATCCCCAATTCGGACACTTCCGGAACAGGCCTCGGTTTGTACCTAGCTCACCAAATTATTCGGATGCACGGCGGGACCCTGACGATCGCAGACAGTGATCGGGGGGGGTGCCTCATTACCACCCAGATTCCAATGAACACATGACCGATCATTCTTCACGCTGCGCGCTTATCATTTTAGACGGTTGGGGAATTGGAACCAAGGATAGCACCAATGCAATTGATGCGGCACGGACGCCTTTTATGGATCGCCTATTGGCAGAGAAACCCCACGCTACATTGCGCACAGATGGCGAACATGTTGGGCTGCCTCAAGGACAAATGGGCAACAGCGAAGTCGGGCACATGAACATCGGTGCAGGCCGAATCGTGTACCAAGACCTCCTGCGCATCAATCGTGCCATAGAAGACGGGACATTTGCCCAAGAATCTGTGCTTCAGCAGGCGTTTGCTCACGCCAAAAACACCGGAATCCGCCTGCACTTCATGGGACTGGTGTCCCAAGGAGGAGTGCATTCCCAACAAGCGCATTTGGAGGCACTCTGCGAAGCGGCCTCAGCTGCTGGAATTCATGATTTTGTTGTTCATGCATTTACGGATGGCCGGGATACCTCTCCCCAAATGGCAGCGACCTACCTGGCCGAACTTGAACCCGTTCTAAAGCGGACCGGTGGTCGGATCGCGTCCGTGCACGGTCGATATTACGCAATGGACCGGGATAACCGGTGGGAGCGAATTGCACAAACGTATTCCACGTTGGTCAACGGAGAGGGTGACCGTTACAACACGGCATTGGAGGGCATTGAAGCACATTATGAAGAAGGGGTCACCGATGAGTTTATTCGGCCATTCATCGTTGGTCAGGGCGCCAACATCGAAAAGGACGACGTAGTCATCTGCTTCAACTTCCGAACGGACCGATGCCGAGAAATCACCTCTGCACTCACCCAAGCACCTCGACCGGAATTTCACTTAACTCCTCTCGAGCTGCATTACGTCACCATGACGAACTACGATGACACCTTCAACGGAGTTCATGTCATCTATGACAAACCCAACATCCAAAAAACGCTCGGTGAAGTGGTTTCCGCTGCTGGACGAACGCAAATTCGCATTGCAGAAACGGAAAAATACCCCCACGTCACTTTCTTTTTTAGCGGAGGCCGAGAAACCCCTTTTCCAGGAGAAGACAGGCTGATGGCGCACAGCCCGAAGGTGCCAACGTACGACTTGCAACCGGAAATGTCTGCGAATGAAATCGTCGACCTCATTGTGCCGGCTATGAGCGGAGCGAAAGATGCGGTACCAGATTTTATTTGCCTGAATTTCGCCAACCCAGACATGGTCGGCCACACCGGTGTTTTTGACGCCATAGTCGAGGCAGTGGAATTCACGGATCAATGCTTGAAGACCGTCGTTGAAACAGGACTGGAACACGGGTACCAATTTGTCATTATTGCCGATCACGGCAACGCAGATTACGCACGGCACAAGGACGGCTCGCCGCATACAGCCCACACGACCAATCCCGTCCCCGTTGTTGTACTATCGCCCGATGTTTCCGAGCTGAATGATGGCATCCTAGCAGATGTCGCACCGACCATTCTCCACTTACTGCAAGTCGACCAACCAGACGAAATGACGGGAAAATCCCTCTTCTTAGATGGCGTGACTTAACTGCTCTTCGCTTCGCTGGCAAGAACTTCCGCAGCCACAAAAATGCTGCCCAAAACCAATACCAACTCTCCTTTGCTGGCCGATTTGCATGCCACCGTGTAAGCGTCACGGACAGAAGTGTAAGCTGCACCGTGCAACCCGTACTTACCTGCCATGTCCACCAGTTGCTGGGCAGGCAAAGCTCGTGGGATGTCTGCTGCACAGAAATAATAATTCGCCTCCTTCGGAAGCCGGGTCAACAACCCCGTTAAATCCTTGTCTGCCACCGCACCCGTGACCACATGCCATCTGGTAAAAGTCAAAGCAGCCAAAGCAGCCAATGTTCGGTCCAACCCATCCACGTTGTGCGCACAATCCACCAATACGCGACCTGCACACCCCATCGGCTTCAACCATTGCCACCGACCCCAGTGCAAATCTTTTGAGAGGGACTCAATGGACGGGACCACCAAATCCTTTCCGAATTGGAGTGAAGCTAGCACTTCCAAGGCCTTGTGCGCAGTCGCACGGTTTTCTGGCCAATGGGGGCCGTCAACTTCGGTGTTGAGCGATTGACTTACCGCTGCATAATGAGTCTCCGCCCCCATGCGACTGGCGGCAGCAAGCACCACCGACTGTGCTTCTGGCCGCATCCGACCCATGACCACCGGTATACCATCTTTGATAATCCCTGCTTTTTCGCGAGCAATCGATCGGATATCCGACCCTAAAAATTGCTCATGATCCAAGCCCACATTGGTAATGACAGTCAACAATGGGGCGCGGAAAACGTTGGTGCTATCCAAACGTCCACCCATCCCTGTTTCTAAAACAACAGCATCCACTTCGGATTCCACAAACCAACACATCGCCATACCAAAGGTCCATTCAAAAAAAGAAGGCTGCCCTTCCGGACCATCGAACACGTGGCGATGCGCACCAACAAAATTTGCGACCCATTCTTCCGATGGCACTGCGCCATCGACCCGCATGCGTTCACGATAATCCAGTAAATGCGGCGAAGTAAACAATCCTACGCGTTTGCCCTGATGATGCAAGGATTCGGCAACAGCTGTGCAGACCGAACCCTTGCCGTTGGTTCCTGCCACATGAATGACATTGGATAATTTCAAATCAGGTCGCCCTAGTTTCTCAAGAACATCGAATGTTCCTTTTAGGTCCGCTTTATAGGCGGCTGGGCCCTGGCGCTGAAACATGGGCAATTGGCTGAACAACCAATCGGTGGCTTCACCGTACGTCACTCCAATTCAAATCGAATGGTCACGAAACCAGAGCGCACGGGCTTGGCGAGGTTTTCTGACCATGTGGATGTTTTCGCTGCGCGACAAGCCATGGCGATCAATTCCGTGTCGGCCGTATTGGACCCTGTTCCATCATAGGTCGCAGACGTCACATTGCCGTATTTGTCCACCAAAATCTTCACCCGTACCACGCCTTCTTCGTGCGGAGTTTCCTTTTGAATCGGTCTGCCAATGATAGTCCCACCATCAAGTACGTTGTCTCCATCTTCTCCCCGGATCACTCCTCGGCCATCAATCTTTGCATTATCAGTGCCCTCGTTTCCCGCTCCCGCATCGCTCTCTCCTTGCGAACCTCCTCCACCGCTCTGGGATAGGCTCGAAAGTGCGTTGGTAAGCAGAGGATTCACTTGGCGTTCTGGCTCTGGTTCTGGTTCAGTTGATTCAACCGGTTCAGGGTTGGATGGAACGGACACCTCCGATTCGGATTGGGTGACCACCTCTTCTTCAACGGGAGTTGCTATGGCGTCACTTTGAGCGATCTCCGGCTGAATGACCTCTTCTACGGTTTCTGAAGGCACCTCTGATTCCACATCACCCGAAGCCTCCTTCACATCGCCTAGATCCGCAAATCCAACAGCAACATACTGTTCACCCGGGGGTGGTATGGATTTGGTAAATGCAACCAAAAAGAAACACGCAACCACCCCAGCAGAAAACGATAGGAAGGCCAAAGCTCCAGCCTTTAAGCGGTCCTTTTTCTCGATTTCTCGTCGACGTTGTTCCAATTCAGCTTGCATGCTCCTTTCCTCAGTTTTTAGGCGTTGCACCGAGCATGACCTTCCACTCATTGGCCTTCGCCATGCCGATGACCTCAACGGTTTTACCCGTTGCAACAGACTCATCCACTTGCAAATAAAGCACGGGCTCCGCAGTCCCTTCCATGCGTATGCGAAGCAAAGATTCCAGGTCTTCATAGGCCACTTGCCCTCCGTTGAGGTGGTAACTCCCATCGGGCTTAATGCTCAACGTCATTTTTGATGTAACGGACGTGGTCCCCTTGGCCTTGGGCAATTCCACGTTGACACCGTTGCTCACCAAGGTCGATAGAATGATGAAAAAAATGAGCAACAAAAACACCAAATCGGTCATGGACGACATGCTGCCGGACACGTTAATTTTATTTCGCTGACCTAAGTTCATGCGACAGGCTCTTCAAGAATATCAATGAATTCGATCGTCGTCGACTCCATTTTATGGATGACCTTCGACACCTTACTGACCAAGTTATTGTATGCCATGTAAGCGATGATTCCAACCACCAATCCTGCGATTGTCGTGATCATGGCCTGCTTCGTGCCCGATGAAATGTGCTCAACGCTCACCGTCCCGACTTGTTCCATGTCCACGAACACTTGGACCATTCCAAGTACAGTTCCCAAGAAGCCCAACATGGGTGCGGCACTGGCGATGGTCCCCAAAGAACTGAGGTTCTTTTCGAGATTGTAAATCTCCAGCTTACCTATATTTTCAATGGAAACACTGATGTCCTTAAGGTCCTTTCCGATGCGGCTAATGCCCTTGTCGAGCATGCGCGCCATGGGCGTATTCGACTCTTGGCACAAGTTGCGTGCGCTATCAAAACTTCCTTGTCCGATGTAGTCTCGAATTTTGTTCATGAAATCGGGGGACACTTTCTCTGCTTTGCGAATCGCCATGGTGCGCTCGAAGAACAAATAAATCGCTGCGATGCTCATCAGTGCCAAGGAAATCATGACCGCACCGCCGCCTAATCCGCTGGAACCCTCAAGGATGAGGTCCAAAATACTCACTTCCACTTCCTGAATAGGCTCAACCGATTCAGCCACCGCATTGCCCGTAGTCAAGGACTGTAATAACATAAATGTCTTCATGAGGAAATCTCGTTCAAATTCCGTTGTTCAAACGAGTAAGTTCCTGCAATTATTGGAGAGTGATTCCCCAAAAAGAATCAATTTTCGACGGCGTTTCGTTCACAACCTTTGTTCCCAAGGAGCGGTGTCTACCGCTGAGCTTAGTGGAACATCAGCCAATACGTCGCAGCACCGGCAAGGTATCCGGCGATGGCCAACAAGCTGATCTTCTTCAGGTACCAAACAAAATCGATGCGCTCCAATCCCATTACTGCAACGCCCGCCGCAGAGCCGATGATTAAGGCAGACCCTCCAGTTCCAGCGCAGTAAGCGAGAAATTGCCAAAACACACCATTCTGAACGAAATAGCCATCCCATCCTTGACTCGACGCTGGAGCTAAATCGTACATGCCCATTGACGCGGCTACGAGTGGTACGTTGTCTACAATAGCGGACAGGAATCCGATGGTGACGTTGATCGCATAAACATTGCTCATCGTGTCACGCAGCCAACTTGCGGCTGTGATCAAATGCCCGATTTCTTGAAGAGAGGCCACGGCCAGGAGGATGCCCAAGAAAAACAACACCGAAGCAGAATCGATTTTTCGCAAGACGCCAATCACCGACAAATGATCACGCTCTTCGTGATTCTTGCTGCGGTGAATCACCTCGGTGACCACCCACATCATGCCCAAAGAGAGCATCATGCCCATGAAAGGCGGGAGGTGGGTAACCGTCTTGAATACCGGGACGAAGAGCAAACCAGCCACACCCATGGCAAATACCAACTTGCGCTCACCAGGCGTGGTTGGATCTTTGTAATCTTTGATTTGATCGGGCCGTCGAACATCCCCTTTCATGGTAAAACTCAGAATCCCAAGCGGGACGAGCAAGCACACGAGGGATGGGATAAATAAATTCAGGATGATTACATCCGAAGTAAGCTGATTTCCAATCCACAGCATCGTCGTCGTGATGTCTCCAATGGGAGACCACGCGCCACCTGCATTGGCTGCGATGATGACAACTCCGGCAAAAAGCCAACGCGTTTCTTTGTCATCAATCAATTTACGGAGCAAAGAAACCATCACAATGGAGGTCGTCAAATTGTCCAAAACGGCTGAAAAAAAGAACGTCAAAATGCTCAATATCCAGACCAGCCGGACCTTTTTGGTCGTTTTAATTTTATCTGTGATGACCGAGAAGCCCTCATGCGCATCTACCAACTCAACGATGGTCATGGCCCCCAACAGAAAGAACAAAATGGATGAAATGTCCTCCATGTGGTGGAGCAAGCGGTGCTCCAAAAAGTAGTGCAGTGCTTGTGGAGACGCTACAATAAGTCCTTCCTTGAATGCCTCAAATTCAGCAACCAAGTGCGCCGGAACTTCATGAACTCCCGTGACAAACAGCCCCCAACAGATGGTACCCGTCAAAAGCGCACTGGCTGCCTTATCAATGTGGAACGTGTGCTCCAGTGCGATGAACAGGTAACCAACCACAAAAATCACGAGTACAAGAATTTCCATCTGCTTGCGGGTATTGAGGGCTCAAATTACAACAGCGCATGCGGTGTAAACGAACCTGGATCTTAATTTCCTTTGGTATTCATCAGTTTCTCCAAGGCAATTTCAAAGGCCGTGGCTGCCAACCTTGTTTTCGAAGGGTTCCGGTCATGGGTTTCAACTAAGGCACGGCGAATGGTCTCTGACGTATCGTTGAATATGGCCGAATCGGACATGTCGACTTGGGCATCGCTCATTAAATAAGCAAAAACCCTTGCCATACCACAGTTTGCGATGAAGTCCGGAATCACGGCAAGCGCGATGTCCGCAGATTCAGCAACCTGACCGTAAAAAATTTCTTCATCAGCAAATGGGACATTCGCCCCACTTGAGATGACTTGCACCCCTGCACCTACCATCCGATCCAACTGATCTTGCGTGACCAATCGGGATGCAGCACACGGTAAAAACACATCTGCGGGCACGTCCCAAATTCGGGAATTAACTTCTTCGAAGCTCAACATATTCGTGGCTTGCAAGCTATTGCCATGTTTTGTTTCAAAAAGATGGGCAACCTCCTCAGGTGTCATGCCATTCGGCACAATCAATCCACCAGCACGATCAACAATTCCAACGATCATCGCACCCAATTCAGACAAGAAGTATGCGGCGGCTGCACCGACATTTCCCCAGCCCTGGATGATGACTCGCTTGCCTTTAATGCTGCCTCCGTATACATCGTAAAAATGACGAACTGACTCCGAGACTCCGTACCCCGTAATCAAATCTGCCACACGGTATTTGCGGGTAGCATCCGGAGTGTAGCTCAGATCCTCCACCATTTGCGAAACGCCCTGTCTCAAATGACCAATCCGTTTGACCTTCTCCGCATTCTTGGCATTGAAATGTCCGTTAAAAACGCCCTCTTGTGGATGCCAAATCCCACAGTCTTCGGTGAAAGGAATAACTTCGTGAATTTCATCAACGTTCATGTCTCCTCCGGTACCATAATAGCTTTTCAAAAGCGGGGTAACCGCTGCGAACCAGCGCCTCAAGACTTCTTTTTTACGGGGATCATTGGGGTCAAATGCAATGCCCGATTTGGCGCCTCCTATTTGAGGGCCGCTTACGGAAAATTTAATTTCCATTGTTTTTGCAAGGCTCTCCACTTCTCTTCGGTCGAGCGTCGGATGCATCCTTGTTCCTCCTCCTGCAGCGCCGCCGCGAAGCGAATTTATAACGACCCATCCTTTCGCGTCGGTTTCAGCGTCTTGCCACTCAAAAACAATTTCAGGAGGTCGGTTTTCGTAGGCCTTGAGCAGTTCTTTCATGATCTTTTCATTGCATTTGGCGAGGGCGAAGATACAGCGTTCTTCCCCCACAATGCCCCCCCCAGATGCGATACGCTGCAGCCGGTTACAGAAGACCAAACATTGGCCTCACCCAACCACCGCAACAAACCCAAAAATCCGAATGCATGGGCTTCTTTGCCTTTGATCATCTCTGCGGATGGGACCACAGCATCAACCGGAACGTTGCGAATGCAAACATCCGCGGGCTTGGTCAAGGCCCTCATCAGGTGGCCATTGAACGTTCCACCACCCGTTATCAGCGTATGTTTTCCATCCGCATCCAAACGAATTTCGGAAGCAATATAAGCCGTCGCTGTGGCGAGCAAGTCAGAGGTCCCAAGTCGGCCATTCCTCTCAAAATCTTTCAATACAGGCCAAAATGAGCGGTGCAGCCATTCCACTCCTAGACTCTTTGGGATCTTCTCCCCGTGGTACGGCAATTCACTCCAAGCCCTGCACAATGCAGGAATAATTTGACCACACTGAGCTAACCGACCGTCTAAATCAATCGCAAGCCCTTCTCGCTGGGCCAATGCATTCAGCACCAAATTACAAGGCCCCACATCCCATGCCTTTCTTAGGCCTCCTTCCTGCAGGCTGATATTGGAAAATCCCCCCAGATTTAAACACGCTTCGTATTGGCTGAAAAGCAATGCATCAGCAACGGGCACAAGCGGTGCACCTTGCCCACCGAGCGCCACGTCGGCACTCCGCAAATCACTCACAACTGGGACCGTCGCGCCGAGCGATGCAAACAACTCCGCTCCGCTGCCTAACTGACCCGTCCAACCTTTCTCTGGACGGTGAAAAATCGTCTGTCCTGAAAACACAACCAAATCAACTTGCTGAACATCCATTGCCCCCTGAATCGCCTTCGCGCACCAGCGGGTCCAGTCACGCTCACACTCGAACCAGTCAATGGCTGAGCCCGCGGCCAATTGAGCAAATCGTGCGGGCCAAATTGCACCGAGAGGAACCTCCGTTGATTCCAATATCCGACCCGACCATCCTTCAGGCTCATCGCCACAAGCGAATTCTGAGATCACCAAATCAAGCGCATCCATTGATGTTCCACTCATCATGCCCAAAACACGAAAGTTCCTATTTCGGGCTTGAGAGTTAACAGCTGTGGTGTTTAGTTTCATATCGAACGGTCCGAGACTTCCTATCTTTGCAGCACAATATGGAGCAATTTCTCCAAAAGAATCCAGGAAATGAACCTAGAACTGACTGAAGAACAAATCGCTGTCCGGGACGCAGCACGTGACTTCGCCCAAAATGTACTGAAGCCCTCCATCATCGATCGCGACAATGCGCAACGATTCGCTACCGAGGAAATTCAGCAATTGGGTGAATTGGGGTTCATGGGAATGATGGTCAGTGAGCAGTTCGGTGGCAGTGGAATGGATACGGTGAGCTATGTGTTGGCCATGGAGGAAATCAGCAAAATAGACGCGTCTGTTAGCGTTTGCATGAGCGTGAACAATTCATTGGTATGTTACGGATTGCAGGAATTTGGTACAGCGGATCAAAAAGAGAAATTCTTAAAACCTCTGGCATCCGGACAGAAAATTGGAGCGTTTTGCTTGAGTGAACCAGAGGCTGGGTCGGATGCCACTTCCCAAGTGACAACCGCCATCGATTGCGGAGATCACTACCTGCTCAATGGTACCAAAAACTGGATTACGAATGGCAACAGCGCCAGTACCTACTTGGTGATTGCTCAAACTGACACCGAAAAAGGCCACCGAGGAATTAATGCACTCATCGTTCAACGCGACATGCCCGGTTTCATGATTGGAGCAAAAGAAGACAAGATGGGCATCCGCGGTTCGGACACCCACACACTGATGTTCCAAGATGTAAAAGTTCCGAAAGAAAACCGAATCGGAGAAGACGGCTTTGGGTTCAAGTTCGCAATGAAAACACTCTCAGGTGGACGGATCGGAATTGCCGCGCAAGCCTTGGGCATTGCATCTGGGGCTTATGAATTGGCGTTGGCGTATTCCAAAGAGCGCAAGGCGTTTGGCAAAACCATCAATCAGCACCAAGCCATTGCATTCAAACTGGCGGACATGGCGACGCAGATTGAGGCAGCTCGACTGATGGTCTTGAAGGCTGCTGCCCTCAAAGATGCAGGCGAAGACTACGACTTGGCCTCGAGCATGGCAAAACTTTACGCCTCCGATGTGGCGATGAAACAAACCGTTGAAGCGGTACAAATTCATGGTGGTTACGGATTTGTCAAAGAGTATCACGTAGAACGATTGATGCGGGATGCGAAAATCACGCAGATCTACGAAGGAACATCTGAAGTCCAAAAAATCGTGATCAGCCGATCAATCCTCCGCGATTGATTGCACTGCAATGCGTTGATTGCGTGCATTCCACCACTCTTCGCCTTCATCCGTTCGAACGACAACCTCGGGAATCCCATCTCCTGTGCGATCCTTTACCTGCACGGATTGGCCGCGGGTCATGCGGCTCAAACCTGTGTATTCCTCGGTTCCCAAAACCTGCTCCTGGACCCATCCTTCTGCATCGATGTATAAAACCGTTGAAGATTCGATGTCCTTACCAAGTCGAAACGCTGGCTTTTGTGCAAATGGGAGCAACACATCAGAGTTAAATCGGTCTTCGCCAGTGCGCTTCAGAAAACGCATAGAACCATCATCCTGTCCCGCAAAAATGTAATCCTTCGGTCCCACACGCAGGTGAGAGAGGTTGACAATGTAACGGTCCGCTTGAACTTTGAATTTCCAGCCCGGCGTCCGTTCCCCCTCCTTCCTGAAGTTGAATAATTCGCCACTTGGCGTCGCCAGCACAAATCGATATTGCCGATTTCGGTCATAGTCAAACACCGCAAATGCAGAAAACCCATTCGACCACCGTTTTGGATATCCGGGCACCTCGCGTCCAAGCACATCGACGATATCAAACCTTTGACCTGCGCCAATCGCCACTTGAAATTTACCGTTTCGATACAGGTCCAACTCCCAAACTTCAGGCGCCTTAGTGGTCTCAACTGGCCAAGACCAAACAGGATCTCCTTTGGTAGAGGCCACCACATTTTCTCCTTCCCAAATCAATTCCATCGACGCACCGGACCTATGATTGCGAGCTGTACCCAGCAAATTCCGTGGAGATGCCACCTGCACAGCCTGAGCAATTCCTGAAAGTGCACCCACCCCATCCGACAAGCTGACATCTCTTTGCTCTGCATGCCAAATCAATCGGTCATCCGATAAAGGTGTGGCTCGACTGCGCTCGGTTGGCGTGATGATGGCAAAATCAAAGTTCACCTCAACTGCTTTTTGAGGTTCCGGTTGGCTCTTACCGCACTTCGGAATGTTGTCCCACAATGTCTCTGAAGGTCCATTGGATAAATACCATATCCCCTCTTCCCATGATCCTCCTCTTGAAACTGCATCCAAAGAATCTACTCCACCAAACGCTTGGAGGAGCGTGCCATCTTGCAGAGTCACCTCCATCCAGGTTGATTGAGCAATCCACGATAACGAATCGCGAGACGGCATTCTTTCCAAGGGATACGCTCCAACTGCAATCATCTGCGCTCTCACTTCTTCCGTCATTCGCCGAGACCAATCGGACCATTCCACGGGCAATGGAACACGCGGGCCAGCATCCAAAGCTGGGGCATCCCACGTCGTGTACAACGAGGTTTGATCAGCCGGAGTTGTCGAGTAAGAAGAACGAAACTGCCCGTTTTCAAGTCGCAATAGTTTGGTCACTCCAAGGTGCCGTGGATGCCACTTCTCCGCCATTGCACCCGGTTCGTCGACCCAAGTTTCAAGCCGTTCGCCAACCAGCCAACCTCCCTTCCATGCCTGAACCGAACACCTCTCGGGCACGGCTTTTGGTTTCGAATCTGTGTGCCAGATCACCGTCGAATCCTCTGTTCGGGTGAAGGCGGTCACAACAACCGCAGAATCATCAGGGATTAAGCCACTCGGCCATTCCGCAGGTTGTTCCCAAACATCAAAAGCATCTGAAGCCCAATCGGTGGGATCTTCTTTGACGGGTGCAGCCGCACGCTGAGTAAGGAGTCCCCAAGCACTTGCTCCGGCCAGCAAAAAAAATCCGAATACCACCGCGATGGACCTTCCATTCATGAGGACAAGTTCATGAAATTCTGCTCCAGTTTGGCCGTCCCTTTTGCCTGCGTTTCAACGCAGCATTGAGGATAGTATGTTGTGGCTTGACGAGTCCAGGGTCCTCTTCTAACAAACGATTTCCGATGTAACGGGCCGTTGTCAGCAATTCACGATCGCGCATTAAATCTGCCATTTTTAGGTCTGGAATGCCGGACTGCTGAGTCCCCATAAGATCTCCGGGTCCACGCAAGTCCATGTCCACCTCTGCCAACTCAAAGCCGTCATTGGTACGGCACATGGTTTCCAGCCGAGTCCGGCCATCTTTGGAAAATTTAGTTCCAGTCATCAGGATGCAATAACTCTGCTCCGCTCCGCGCCCAACCCTTCCGCGCAATTGGTGCAATTGAGCCAACCCGAATCGTTCGGCGCTTTCAATGACCATCACCGACGCATTCGGCACATTGACTCCCACCTCGATGACAGTGGTCGCCACCAAAATCTGACTTACTCCAGAAACAAATCGGGCCATCTCCATGTCTTTATCCTCTGGCTTCATTCGCCCATGAACAATGCCAATGCGGTATTCGGGCAACGGAAACCTCCGCGAAAGGCTCTCGTATCCGTCCATCAAATCTTTGTGATCCAGCGTTGCACTTTCTTCAATCAACGGATACACCACATAAATTTGACGGCCACGCTTCACCTCATCCTCCATGAATTGGAAAACAGAAAGCCTGGCTTCATCCGTGCGGTGAACCGTCTTAATAGCCTTTCGACCCGGTGGCATTTCGTCGATTACACTGACATCCAAATCGCCGTACGCCGTCATGGCCAAGGTACGTGGGATGGGGGTTGCTGTCATCACCAAGACATGCGGCGCTGGATTTGCCTTAGCCCATAACTTACTTCGTTGCGCAACGCCAAATCGGTGTTGTTCATCAATGATGGCCAAGCCCAACCGATGAAACACGACGCCAGGCTCAATCAAGGCGTGTGTGCCAATCAAAATATGAACTTCCCCCGAGGCCGTGCCTTCAAGAATGGGCTTGCGCTGGGCTTTTTTGACCGATCCCGTGAGCAATTCGATCCTGATTGGCAACCCTTCGAGTGATTCCGTGAAAGAAACAAGGTGCTGATTTGCCAATATCTCTGTGGGAGCCATGACACATGCTTGGTAACCGTTATCAAGTGCCAATAATGCCGTCAACAGTGCGACCATTGTTTTCCCACTGCCAACGTCACCCTGCAAAAGCCGGTTCATGTGCCAACCGGTGTTTAAATCAGACCGAATCTCCCGCATGACTCGTTTTTGAGCTTCCGTCAATTCAAACGGAATGTGGTTGGCGTAATAGCCATTGAACAAATCACCCACGTGATCAAATCTTACACCGGGAATATCCTGCGTTTGCGCCTGCTTTTGCCGAAGTAATTTCAGCTGCAAAAGCAAGAGTTCTTCAAACTTCAACCGCTTTCTGCCTCTTTCTGCCTCGTCCACATTCGCAGGGGCATGGGCTGAACGGAACGCCTCCGTGCGGTTCGGTAATTGCAACTCTTCAAGCACCGCTTGGGGCAAACACTCCCCCATCGCAAACTCGGGGTGCGCCAATAAGGTTCGAATCACCTTAGCCAACCCCGAAGACGACAACCCCCGGTTGGTTAGCTTTTCCGTGGTTCTATAAACGGGTTGCAACCCGCCGCCTTTTCTTTGCTCAAAATGTTCCTGCAACTCAATCTCAGGGTGAGGCATATTCCATCGACCCTGGTATTTGGCCGGTTTGCCATAGACGATAACTTTTTGTTGGACCGGGATTTGGGATGCCATCCACTTGGCACCCTTAAACCAGACCAACTCTAATGTTCCCGTATCATCCTGAAATTTTGCCACCAACCGGAAGCCTCTTTTCGCAGGCACTTGGGTCAATCCCGTAATGACTCCTTGCAATTGGATGGCGACAGCGTCTGAAGCAAGATCCGATACTTGAGCAAATCGCGTTCTATCCTCATAGCGAAAGGGCAGATGCTCCAGAAGATCGCCCGCAGCATGCACTCCGAGCTCTGTACGAAGCCACTCGGCTCGCTTGGGCCCGATGCCTTTCACAAATTCTATAGGAATGTCTCCAAATTCGGCCGACATGGACGCGTAAATTGATGCCTGTGTGGATGTCGAAGGTCGGCTTGTTGCAACAGAATTGCAACCCCTTAAATCAAAAAGGGCCAACCCTGAGGTCAGCCCTTTTGTATACTGTTCTTACAAACTCAGTAGCCGTTGGACAGCATGCGCACTGGGTTCTCCAAAAAGGCCTTGAAGTCTTGCAAGAAGGCAGCTCCTGATGCTCCATCAACAGAGCGGTGATCGCAGCTCAAAGTGACTTTCATCACGTGACCTGGGACAACCTCGCCGTTCTTGACTACGGGCACTGGGTTGATGCCTCCTACAGCAAGAATGCATGAATCTGGCGCATTGATAATCGCTGTGAATTCATCGATTCCGAACATTCCCAAGTTGGATATGGTGAAGGTATTCCCCTCCCAATCGCTCGGCTGCAGCTTCTTGTCGCGTGCTTTGCCTGCAAAGTCCTTTACCTCAGCACCAATTTGCGACATGCGTTTGCCATCGGCATGCCGGACCACAGGGACCAATAAACCTTCATCCACAGAAACCGCCACACCGATGTGGACATGCTCGTTGTATCGAATGCGATCCTCCAACCAACTACTGTTGACCACAGGATGCTTTTTCAACGCCAATGCTGCGGCTTTCACCACCATGTCATTGAAACTGATCTTCACCTCTCCCTCGTCGTTGATGGACTTGCGGGTTGCCATGGCCGCCTCCATGTCGATGCTCACGCTGAGATAAAAATGCGGTGCGCTGAACTTGCTTTCTGACAATCTCCGAGCAATTGTTTTACGCATTTGACTCACACCCACTTCAGTAAACCGCTCGACACCCGGTGTCTGAGCGTTTCCTCCGTGAGCCTGGAATGCCTCTACATCGCGTTTAATTACACGGCCCGCCTCTCCCGATCCAGGGATATGAGCTACGTTCAATCCACGCTCCTCAGCAAGCTTTTTCGCGAGAGGAGATGCCTTAAGTCGGTCGTTGCTTGTTGATGCGGGAGCGGGAGCAGCTGCAGGTGTGGGAGCAGGTGCAGGTGCAGGTGCAGGTGCAGGTGTCGCCACAACTGTTGGAGTTGGCGCTGGGGCTGGCTTCGTGGTGGGCACTGGAGCGGGCGATTCTTCTTTTGCCTCCGCTGGCACTGCAGCCTCTTTCAAAAGCGTTGAAATATCTTCTCCTTTCTCCCCCAAAATGCACAGCAAACTATCAACGGGTGCCATCCCGCCTTGTTCTACACCAATGTGCAACAAAACACCGTCGAAAAAAGATTCGAACTCCATCGTCGCCTTGTCGGTTTCGATTTCGGCCAAAATCTCGCCATTTTCGACTTCATCCCCTACTTGTTTTAACCAAGAAGCGACCACCCCTTCGGTCATGGTATCGCTTAGTTTGGGCATTCGGACAATTTCTGCCATCGCTGTCGTGTTCGTGTAATTTATTAATCCTTGACGAAAGGATAATCTTCGGTCATGTAGACGTCCTCATACAACTCGCTCGCATCTGGATAAGGACTGTTCTCTGCAAATTCAATGGATTCTTCTACTTGTGCTTTCACCTCTTTTTCCACCGCCTTAAGTTCCTCTGCACTGTTCCAACCTTGGGTGATCAAGACATTGCGCACGTATTCAATGGGGTCTTTCCCTTGGAATTCTCCCAACTCCTCTTTCGTCCTATATTTCTGCGGATCGGACATCGAATGCCCTTTGTACCGGTAGGTTTGGATGTCCAACAACGTTGGGCCCTCCCCTTTTCTGCCGCGCTCCGCTGCTTCTTTTATGGCGTCATGAACCGCTTCGGGACTCATCCCGTCCACTGTAAAAGAAGGCATGCGGTAACTCGCACCGAGGGTTTCGAGATCGGTTACATTGGACGTTCGTTCCACCGACGTTCCCATCGCGTATTTGTTATTTTCAATGATGAAAATGACAGGGAGCTTCCACGTCATTGCCATATTGAACGTCTCATGCAGAATGCCTTGCCTTGCAGCACCATCACCCATGAAACATAGCGTTACATGGTCCTCTTTGCGGTATTTATCTGCAAAAGCGATGCCTGCACCAAGGCCAATTTGACCTCCGACAATACCGTGACCTCCAAAAAGGTTACGCTCTTTGTCAAACATGTGCATGGATCCGCCTTTCCCTTTGCTTGTCCCGGTTTTGCGCCCATAGAGTTCTGCCATCACAAACTTCGGGTCTGTCCCGAGAACCAAGGGATGAGCGTGATCACGGTAAGCCGTCACCATTCGATCTGTTGGTCGAATGGCCTCGGAAATGCCCGCTAGGATCGCTTCTTGTCCAATGTACAAATGGCAGAAACCGCCAAATTTTTGTTGGATGTAAAGCTGTCCGCATCGCTCCTCAAACTTCCGCATGAGGTACATATCGCGAAACCATCGCTGATATACCTTCTGTGCATGAGGCAACTTGCTCGCCATTTTTGACGGCTTCTTGCCCGCTTTGGCTTTGGCTTTGGGCCGGGTGGTTGGTGTACTTGTCGACATCGTCCAAAAGTTCTAGAGGTGCAAATATAGCTTCCAGGTTCTGATGAAAACCGTAAGTGAAATATGAAACAGCGTAAATTCAACTTATCGTGTCATCGTTACACCTATTTATCCCTTTAGAACGCCCACGTGCTTTGCTCATAATACGTATCTTGCCGATTCGTGAACCTGCAAGCTTCCCTTTCCAACCTCAGCCCGATTTATCTGAATGAAATCGAGGGAGCTGAGCTCATGAATCGCCTAGATCAGAAATACTTGATCCGGAGGGATTGGATTCCTCGATTAATCGACGAATGCAAGGCGCACTATCGAGTTCTGGAGGTGGAAGGACTTCGCCAATCTGCATACATCAATCGGTTCATCGAAACCCCCGAATACAGTTCCCTCCACGCCCATACCCGAGGAAGAAACATTCGATTCAAAGCGCGAATCCGACAATACGCCTCCAATTCCAGAGCCTTTATGGAGGTGAAAGAAAAGACAATTCACGGACAAACGCTCAAGTCTCGGATCGAAAGAGAAGGAGCATTATCCAGCAACGGGGCATTGACGGAAGACGAAATTGAATTTTTACGACTGAATTATGGATACGCGGGACCTCAGTTGACCCAAACGACATGCGGATTCAACCGAATAACCTTGGTATCCAACGAGCGCGAGGAGCGGATCACTTTGGATACGGACATCCTATTCGAATCCGACTCGAACCAAGATGGCCTCGGAGACCTCGCTATTGTGGAGATTAAACAGGCTCGAATCAATCGCTTTTCACCATTCCTAATCGCTTTGGAGGCCTTCCGATTTGAGCATACCCCACTAGGCCGACAAACAAGCTTGTCCAAATACGTAGTAGGTACATTACTTTTGAACCCAAACCTGCCCACTCGTACTTACCGATCCGTGATCAAACGGATTCGAAAACTGCGAGAACAAATCAACTGAAATGACTGAAACCGCTCTACACTTAGCGCTATCTTTTGCTGGAAACCTCATTTCCTGCCTGATCATTGTTTTAGGCATATACCATGCCATATCGAAAAGAAGGGATTATGTATTCTCCTTCATTTTAGTTTCGACAGCCGTCTTTTTACTTTGTTATCTGCTTGTCGGGGTCGAAATAGATCTTGCTTTTGCTTTGGGGCTTTTCGCCATCTTTGGGATCATTCGGTATCGAACCGATGCCATTCCTATCCGTGAGATGACATATCTCTTCATTGTCATAGCGCTGTCTGTCATGAATGCGCTGGCACTGAAGTCCGCTGGCTGGCCGATGATTGTAGGAGCCAACGTGGCCGTTTGGGCCATTACATTCACCTTGGATCGACTTTGGGCAATCCGGCACATCGCCACCAAAGTCGTCATCTACGATCGGGTGGATTTAATCAGTGAAGGACGCCGTGATGAGCTCATCAAGGATTTGGAACAACGCACAGGCGTCCAAATCATTCGCATTGAAATTGGCAAGGTGGATTTACTCCGGGATACCGCGGTGATTAAAGTCCATTTCGATGGCGATGCCCAACCTGGACACTATGAAAGCCAAAGTGGATCGTAAAGTATCCGCTCAGTGAATTAGCGATAGGTCTTGCCTCCTAACGAAATCGATCCCTCCTGTGCATTGAGGAGTATGGACTCCGATTTACCCACGACATAGGGTGCCATTTCAGCATCGGATGAAGCCGTATACTCGATGGTCAACTTCTCCAATGAAGAGAAGACGACGTTAAATCGGTACGTGACCTTCCCATACTTCGATGATTCTTCATATTCCCCCGATTCGACATACGCAGAAAAAGTAAGGGTTCTCTTGGTCGTTCCGAGAGCGTCTGATGTGACGCTCGTAAACGTCTTTCCTCGCCAAAAGTTTTCACTTTGAAGCGGGGTCACCTCTGAGCTCAACCCATTACTGTCGAGCGTATTGTTCAATTGGACTGAAGGCCCTTGCGCAGCAGCTGTCGCTACCCCCATGACCAGCACACACCATGTCAAAAATTGTCTCATTTCCTATATTTTTCTCTTTCTATTGTCAGCTGCAATCATTTTCATTCAGCTGCTTCTTACGCGAGGATTACCTACCTCTCAAGTCAATGGTCTCCCCTTCCAATGCCGAAGAGAGTGTGAAGAGCAGTCGCTTGGTATTTGAGTCGTAGACGTTGTACCCTTCCTTTCCACATATTGTTACGGTTGCATCTTTCGAAACCCCACGGCAGCAGGCACCTGATGAGTTGGTTGGACCTACGCGGACTTCGACCAGAGAGCTCCCATTACCGCGAACCTTCACGCATATATCACGGACCTCGGCATCGTTATGAGAGACCGTTGAGAAACTCGAAAAAACGAGCACTGTAAGCAAGACTGATGCGGATAAAAGGAGTTGATGAACTTGTTTCATGACAGTTGTATTTTTGTTTTTCTTCAAGATTGGTGAGGTAATGCACTTTATAAAAGTCGAAACACCCATTCCAGGAAGGGGACGTCTGATCTTGGCAAAACCAATTATTCGAAATAAAAACATTTAAGCCAGAAAACCAAAATAAGGTTTTCAAGCCATTATTTGAGCTTGACTCGCTCAATCAAAACGACCGCATGTGCACTGACGCCTTCTTCCAAGCCGACGAACCCTAACTTTTCTGTCGTGGTTGCCTTGATACTGATCTGATTCAGCTCAGCGCCGAGCAATCCCGCAATGCATCGACGCATGCCATCAATGTGTGGACTTAGCTTTGGACGCTCGAGGCATACAGTACAATCTAAATTACCCAATTGCCATCCCGCTTCAGTCACTAGATCATAAGTGTGCTGTAACAGCTTTTTGGAATCTATGCCCTTGTACTGAGGATCCGTGTCAGGAAAATGAAAGCCGATGTCTCGAAGTGCCAGCGAGCCAAGGAGCGCATCGCAAATCACATGCAATAAGACATCAGCGTCGCTGTGACCTACCGCACCGTGCGTATGAGGCACCTGCAGCCCACCCAACCAAAACTCTTGACCTTCTGCCAGTTGATGAACATCGTAACCGTAGCCTATTCGAATCGCCATGGAGGAATCAATCTTCCGATCCAGATTGAACCAAGTCCGCAAACTGCAGACGCAAGGTGAAGCGAAGGGTATTGGCGAGGGGATTTTGCTGACGCGTTGAAATCAAGTAGCTCAAATCCACGGTGAAAACGGTGTACTTGATTCCTGCTCCAAGGGTAATGAATTGGCGGGCGCCTTTTGAATAGTGCTCATTGAAGAAGCCTGTTCGGAAAGCGAACGCATCATTGAATAAGTACTCGACACCTCCACCGATGTTGAACTCACGTAATTCTTCTCGAAAAACACTCCCCTCCTCTATGGAATAGGTGCCATCATCGTTGAAGTTAACAATGCCTGGAGCATCATAGAAACTCTGGATCATTCCGGTCGCCACCCCTACATTGGGATCATAGCCGCTGATGATATCCGCTCCACTTTCTTGATCATAAATCGGTGTGGTGGGTACCAAAAGCTTATTGATGTCGGCCGTGAATGTGAGGCTATTGTAATCATCCATGAGCAGTTTCAACGCTGCTCCTGTCTTCAAATTGGTCGGAATAAAATCACGGTCAGCCGATTCGCTGTAGCTCATTTTTGCACCAATGTTTGAAATGCACATTCCCCAATTGAACTCCGCATCTTTGCCGCGAAACTTGGCATATGGATTGGTATAGAAGGCACTCACATCTACCGCTACGGATCGCCCTGGCTTGGAATTGGCTCCCAGAACATTCGTTCCTCCGGTCAGGTTTGAATTGATGAATCGACCTGCAATTCCCCCAGAAAACCGATCACTCAGCTTCTGGCTATACCCTACGTCCAAGCTGAATTCAGCAGGCTGAAAATCCCGAATGGTCGTTCCCGTTTCGTCTGTAAAAGTGATGTTACCGAGGCTAAAGTACCGCAAGGCCCCACCCCAAGCTTGGCGCTTGTTGATGCGACGAATGACCGAGAGGTACGCCAAATTCATGTCAGCGACCAATGCCCGAAGCCATGGAGCATATGCCAAACTAAACTCTACCTCGTTTTCTACAAAGGCCATTTTTGCTGGATTCCAATGCAGGCTGTTGCCATCAGGCGATAACGCCACTCCAGCATCACCGAGCGCTCCTGAACGAGAGTCCGGGCCAATCATTAGAAAGGGCACGGCTGTGGTGATTGTATTCAATTGAATTTGCTGGGTAACCTCACCCGGGGTCAATTGCGCATGGGAAATTGAAAAAACCGACATCAGCAGCACAGCTGCAGCAGTTATTCGGATTGAAAGCGTTTTCAACATGTGATTCATTCTTACGAAGTAGCGCAATTTATTACGCAAAAGTACATCATTTGGTTACGGTCGTAAAACGACCAATTGATTAGAATATTGCACCGGTGTTCCGTTTTCCGGCAGAAGCGTTAACCTGAAAACGTAAACACCTGCAGGGACCTTGGGCTCCCAGCGTAAATTCGTTGCTCGGAATCCTTCTTCATGCCAAGGAAGCGACTGATAATGAACTTGTTGGCCTTTTGACGAAAACACTTCAAGAACCAACTCTCCGTTTTGGCAAGCTTGGTTATGCTCAATTGAAAATTGAAATCCTTCAACCGATGGATTTGGATAGGCCAACACGTGACCGAGCGCTGCATTCGCATCGGAGGCCACAACAAATTCCAGAACTGCTTCACCTTTGTTGTTTTGAACGTCCCAAACGACCAAATCAAGCGTATGCCGACCTGCTTCTAGCGACTCAAACGGATAGCGTACCGTTCCCTTTTGGTACGTATTTAAGTCCGTCGTATAAAAATCATTGAGCACTATGCTTTCATCTGATTGCCCATCCAATGTTGCCTTGATGTCATGACCAATGCCAACACCGGAAGCATTGATACCTCCTTCATCAAAAATCCGAGCCAACAACCAAGGGTTTTCGCTGGTCAGTCCTCCAGAAACAAATGATGTGTCATTGATATAAAGCTGCACAATCGGCGCTTCATCATCCACGGAAAATTCATTGGAAACACCTCCAATGATCAAGGATTCACTCGCACCGTGGGCATCCGTCGAATCCGAAACGGCATAGGCACTGATGCGTCCATTCCCAAAGTTGTAATCTATGTCCCTCGGGACGACAAAACTGAATTCGAACTCGCCAGACTCGACGCTCGCAACTCCACTGAACAGGACATTTCGAAATACCTGAAACGTATGCGGGTTAGGTGCCCCGTCGTTATTCAATGTCGTTATTTGAGAGCGCTTGTCGAATACTTTCACATGCACAATGCCATTGAAATCTGGGAGCACATCGCCTGCTTCATTCGAGACAAAGCCCCGAATCAAAGCCAAATCCAGCGCTTTGAGCGTGTCGGGCACTTCAGTAAAACGAATCTCCTCACGTGGATAATTGAGCCTCAAGGCCACGTCTCCGAGAAGGGAGAAATTTCGTTTGTTGCTGCTATTTGAAACTTGAGGGTCATTCTTCGTCACACGCACTATATCACCTAGACGAAGGGGCGTTTCACCTGTATCTTCCAACGCGATCTCGTAAAAAGCGCGGTTCAGTTGTTGATTCGATCCACTGAAAACAACCCGCGTGGTAGTCAACATCGCGATGGCACCGCCGCGAGGGTTCAGCACCATCATTTCGCCAGCGGACTCCACTTCTGGATCATCAAATCGCGCGAGCTCACATGTCGCAGTCATGAACAAAGGCATCTGATCGAAGTTTTGCCAGTCTTGTATCGTCGTTGTATTCAGTAACCGTTCATGCGACCAGCCTCGCTCCCCCCCATGGCCGATGTAGTTCACAATGAGCGCACCTTCCTGGACTTGCCGGTCTACGGCAACTTGCGCATCGGGGTAACGTTCTCCACCGGGAGTACTCTCCTGAGGGTAAGCGTCCATGTAAATTTTGGTAACATCATATTGCGGGTGGTCTTCCGCAATTTTATCAGCATGCTCATCGGAATGAACCATGTGTTCAATCTCCGTAGGGCCTCCGTTCCCGTCCATATCGTCCGAAACCAAACAAATCACATTGCGCCATGTACCGTCATTGTTCCCGATGTCATCGTTGAGGCACCCGGCGGGTTCAGCATCAGCTCTGGGGCTTTTCATGTACGCTTCGATCTTATCGACCATTTCTTCGGCCTCGGAAGCCGTACCGCAGGGAATTCGACCGACTCCAATCGCTAATTTGTCGCCAATCCCTTCTCCGTATTGATCCTCAAGGAACCCAAAATAATCATCGCTCACATAACTACCCGTTGGACTCAAGGAGTTCTCACTTTGGTATGTAATGACGTATGGAGATGATTCCAAGTTCGAGCGATTGGCAAATGTTCCATCACCAAATAATTGCAGATAGCGTGGCGGTTTCCAATCATTTTCCAACGCACGATCACGCAGCATCATCATTAACATTTTGATGGCCGTGGGGTCCACACTGCCACTCGAAAACTCGTCAAACACCGCTCGCTGAGTAGTCAAAAGCACCGATAGTCCCTCATCAGCATGCAGATTGGCCAGGCGTTGCGCCGCCTCCAAAAAAGCCGGGCGGGTTACAATGACTAAATCTGCTCGCTCAACTGCATGTAAATTGGTTGGAGCGGCCACTCCCTGAAATACAGGCGCTGGGAAATTCTGTCCTCGAAAGGCCACAAATCTGCTCAGGGTATCCGAATTGGACTTCCAGCTCGTCACTCCATCGGTCCATTCAGTCGGCAATTCAACCGGTTCTGTTGGATCCGTTATGTCCCACAGGCGCGTTGATTCGTCTGCCCCATTCATGGAGTATTCGAGTATTCCAAGACCGAATTCTTGGGACTGAAAGTGCAACGCGTTCCCCGAAAATTTCAAATGGCATTCTTGTTCCACGCGGATGTAATCCAACCACCCAACTGCTTCTGACACGGAAGGTTGAAACACAAGATTTACGGACACACCCGCATTTTCCGCATCCAATCCTGACGCACTCGCTATTGATCCTGCGCCCGCTGCTGTTGCCAAATTGGCCACATTACTCGTGGAAGTGGCACTCGTATAAGAAGGGGATGCCTGCAACTGCACTTGACCGGCAGTCAATTCAAACGGACTGGACACGCCCATCGATTGAACAGCTACTCGAACATGGACCTTTCCTGGCCTTTCAGTCGCATAAGGCGTTGCAAAATTAAAGGTCCTCGCATTGACTACCCCGAAGGATTCGCCAAACCACTCACGACCAGATCGATTGGGACTCTCCAGCTCTTGTTCATGGAATTGTACGTTCCAATATCGGTTGATCAGTGTATCCGGTAGCTCGGCTATCGGCGACCCGTCATCCACGCGTACGGGATCAACAGAATCGTCAAGCCTCAGGAAATAATGTGCAACATCTTCATAGGCGTGACGGTCATGTAGCCAACCTATTCCAGCGTTATCGCGCTGAATGGCATGCGGACCATTCGCCCAAAAAACAAAAAATTCACCCTCATCCCATTGTCCGTTTTCATCGCCCTCAAACCAAATGGAGGCAACTTGCAATCCAAGTGGGCGAGATTGGCTGTTGTCCATCGGCAGCAAGCGACCTCCGTTTCCATACAAGTTCATCTTGCCAGGGTCCAATGTATCAGGATCAAAACCTGCATCAGAAATCCAGTTCCGATCTATTTTGTAGAGCCCATCTGATCCTGTGGTAATTCGTAAAAACTCCCCAGAATCCAAAGGACTCGATTCAGGCCATTCCCTGTTGCGACTTGTGAATGCTGGAAGCGGCTCAACGGCTCCTCCTGGAAAACGACCAAACGCGCAATCCAACGAAATCAATCGCTCAAATTGACTCAAAGGTTGATTCCAGCGCATCAACGGAGCTGACCATTGGGCACCCGACCCCGTGTGTCCCATGTTCCATGCGCCCTCCTCGCCTTCGCTCAACAATAAATCTCGCTGGCGAGAGGTCAGGGTATTCTGATCCAATGGCAACCATATTTCATTGGAAATTAATTCCTGCCCCTGACCCCAATCAATCGGCCAACTCACCTCGAACACTCCCCACGGAATCTCATCCAACCAAAAACCACCTTCCACCGCCCATTGGCCGACTGGCGCCTTCGCCTCGTCATGCGTCCATTCGAGCGCAAAAGCGGATTCTACGACCTCTGTTTCTTGCGCCTGGATCAAGCCCGTGCTGATCAATGCGGCACACATCAAAAAGAGGCGATAGCGAATTTTTCTCATAGATGATTCAGTCGATAATTGCGGCAAAATACATTAGTTTACAAAGTTGGGGCGAATCAAGATGCAACGCAAAGGCCTCAACGCTCGTTAAGTAGAAATAGTATGGGTGTCTTATTGTTTCAGTTCGGACTGATTTTCGGGCGCGCATTCGATTTTTTCTTATTCTTGTAAATTCATTGGGAATCATTTTCATGAAGCAAATCCTAGCAATCCCCGCTATAGCCCTATTTTTGGCAACGTCCTTTTGGACTTT
>Ga0209631_10000719_pt1 | contig 44479 bp, 25 predicted proteins | sample COG_08_FD_184752 | JGI IMG/M metagenome (GOLD analysis project Ga0209631, IMG submission 184752) | Pelagic Microbial community sample from North Sea - COGITO 998_met_08 (SPAdes) (version 2) | ecosystem: Environmental > Aquatic > Marine > Neritic zone/Coastal water | place: Helgoland, sampling... | reverse complement strand
CCTGAAAGCGTTATTTCCACTTCAGGAATAGGGAACCCCTCATGTGTGCCCGAAACAAAGCCCCAATCTGCTAATTCAACCGATCCACGTCCGGTTCGAACCAAATCGAAAAAACGATGACCTTCCATTCCCAATTCTACTCGCCGCTCATGATAAATGGCGTCAAGTAAGTCTGGACCCGTCACATCGGTTCCGAGTGAAACCAGCAACGCTTGGTTGCCTCCACGCGCTCTCGAACGAATGATGTTCACAGAATTTCGAGCCAGCCCCTCATTGCCGAGATGATACGCAGATTCGGCATGGAATAAAATCACGTCTGCATAGCGAATCACACGGTCATTCGAAAATCCGTTCGGATTCGGATCACCAAAAGGAGCTTCGTCTGAAGCATTGATGAAGAACTTTTTCGAGTAGTACAAATGGGGCATGCCTGTGGCCTCCAAGGAGAAGACTCCTCGATCACCCATTTGATCACCCACCTGGAAAACCGTTGCGCCCAAACGCGGATCACCGTTTTCGAATTCATCCACAAAGTTTTGCTCTGGAATGTTGAAGCCGTAGCCACCAAATTGGCCACGTGCACGCTGAAAAACATTGGTGAAACTTCCTTCGAGTTGATTGCCCCAGTTTCCACCTGACGCATTCATGTATTGAATCTCCCAGATAGAGCCTGGACCATTTTCGCCCGACTCGGTGAAAATGTTTGCATAATCTGGATCCAAGTAATACTCACCCGATGTCATGACATCCAAGCAGATATCGTTGCACGGTTGCCATTCTTCTTGGTACGCATGCGCTTTGGCCAAAAGTGCACTCGCCGCTCCCCACGTCGCACGCCCTGTCTCGGCGATGCTCAATTCACTGCGTCGAGGTAGGTTCTCTCGCGCAAATGTCAAATCCGCCTCAATCTGCGCCCACACCTCATTCGAAGATGATCGGGCTTGCTGATACTCACTTGGTGCCAAATTGCCCAAAATGAGGGGCACGTCGCCAAACATAGTCACCATATTGAAATACCAGTATGCCCGAATAAAAGATGCCTCACCTAAAAATCGATCTTTGTCTTGTTGATCCATTTCGATGCCTGGAATTCGGTCCAATGCAAGGTTGCAGTATGCAATGCCTCGGTACGCTACCTGCCATTCGGCGAGCACCAATTTGCTCGAAGAGTTTCCTGAAAAGTTTTCGAATAAAAACAGTTCGGGCTCGTCTCCATCGCCTGACCCTCCTTTATGTGAGTCATCCGAGCAAATGTCCCCAAAGTACCATCGAAAGTGAGGCGCGAGCTGCGCGCTTCCTTGGATGTTGGTGACTTCTTGCTGAAGGTTGTTGTAACACGCGATGGTGGCTGATTCAGCATCATCCGCATTTTGGAAGAAATTGGCCTCTGTCGATCCGACCAATGGCTGCACTTCCAAGAATTCTTGCTTGCACGCCACTAGAGCGACAGCGAGAAATCCAATTATCAATGTTGTTTTCTGATTCATCTTTCTGTGCTTAGAAGTTTACATTAATGCCCGCAATGAACGTTCGCGCTGAAGGGTAGAAACCACGATCGATTCCGATTTCAAGCGTTCCTCGCGTTCCGACCTCGGGATCGAGTCCCGAGTACTGAGTAAACGTAAATAGATTATTCGCTGCCACATATACACGACACTTTCCAATCTTCAAACGTTGCATTGCATTATCAGGAAGGGTATAGCCCAATTGCACATTCTTGATCCGCATGTAGGATCCATCCTCCACAAAACGATCCGAAATTCGGTTGTTTTGGTTCGGGTCAGCATGCGAGATGCGAGGGTACAAGTTGCTCGTCCCTTCGCCTGTCCAACGCTCCAATGCTGCAACAGGCAGATTGGTCGTATTCAAATCGTACCGGAATGCGCCGTTCAATAAGTCGTTGCCTTGTGAGCCTTGCAAAAAGAGCGTGAAATCGAAGTTCTTGTAGCTTGCCTCCATGTTGATACCGTAGGTGAAATCCGGGTGAGGATTTCCAATCATGACTTTGTCATCGGAATCAACAACACCATCGCTGTTCTGGTCAACGAAAATAACGTCTCCCGCTTGCGCGTTGGGCAACGAAGTATTCGCCGCAGCCTCTTCATCCGTTTGGAAAATCCCGTCCGTCTCATATCCATAGAAATAAGCAATGGGCTGACCTATTTCGGTGTAAGCCACCAAGTCGCCAATTCCAAATACTGAACCGGTCGCAACAGGCTGCCCCCCTTCACCCAAATCAGTCACTTCGTTGCGGATGAAGGCAATGTTACCGCCAATCGAGTAATTGAAATCACCCACTTGATTTCGGTGGTTCACGGCAAACTCCACACCGGAGTTCTTAGCAGAAGCCACATTGGTCGCTGATGGCAAGAAGCCAACGACACCTGGAAGTGGAACCACAGCCAGCATGTCGTTCGTGCTTTTCACAAAGTAATCCGCGACGATGTTCAACTTCCCATCGTACAAGTCAGCGTCGATGCCGACGTTGGTTTGCTCCACCGTCTCCCATTTCAAATCGGGATTGGACGTGTTCACCGGACCCGCACCGTTGGTCTGGACCTGTTCACTGCCGAACGTGTAATTCAAGCCATTGTACACCAGCGAGGTATAGTCGAAGTTCCCAATGCCATCCGCATTTCCGTTCTGCCCCCAACTCGCACGCAATTTCAAGAAGTCAATCCAGTCTTTCTCTGCGACCCAAGGCAATTCAGTCATGTTCCAAGCGGCAGAAACCGATGGGAAGATTCCGTACCGGTTATTCACACCGAATCGGGAGGAGCCATCGCGACGAACCGTCCCCGACAATGACCATGCATCGCCCAAACCGTAATTCAATCGAACAAACTGGCCTACAAATGCCGATGCAGTCGTGCCTCCACTAGCAGAAGGTGCCTGCTCTTGCGCGTTCAAGCTGTTATTTAAGTACGCATACTGTAAGTCGTTGGATGCGAGACTATCCCGGAAACCATAAAAATTGGTCGAAAGGTTATTCAATGCTGAATAGCCCGCGACGACTTGAACGTCGTCGCCATTGGATAGCTCTTTATCATAGGTTACCGTGTTCTCCCATTGCCAATTGCTCCACTTGTTTTCACCAAGCATGAGGCCATTGACCTCGCGCCATTCATAGGCTGGACGATCAGGATCATTGGGACCGATTCCGAGGTCATAGCTCGGAGAAAAAACGCGATGAGAACCCAAACTCAAATCCACAGACATCGTAGAGCGGAACTTGAGGTTGGATAAAATGTCATATTCTCCGAATACAGAACCAACAAATCGATTGGTGGTCCAAAAGTCGTTATTCAGAGCAATTTGATTGGCTGGATTAGCAATGTCCGAGTCGATCATGGTTGAATACGCATACGATCCGTCGGGACGCATCGCTTCCGTCGTAGGGTCCATGTTCAAGGCACGACCAACCACCGAGTTGAATTCGTTGTTCTCAGCCAATGCTGACCGGTCGAGGTGGGTGAAGTTGATATTTTGTCCCATCCGAAACTTATCTCCCGCATCTTGGCGGGTGTTGATTCGAAAAGTGTAACGCTCAAACCGCCCTTTCTCGCCGCCAACAATGCCGTCTTGAACAAAATAACTCCCTCCTACTGCCGTAGAAGAACTCTCGGTTCCATTGGTGAAACTGAAGCTATGGTTCATCATGGGGGCACGCTGGAAGATTTCGTCTTGCCAGTCCTCTCCCTCTCCCAACGCCGATGGATTGGATAACGCTTCAAGCGGCAACAATCCCGCAGCTGAGCGGCTCTCGTTCATGAGAATTCCATACTCCTCCGCATTCAACAAGGCCATGTACTTCCATGGCTCTTGCATGCCGTAGTAACTCTCATAGGTAATTTGAGGTTTCTGATTTTTGGAACCCGTTTTGGTCGTGATCAAGACCACACCGTTTCCACCACGAGCACCGTAAATCGCTGCTGACGCCGCGTCCTTCAAAATGGAAATGGACGCAATATCAGCAGGGTTCAGGTAATCAATCCCAGCACTCGGGATTCCATCAATCACATACAAAGGTTCGGCGTTATTCAATGAGCCTGTTCCACGTATACGGATGGATTGAGTAGATCCGGGCTGGCCGGAGTTTTGGGTCACTTGCACTCCTGCAGCTCTTCCCTGCAGGGCTTGTTCTGTTCTTAAAACCGGTAAGGACGTGATTTCTTTTGTGTCAATGGTGCCAACTGCACCTGAAATTTTACTCCTTTTTTGGTTGCCGTAGCCCACCACAATTACTTCTTCTAGACCCGCCACATCCATTTCCAGCGATGCGTTCACTGCATCTTTTCCTGCTACAGAAACATTCTTAGGAGTGTAGCCAATGAAAGAAAACACCAAAATGGCGTCTTGTTTGGTCACTTGAATCGTGTAGTTTCCGTCGAGGTCTGTAAATGAGGCATTTTGGGTGCCCTTCTCAACCACCGTTACCCCAGGTAGGGCCGTGCCGTCTTCGGCAGCGGTCACCACTCCGGTGACGGCCTTTCCTTGCGAAAAGGCCGTCACCATAATGGCAAAAACGAAGTTGATTGCTATCAGCAACTTTTTCATTCTATTTTGATCAGATTGTTTAACTAGTGAATGCGCTTATTGCACTTTCATCAGCTTTTGCGTCACGCCCATGCCGCGGGACTCAAGTTGTACAAAGTAAAGCCCATTTGCCTCAGAGGTCATATCCAAGGTCCATGAAGTAACTCCTGCTGGGATTTGCTGACTCATAACTGCACTTCCTGTGTAAGAAACCACTGTTACGTTCATTGGGAACGCATTGGGTTGGTTCAAACGCAATTCAACCAGGTCACTGGTCACGTTGGGCACCAATTGGAACTCAAGGCCCATTGATTCGTTCACACCTGTGCCTGTTTCACAAGCTACGCATGCGTTGAAGCAATAAGCATCTGTCGTAATCGACTCTTCTGTTTCGATGAACAAGTAGCGATTTGTGTATACCGAGTCGGGCGTGGACACCGTGCAATCACCGTGTACAACGGGATCAAACACCTCTTCAACTCCACTGTTTACGAATTTATACTCATGCCCACCGGGCGTCAAGTCAATTGTAGCTTCGTATACGCCGTCGCCGTCGTCGTCCAACATAGGCGTGGCGGTGTTGTTCCAACCGTTAATGGACCCGCCAAAAATGGTGACACCACTGATCACTAGTTGCTCACTCATGTCCACCCGGAAGGTTACTGGAATAGGAGCGTTCGCCTCACACGTACCATCCGTACTGCACTGTCCAAAACACGTGCTCAGCACCACGTCTTGTGTCACAGCTTCGAGGAAGCGATCGTTGTAGTTGTTGGGGTCTCCGCAAGGCAGGCCTGCCAGGTTCTCCTTACACGACCAGTCGGCACAAGCGCCATTCGTGAAAGTATAGTGGCTGGAAAATCCAGAATCAACTTCCAGGGTTATCGAATAGATCCCGTCGCCATCGTCGTCGGACATGGGATTGTCACCTGGGGCACCAAAGGCGGCACCACCCGCGAGGTATACACCCGTTGGATCCACCTCTTCATTTGCCATATTGACGTTGAACGTGACCGTAAGGATGCTATCGCCTCCGCCTTCGCATCCGGAGCAACTATTGAAGCAATAAGCGTCCAATACCATGGCATCGCCACCTTCAACTTCGAGCAAACGATTCGTAAAGGCTCCACTGGTCAAAGTGCATTCAACATAAGTTGAATCAAACTGCTCGTTTCCACCTTCTCCGTTCTGGAAAAGGTATTGATACACCCCCCCATCAAGGTTGGTCGTGTATTCAAAAACATTGTCTCCATTGTCATCGTTCATTGGAATCGATCCCCAACCGTCAAATGCAGCGTGGAGGAATACTCCATTGGTCACGACTTGCTCTGACATGTCCACACGAAATGTGACATCGGAGCTGCTCAGTGTTGCGCATGAGCCGTCTGTTGAACATTGAGAAAAACAGGTCGAAATGGTTGCTCCGGCAGAAGTTACTTCTGGCAAGAGCCGGTCACTCCATTGGCCATAAGCACAGTCCTGTCCAACGACATTTTCTTTGCACGACCAATCCGTGCAAGCTCCATTCGTAAAGGTGTAAGCTCCAGAATAACCCAAGGGCATCGCCAAGGTGATGGTCCAGACGCCGTCGCCGTCATCGTCTGCCATTGGATTGTCTCCAGGAATTCCAAAATAATCTCCACCTGCGAGGTAAACACCGTCAGGAGAGACTTCTTCGTTCGCCATGTTCACTTCCCAAGTGACGATTCCCACTTGAGCGTATGAACCCAGCATACATGCCAAAAAGGCTAGGGTAAAAATGTGCTTCATATTAGAAGGTTTAAAGGTTTGTTTTTTATTCATTTACGTTGAAGGCAACAGTCTTGGAACCGACGCGAAGTGAAAAAGCACCCGGCTCCACCACCTCTTGAAGGGCGGCATTGATGAAGGACAATTCCTCCACGGGCAAAGAAACACTTAACGACATTGATTCTCGCGGTCCAACCATTACCCGATCAAAATACCGCAGTCGATCGACGCTTGGCGTAATAGACGCTACACTATCCTGACTGAATACGCAGACTAATTCATTGGTGATTCGATCTCCCACGTTGGTCAGGCCTACCATCAAATGAATGGTATCACCCATATCATAAGATGTCTGTTCCAATCGCAAGTCCGTCACTTCCACAGATGAATAGCTCAGTCCATGCGAAAATGAGTATTGCGGATTGAATCCATTCGTGTAAAAATCCGTGCCAATTTCCTCCGTGTGTTTGTGATCATAAGTCACATGCGAAGAAGGGTGTCGAGGCCATGTGAACGGCAATCGACCACTTGGGTTGTACGATCCTTCTAAAACCTGCGCGATGGCATCACCGCCAAAATCACCTGGCAAATACGCCATGACAATGGCGTCCATGAAAGGCTCCACGTCGTCGAAGGTGCGCGGACGGCCTTCGATGAAAACTCCGATGGTGGGCAAACCCATTTTATGCACAGCACGAATCAATGCTTTTTGGTTACCAAACAGAGCTAAATCTTCGTCGTTGCCCGGTATCTCTGTGTAAGGCATTTCACCCAAGGCGAGTACAACGTAATCCGGCCGGGTCCGTTCAATGGCACGAATGACACGATCAATCTCTGCCGTTTCAAAATCCATTGACAATTTCTCACTGACAACTCGCTTGATCCCAAATCGATTGGAGAGCGCCTCAACTAAATGCGGCATTCCCGGGGTGTTGTAAACTGTATCTCGGCCTTGCCACGTTCCAGTCCAGCCTCCATTGAGCGCATTCAAACTGTGGGCTGTTGGTCCTGTGACAAATAGCTTTCCCGATTTACCCAAAGGCAAAACAGGTTGGACGGGGTCAACAACATTCTGGCCTTCGTTCTTGAGCAATGTGATGGACTCAAGCGCGGCTTGGGCAGCATCGTCTTCAAACTCCTCTCTGTTCGGGTAATCTTCCAGCGCAGGCGGCATTCCACCCGTCTCGAACAACCCCAATTGCTTTTTCATCACGAGAATTCGCCGAACGGATTCATCGATTCGAGATTCAGAAATACTGCCTTCTCTCACCAGCGCTAACAAGGCTTCCGTAAAACCAAAGTCAAGCGGGACCATGCACATGTCAATTCCGGCCTCAATGGACATACGAGTGGCTTCCTTGTAATCCTTTGCGACCATGTGTCGTGTGTACAGATACTTTACATCCTCCCAATCGGTGACAACAACTCCTTCGAAACCCAACTCGTCTCGTAAAAGATCCGTCAACATCCATTTATTGGTATGGACGGGAATGCCATTGATCTCCCCGCTATTGACCATAATGGACATCGCGCCAGCATCAATTGCCGCTTTGAAGCTTGGTAAGAAATATTCCCTCAACTCACGCTCTGGAATCCAGGCAGGAGTCCGATCATTCCCTGAAAGGGTGAAACCGTAACCAAAGAAATGCTTCAACGTGGCTGCGATAGGCACTTCGCCGTTTTGGTAGCCTTCCACCATAGCAACACCCATCCGACTCGCCAGAAGTGGATCTTCGCCAAACGTTTCCCAAAACCGAGGCCACCGTGGGTCTCTTCCCAAATCCAATACCGGAGAAAAATTCCATGGAATACCGCATCCAAAAATTTGAGCCGCCGTATTCTCCGCATTTTCTCGCACCAAATCCTCATTCCATGTTGCTGCCAAACCTATTTGTTGAGGCACCAAAACAGCGTTGGTGGTGTAAGTAGGCCCATGGATGGCATCGACCCCATACAACACGGGAATCTTGGACTCCTTCTGTTGAGCATAATGCTGAATACCTGCAATGAACTCATGCCACTTCTCCGGCGTGTGCTCGTGGTTGCCGCAGTTGAGCACGCTACCTACCCGGTTGGTCACGAGGGCGTCGTATGCTTTTGCAGTGTCCAACCGCTGAGGCTCAACCAACTTGTATGGTTTGCCAACTCCAATTGCACCGAGGGTCAATTGGGTCATCTCCCCTACTTTGTCTTCGAGCGTCATTGACTGCAAAACGGAATCCACAAAGACGGCATGTGATCCTACAGCTCCATCTGTTGTGGTGTTTTCACACCCCATCAACCAAACGGAGGCGGTCAAAATCAAAACACTCCAAGATCGCTTTGTCCCTTTCAATTTCTCTTTTTGTTAGCGTGTGCAAATTACAAGTTGATTCCGTAACGCCTCAAATTTTACCTTAAATTTACCTACACATTACCTGCACAATCCATAGTGAAGAACTCGGCATCCACGAATACGATTCAAACAGATAATTTCAATAAAATACTGATTTACAAGTATATAAATTCAATCAAGGATGAATCTGAAATTTAAGAGGCACATAAATAGACCTCTCATCGCATTGCTTACTGGAATAACCTTTGCAACCTATCACACAGGGCACTCGCAGACACCGTTCAACCCCACCCTGCGGCATAGATACACCCCTTATGAGACCCACGGCGGAATTCACAATCCGTATATCAGCATCGATGAATCCTATCGAATCGCCGTAGCCAACAACCTCGGTCTTCTCAGCTTTACCGGTGCAGAATGGAAGCTCGTGCCGTTGCCGAATGGCACCCAAAGCAGATCAGTTTGGGCGCACGAAGGGAGCGTATTCTGCGGAGGTCAAGGGTTTGTCGGTATTTATTCGGAGAGCACGGAAACCAGAGAAGCGAATTGGACGGATCTGACCGATTCTGTTCAGAATGTTTCAGGTCCCATTGAGGATGTTTGGCGTTTGTACGGTGAAGTCGATGGAGCACATTTCAAAGTGATTATTGCAACCGATGATTTTCTAGGAGCCTTTGATGAACGGGGATCCTACCGTCAATGGCATGACGGTAGCATTATCAACGCGTTCAAATCCTCTGTCGGCATCGGAGTCCAAACCCCGGACAGCCTACTCATATTTAGCACGCAAGGAAAACTCGAACATCGATTATCGGGTCCAAAAGACTGTAGAATAGAGGCGCTGATTTGGGAAAACCCCCTTTCCACCCCTGTGCTCTTAACACACCGCCGAGGTGTTTTTAAGCTGAAACAGGGAGAATGGCAGCCCGTTCGCAGTCCGCTCGCTGAGGCATTAAAATCCGCTCGGGTCAATTGTATTCTTGAGCACCAAGGCCGATGGTTGATTGGAACTTCTGAAAACGGCATACTCACAACGCCTGATTTCAACGAATACCAAATCGGATACAACCTGCAATCAGGACTGACCAGCAACACGGTACTTGATTTAGAATCGGACAAAAACGGAAACCTGTGGGTTGCAATGGAAGGAGGGATTGAGCTGCTCCGGTATTCTTGGCCGCATCGAATTCCGAATGCACTGGCGCAAGAGAAAATCGTTGGATACTCTTCATTGCACCTGAAGGACGGTGAGGTGTATTGGGGAACCTCGCAAGGTCTGCTTCATCAGAAACAGAAGGCTGAAAAAGTGCAGCCAATCGACTTTGTAAACGGGCCTATTTGGTCGCTCAAAAGCGCTGCGAATGACGTCTGGGTCTCCCATCCCAACGGTGCAGGCTTTTTGATCGACGACACCTACCATCCGCTTGTCACGGATGTAGGTTGTTGGAACATTTGGCCCAGCGAATCCAACGACTTGTGGTACATTGGAACGTACAACGGCATTCTTCAAGTCCGGCACACCCCAGAAGCAACTGAGCTTGGCTCGCGATGGATTGTCGAAGGTCAAATGAAGGGATTTCAAGAGAGCACTCGCTTTTTGGAACAAGACCAGGACAAAACGTGGTGGGTCACCCATCCATACCGCGGAGCATATCATCTGGCCATGGACGAACAGAGATTGAAAACTGAAGTCATCGGAACCTATGGCGAGGAACAAGGATTCCCTCAACCGCTCCAGGTCAATCTCTGCTCAATCGATGGCACCATACGATTTGCCACTCAACGTGGATTTTATAAGTTTGACCCCTTGTCCAATGCCATGGTCGAAGACAGCAGCGGACTTACTCAATGGATCAGCCCGCATGGCACATTTCAGCGGCTTATCGAAGATCCCAATAGGGGAATATGGGTATTCGAAGGCGATAAAATTTCATACATACCCCTCGGAGGAAGCGCGCTGATTGAAGACCAAAGCATCGGTGTTGCCCCCATGCAATTGAGTCGTCCCGTCGCTCCATTTGAGTCATTGGAAATCACACCCAATGGCAACGTTTGCGTTCCCATAGAAACGGGTTTTGTCTACCTCGATCCAGAGCGCATGCTCGCACCAGAAAACGCCCCAGACGTTTCCATTGGTTACATCAAACATCTCAATACACCCGATGGACAATCCTTGCGCTTGACCCCTATCATTGAACTTGACGCAGGCATGCACGCCTTGGAAATTCAATTGAGCAGCCTCAACTCCAACTGGCTTGGGATCCAACGATACCAGTGGCGCATTAAAAACGTATCGCCGACTTGGTCACGTCCTTCTGCGTCCCCCAACATCAACTTGTCGGGCCTCGAACCTGGCAACCATCGATTGGAATTCCGGACATTCATTCACAATAATTTGACAGGACCCGTCCGACACCAGGACTTTTACATTGCGCCGTTTTGGTACCAACGCACCAGTATCCAAGGCTTGTTATTGATCGCCATTACAGTGTTTTTTTACATGTATCTCCGTCGAAATCGTCGAATCCTCCAAACGGAGCATAAACTCGAAAAAGCGGAACAAAACAGGGCACGAAAGGACAAAGAAGCCGATTTAGAAGCTTCTATTATAGCGACGGAAGCAGCCCTTCAAAAAGAACGGGAACAAACTCAGCAACGACAACTCTCATCCAAAAACCAACAATTGGCTTCCGTGACCATGAACCTGGTTCAAAAAGCACAATTGCTCCAAACCCTTAAGTCTGGTTTGTCAGAAATAAAGAAGAATGTAGCTCAAAAGGAAGCCACCAAAATTGATCAACTGATGAGCATCATTCACGATGGCGGGAAATTGGATGATGCATGGGAACAGTTTACAGAACAATTTGATCAAGTGCATGTAGAATTTCAACAACGCATCACAGAGCGGTTTCCGCAATTGACCAAAAATGATCTCAAGCTGTGCACTTATTTGCGCATGAATTTGTCCTCCAAGGAAATTTCGACCCTGATGTTCGTTACTGTTCGCGCCATAGAAGTCAGCCGATCTCGGCTCAGAAAAAGGCTGGGCCTGCAGAAAGAACACAACCTCATCCAATTCATTCAAAGCATATGAGCAATTTGCACTTCATCGGATGGGTGCTTCTGTCCGCACTGATTGGATTCAACTCCTGCACAACAGATGCCGTCACTCCCTCCAATTTCATAACGGAATGGGAGTTTGATGCGGGCGCCACCCTGGGATGGCAATCTGCCACAGTCCCAGGCGATGTGATGCAAGATTTAATCGCAGTCGGAGCCATTCCGCAACCGTATTACGGAACAAACGAACGCACGGTGCAATGGGTGGAACGACAGGACTGGACGTACCGAACGATCTTGCCGAGCGCAAGCGAACTGACGAGACAACGCATTACGAATCCGGTCATTCGCTTTGATGGCCTGGACACCTACACTTCCATCTTTCTCAACGATTCCCTGGTTCTCGAAACCGACAATGCGCATCTTTCATACAGCGTACCAATGAGAACCTGCACTCCAGCATGCACCTTGAAAGTGGTGCTGCATTCCGCAGTGAACAAGGGCCAGGTAATCCTTGACACGCAGCCTCGCTTGGTGCCGGTCAGCAATGAAATGAAGCCACAAGGACAGCAAACGAGCAGCGTGACGCGCAAACCCACCTATCAATTTGGGTGGGACTGGGCACCACGGCTCACCGGTGCAGGAATCAGCGGCAATGTCCGCATCGAAAATGCACGGCAGCCATTGAACGAAGATGCTCACCTGGCTTGGGTCTCCATCACAGACACCATGGCAACATTGGGCGTTTGGGAGACCGAAGCATGGCCTGAAGGCCAGTGGTCTCTTGAATCACCTGACGACAGCGGCGAGGAGGTCCGCGTCTTTCGTTCAGATTCTTGCTGGATTGCTGAAATCCGCTCGCCACAACGGTGGTGGCCGAATGGAATGGGAGAACAACCGCTGTATCGCTTGAATTGGAATCCAAAATCACCCGCATTCAACTCGCTCCAATGGAATGTGGGAGTCCGGGAATTGCAATGGGTCCGGCAACCAGACACTTTCGGCCATTCGTTCGAATGCCACGTCAACGGACAACGGGTTCAAGCGCGCGGGGCCAATGTGATTCCATCCGATTATTTTTATGCACGCGGCGAAGCCCAAGACACGGTGATCCTTCAACAGGCAATCGATGCGCACATGAACATGATCCGAGTTTGGGGAGGAGCAGTTTATCCTGGAGAAGCGTTCTATGATTTTTGTGATCGAAATGGACTCTTGGTCTGGCAAGATTTCATGTTTGCATGTGCCATGGTTCCAGGTGATTCAGCTTTCTTGGAAAATGTGAGCGCGGAGGCGACCCATCAAGTTCGGCGTTTACGGAATCATACCGCTTTGGCACTGTGGTGTGGAAACAATGAGTCCCAAAAAGCATGGGAAACCTGGGGTTGGCCTGACTTGTATAACCTGCATGGCGCTGACTCAGTGGCGACGGAATTGGCATACCATCGTATGTTTCATGAACGCCTCCCCCAAATCGTAGAGCAACATAGCGCCACCTTATATTGGCCATCCTCACCCACCCACGACTGGGATCTTCCTGTTCGATCATCGAATTCCGGTGACGAGCATGCTTGGAGCGTTTGGTTCGATACGCTGGATTTCAGCTTTTTCTCCGAACATGTTGGTCGATTTGCGAGTGAATACGGCCTGCAGAGTCTTCCAGATTCGTCGACGCTCTCTACCGTTGGAGTTACCGCCTTTGAAGATGAGGCCTTGCAGTTTAGACAGCGCTCCAAAATGGAATGGCTCAAACCAGGCTTGGACGGTTGGGGCATGATGCGCATCTACGCACGTCGCTACACGGCCGATCCTGCTGAATCCGACAGTGTTCACAGCAGCCTTCAACGATGGATTTACCTCACGCAGCTCACGCAAGCCCTTGGTTTGCGGGAAGCTTTAGAACGCCATCGCAATAGCCAAGGCCGGTATGCAGGTTCGCTTTATTGGCAACTAAATGATGTGTGGCCTACCGTTTCATGGTCGACCGTGGACCATGCAGGAAAATGGAAATTGGGACATTATGCTGCACAATCTGCCAACAAGCCTTGCCGCATCCTACACAATCGCACCGATTCCACTGGCAGATCACTTCGTATCCACAACGACCAACCCCTTCTGCACCGCAATACCAAGATCGATGTGCAATGGATGAAGGAGAATGGCGAGGTCCTTCTATCCAGGAACCAAACGTTGGATGCGCCGCCGTTTTCCACATCAAATCTCGTTTGGGATGAACCTGTTATTCCATGGAGCCATGTTGCAATGGTCCGATGGACCTGGACAAATGCGGACGGAATGGTCCTGGATAAAGGTACGGTCTTACTCAAAAAGCCAAGCGAAATTACTTGGCCACATCCTAAGATTACGTGGACGGTTCAGGAAAACTCGATCGAATTACAGAGCGATGCGGTGGCCTATGGCGTGAGACTGACTACCGAGATACCAGGGCGTTTTGAACAAAATGGCTTCATGCTATTTCCTGGAACCAAGGAGGTGCGTCGAATCCGCTTTATACCCGATGACCCTGCTTCAAAATTGAATCCAAACGATGTAATCCTCGAGCATTTTGCTCAGTTTCAATCAGCCGATGGCTTTGGCTTAGAATTGCACAATTAATTGAGTGCCTTGACCTGATCGGATATGCCATTGATTTCAAAGCCATCTCCCACCTTGAGGCGCAACATGGCCTGAGCGATCGGCGAAATAGGAGAAACCGCAAAGACAGGCTGACCATCCGACCCTTTGATTTTACCTAAGGCTACTGAAAGAAAAAAGGTGCCCTGTGTGGTTGTCACGAGGGAACCCGCTTGAATCGTTGCAGACGGCGACAAAGAAAGGTTGAGGATTTCGGCGCGCATCTTGCTCGTTTTCGCCTGCTGATTTTCGAGCTGCTTCAACTCCAGGTCGACCATGGCCCTGGCTGTTTCATGTTTATCGCCCGCCGTGCTTTTCCCATCGGTCGCCCGGGATGCTCGGAGAGACTCAATATCCTTCGACAAAGCCTGCAAATCCCCCTCTATTCTCGATAACATGGCTGCAACCAGCTTATTTTTTGGGCCCATGTGGTGTCCGATTTAAGTATAAAGTACAAAATTGGTTCAAAAGATTTTGGGAATGACGAGCTGGATGCTTTACACAAGTTGGGGGTCACAACAATGCATAACATCCTGTCAATTAAGCCGAACAATATGAACTTTGAGCCTTTCCAGTGTTCGGAGGGATGAATTCTTTGTACTTTTCTCCCATGCAGTTAAATTTCCGACAACTGAGTAAGTACGCAGCTATTATCTGCATGATATGGTCCATGAATGGGCCTTCGGCGACCGCTCAGGAAGACCTCTGGATTGTGCGAGGGACTTGGACAACATTTCCCAATGAAGTTCCGGCTCTCCGACTGGAGAATGATTCAAATTGGACGGGCATCAACGCCGTGATTGCTCGCGCTGCTGATACAGCAAGTTCCATCACCATCCACAATACCGACAGCCTGGACCATTTGTGCGCGCTGACTTGGGGAAACCAATTCAATACGCTCATTGAGGCGGGTACTGCTGCGACAATCGAACTGCCCGCTTTGCCGACAGGCGTACATCGGTTTGGTTTAACCGACACCATAGGCGAACGACTTGGTGCCTTTAGCATGGTCCAGGTGGGATTGACCGAGATCACGACCAACAGCTCACCCATCTTTCACTGGAACTTGGGAGACTGGAATACGGAGAGCATAGCGCAAATCGATTCGGGCAGTTACTCCGGAGAAGGTGCCCAATACATCCCGGACCAATTTACCATCAATGAGCAGACATACCCGGCTACAGCCGACGATGCCAACGGTACAGTGGAAGTGCAACTGGGAGACACATGCTGGATTGCCATTGCAAACCACGGTCTTATGGACCACGTGCTTCACTTTCATGGATTTCATGTCCTCATTGAAACCAGTACACATCACCCTGATCGGGTCGGTTGGTCCAAGGATACCGTTCCGATTAAACGCGGAGAGGGCATAACGGTGAGGCTCGTAGCCAACTTGCCGGGAATGTACCCCGTGCATAACCACAACCTGATCGCCGTGACCAATGCCGGCTTTTATCCGGGCGGCATGATCACCCACATCCATGTGCAGCCATGAAGACTTATTTTCACCTGGCCCTATTTAGCGCCTTGTTGTGCAGCACAAGTGCGATGGCACAACAGATTCCGCCTCAGCTTTTTTCAGGCATGGAAGGCTATACGTTTTTGCCCGATGGAACCGCCATTCCCATTTGGGGCTATGGCTGGGTTGCGGATGGTTACATCACCCTTCCTGGCCCATTGCTTTCTTATGAGCAAGGAGATGACGTGCAACTCAACTTCACCAATCCTAGTCCCGAAAGCCATACCATTCACCTCCATGGATTGGATGTTGACCAAGCCAACGACGGCGTTCCAACTACCAGCTTTTTTGTAGCGACTGGTGAAGAAACAACCTATGAATTTACAGCCGACAACCCCGGTACTTTTCTTTACCACTGCCATGTCACGACGACCCTCCATCTGACCATGGGCATGTACGGAATGATCCTGGTTACCCGGCCTGATATGACACTCTTCGAGGCAGGTCCAGCATACGCGCAAGATGTCCCTCTGTTATTCAGTGATTTGGCCATTGAAACGAATCTTCAGCCCGTGGCCTCTTATCCCTTCCACGACATCCGACCCGATGTTTTCATGGTGAACGGAGCCTCTGGAGATCAACTCGAATCTTCTGATCACATTGTACATTTTGAACCCGGACAGCCTTTGGCTTTGAGGCTTGGTTCGATGGCATACAGCCGCATTCAATGTTACTTCCCGGAAGAATTAAACGCTGTATGCTACATGAGTGATGGCAGGCCATTGCCTGCAGCATTCGCTCCAGATTCATTGCATATTTATCCCGGCGAACGCTTTACGGTCATCATTGAACCGGACGCTGACTGGGACGGATATCTACCGTGCGAATTCTGGAGCCTCACCGATGAAACGTTGGAAAGCACAGCGTCCATTCACATCCGAGATGCGGCCTTGGAAGTCCCTAAGATCACACTGGATCAACGCATCGGATTTCCAAATCCTGCGCAGCATCACATTCAGTGGTCAGGAGCCGAGCAGTTGACCATTTCAGTTTTTGATGCCCGCGGCAACTTCGTCGCAACGGAACGATTGGAAGATGGCCTATTGGATGTGCGAAATTGGCCTCACGGCGTCTACATCGCTACCTTTCCAAACGGCCATGCCACACGCTTCGTCGTTACCGATTAAGGTCACCGAATAAGCGTCACCGAATAAGCGTCACATGACCGCGCCACTCCTGTGTGGCTGGCAATTGAGCCCGGGAATCAATGCGCAGAACCCATGTGTAAACGTCGTTCATTCCATAAAACTCACCGTCCATTTGGGCCGAACCAATCCAGAAGGCCTCGGGGTCTTGGGATTCCCAGATGAGTTCACCAAATCGGTTGAACACACGCAGCTCGTATCGATCTACAAGCTCGGGAGCCGAGACTTCTGGTCGCCAACCGTCGTTCACACCGTCTGAATACCCCGCGTTCGGCGGAGTAAATGCATTCGGAATAAAGACCTGCAAATTCTCCTCAACTGTGATGGTCGTCGTCCATTCATCAGAGCACCCCCATTCATTGACCACAAGCAAAACCACCTCATACGAGCCCGGTGCCTGATACGTATGTGTTCCGATCCATTCTGAAGACATACTTCCATCTCCAAAATCCCAAATGGATTGGCCTGCATCTGAACTGTTCTCAAAGGTCCAAGAGCTGTTCAGCGGGTGTGGATCGGTTGCCGTTCCGGCATACGGATTTGCCTCAAAATAAACTTCTGGACTCGGGAAAACCACCACACTATCTGCGAATTCAAGCACATTCACGCATCCCCGATCTGACGTTGTTACCAAGGTAAATTGATAGCCTCCTGCTTCGTCCAAAATAAAGATAGAATCCACCTCGCCGGAATACACCCCATTGTCTGCTTGGGTAATCTCCAACTCAGCAGACACCCCATTGGTGAAGGCCTCAACCTCGACCTCCAATCCAATGCAACCCATCAAAGGTCCCACGGACAAATCCGCACTGGGCAATGCCAATACCTCGATGGAATCCAATGCAGATGTGCTGCATCCAAATTCGTTGAAAATCACCTGTTCAATATAATTCCAACCCAATTCTTCCAGTGCAACCATCGCGCTGTCACCGATGGCCGTCAATTCGCCGTTTACATTCCAATGAATTAGATTTTGGGGGCTTGAATCACTTTCCAATTCAATCTCCGAAGGCACTCCGCAGCTTTCGTCTGCTTCCAGACCCCACTCCGTTGTGGGACTTGGATGCAATTGAATGGATATCGATGCTGAAGCTGCACATCCAATGTCAGTTGTCACTGTAGCCAGCGCCTCCATTGTCTCTCCATCTGAGGCTCCATTGTAGATATGCATTGCGTCAGATCCTGCAACTTCTGTGATGCCATCACCAAAATCCCAGTTCCAATCCCATCCCACACCATCCACATCCGAAGAAAATTGAGTGGTCAATGGAGAGCAACCTACTGAATCACTGACAGACAATGAGAAGGAAGGAAGTGCATGCACTTCCATAGACCAATTGGCTTCGGTACTGCATGCATTCAAGACATGCGTCGCTGTTATCTGAACCTCATACAACCCGGGAGTCGACCACGCTATTTCCAGCGTGTCCGCCATAACCGAAGACTGGTCATTCCACGACCACACCAATTGATCAGCAAACGACGATTCTACGCTGAGAACCAAAGTATCCCCAGCACAACCATCACCGATTGTATTGGAAAAGTCCAATCCCGGAGCGGGCAAAACCAACAGAGAATCTTGGGATTGATACACCCCGCAAGCATGATTCAATTCAAGCGTAACAACATAGACCGTCGAGTCATTTTCAGCTTCCAATACCGATTCAAACTCTGAATCTGTTGAGGTCAATTCTCCATCGATGAACCACGACCAGGTCACATCATTCAATTCGGTCGATGGTTGAAATGAGACATTCAATGGAGCGCAGCCTAATGCCGTTGAACTCTCCACTTCAGCTTGGGGCACATGCTCCCATGTTACTTGCTGCATCTTCGCATCTTCGCATCCGTTGTGATCGATGGTCCTCAGCACGATATTGGAATCATCTTCGGAAAGCCACTCGATTGACACTCCTTGCCCAATGAGGGTATCCGCCTGCCACCAAGTAGCAGAAGACAACAACTCAGAATTCGCTGCATTCAATTCGACTGCAGTGCCTGCGCACACAGTAACAGGAACATAAAATTCCGCTGGAACAGGCTCTACAACTTCGAGCTCTAGCATATCCGAAGATTCGCATTGAGTCGCAGAATCGGACACTGCATATTCCAATTCGTGAAGTCCAACTCCTGCTAATGCCGGATCAAATGCCCCTGACGCATTATCGACGATGCCCAGGCCTGTCCACACACCTCCAGCTGGCTGAACACCCTGCAACTCGATGATCTCCGCTCCTGAACACTGAGCATCCACCATGGGCATTTCAATTTGTGGCAAAGCCGCGACCTCAATGGCAACAGTATCCATCGTTTGACATGTTCCCAGCCCCATTGACACGATGAATTCATGCGAACCAATGGGCAAAGCATTCACATCAATTATTCCTGATTGCGAATCTACCAATGCTGCTGCACCTGCTGCCTCTGCTGCTGACCACGTCAATACCTCGTTGATCGGCAGTGCATCAAACGTGTGCAAACCAGAAAAGGCACAAGCTAATCCGTCCTCCCCAGCGTCAGGAAACAAAGGAGCTGCGACCTGCACGTGCAGGGTGTCTAACGCACTGCATCCCATCTCCGGCTGGACCAACACGTGTATTTCATGCATGCCTTCAGACAGGGCAGCGGGATTCAGCAAACCGTTGGAAGACACTGCATCTTCTGCCTCCCCCTCGCCAGTAAACCACAATTCTGTTAAGTCATTGAAATTGATCAATTCTGTCAATTCAAGTGCAATCGCTTGATTGCATACCGAAATGATTGAATCCATTTCCACCGCAGCCGGTTGCATCACCTCCACCTCCCATTGAGCTTCACCCGAGCAGCCAAAAGCGTCGTAAACAACGCAATGAATAGGTTGAACACCTGGAATGGACCAGGCCACCTCGAGGGTAAGCTCTTCTTCACTTTGGAGGAGGCCATTCAGCTCCCAATTGGCCAAAAAAGGAGGAGTTCCTGCCGATGCCTCGACTTCCAAGAAAACAGTCGAATCCGGGCAAAATTGATTCGCGGAAATGGGTTCAACGATGGGTACGGCATGAACAACCAACTCCACCGAATCCACAGCGGTGCAAGCGGGTCCCTCAAACGTAAATGAATAGGCGTAAGTGCCCGGCATCAAACCTTCGAGGGAGACAATTGAATTCGTGTCCGCTTCGATGGCGGGACCCTCCCAAACACCAACAAGACCGTCTGGAGTGGGCAAAACCACATTGAGGTCTCCGAAGCACACAGGAGGAGGTGGTGTTAAATTCAAATCAAGGGCTTGACTCACTTCCACGGTCATCGAATCGATTCCTATGCATCCATTCGCATCAATCACCTCATAAACAGCGAGGTATGGACCGGGAATAAGCTGCGTGGCATTCAGGATAGAATCTGTGATCCCGGGGCCACTCCATGCACCCTCCTCGGAAACTACAAGAGGCAAGTTTGCTGAAGAATCTGATTGGCAAACTGCCCATGTTGCTGGGAGGCTAAAGGAAGGCGGAGCGTATACGGTCCAGCTCACTTCATTTTCTGTTGCGCAACCGGCTTCATTTACCACCGTGAATGAAATATTCGGAAGGTCTCCCTCCTCCCATACTTGGGTGGACAACAACCAGCCATCGGAACCTGAAACATTCGATGTACCGGACCAAATCAAATCATGGCCTGCAACGCCGCCATCGACGGAAATTGTGAATGATGCAGCCTCACCGGCACAGATCCCTTCGGAGCTGTCATATGTGAGCAAAGGCAAGCCTATAACAGATGCCCAAACTGTATCCAAAACAGCACATGATCCCGATCCTACTTCATAAATGAGCGCGTGCTCACCCACACCAGCATCGGCCGCATGGAATAAGCTATCTCCCGCTGCTGCAATGCCCGGTCCGCTCCACCCCCCCGCTTCCGTGGACGTTGCACTCAAACTTATGACGTTTGAATCTTCGCAAACGCTTATGTCCTCCATAACGCTCACGTCGGGTGCCGAAATCACTTCAATTGTCGCCGTATCCGAATTGATACATCCCATTGAGTTTTGACCCGTGTACACCAATTCAAAGGTGCCAACACCGGTCATCATAGGATTAAAAACACCCATGGAATCCACGACTCCCGGCCCTTCCCAGAATCCACTTGATGGACTCGCACCGAGAAGGGGGATTTCGATATCCTGAGCGCATTCGATGCCCAATTCGGGCAAACTAATTTCCGGTAGCACCATGGGTGTTATGAAGGTCATGGCATCATCGGAGCACCCAAAATCATCGGTGACTGTCAAACCTACAATCGCAAAGTTTTCAGCAAGATTGGCAATCCAATAGGCTCCGCCTGCAGCATTGACCAGCACCTCATCCGTCCATTCGTAGGTATATTCATTGCCCGGTGCTAACGTTCCACCGCCGGCAAATACGTTCATCCAGACTGTGTCGCCATCGCATGCAACACTTCCCTCTGTCGATAGAAAAGCAACGGGCTCCTCAAGGATTTGCCAGATCGCAGTATCGCTGGTAGCGCACGAGCCTGATCCCACATGGTGAATAAGCTCCCAAAACCCGGGATCTAACTCCCCCAAGTCAAGCAATCCCGACGTGGAATCGGTGATCCCCGTACCTTCCCAATATTCTGTCTCAAATCCACCCATCAACGGCAGTTGAACCAAGTCATTGCTCGCGCATAGCGTCGTATCATCTCCGGCTTGAGCCATGACAGGAGGCACAATGGACATGAACGTTGAATCCAAAGCCGAGCAGCCAAATTCGTCTGCATACGTGTAGGTCAGTTCATGAAGCCCTACTCCATACTGCGACGGATTCAATGCGTTATTCTCCAGGGTCATGTCGGCGGACCACCAACCTCCGGCAGGAGATCCGTCGGGCAAGAGTTCTGTAAAGTCCTGGTTGCAATAGTGAAGCACCGAGGGTGCTGTAACCACAGGCAAAGGTTGAACAACCAATTCATGGTACACGGTGTCAGTGCAGCCGTAATCGGGCAACCAATCAGGATATGGCTCAAACGCAAGCGCTGCCGCAAGCGAATGTGCGCCCAATGGCAAAATAGATGTCGGCAATGAAGTGTTCGAGGTAGTGCTCACGGAAGCTGTGGGAGCCCAGGTCGTATCGACGGGGGTATCGTCCAATATCCATTCCACCGATGTGTCCCAGCCGTAGCTGGTAATGTTCGCCTGTATATCAACGGCGGTTCCAATGCACGACGTCTCATCTGCTGTCAATGTCATGGATGGAATGAAGAAGCCATAGATAGCGAAGCCCAAACTCGTCGAACATTGAATCGTTCCATGGTCCAAGGTCGTAAACACCGATCCCACGACTTGAGATCCTACGGTATAACGCGCAGTCGTATCACCGGGTTGACCACCGTTCAGTAAAGCCGAGTTCGAACTCCACGAAAAATCACCTTCACCCGTTGCCTCAACATCCACATACGACCCCATGCAATACCAGTTATGCGATGTACTCACTTCCAGTGAAGGGGAAGGGTGCGCGACGACAAATGCCGTGTCCAATCCCACCCCGCATTCGTTTTCTGCCCGGGCGACAACCTCATGCACTCCCGCATTGTTATAACTCTGAGTCAATGGAGCAGGGAATAAAAACGAAGCCTCCGTTCCATCGGTAATCCATGCAAACGAAGTGAGTGCCGTATTTCCCGGATTGACCAAAACTTCAACCGTTCCGGCTTCTTGAGTGCACACTTCCAATTCATTCAAAATAGAAACGGACGGCGCATCGTGCGCAGAGGTTCCCATCGCCGTAGCTGAAGTCATGCAACCACTCAGCGTATCAGTCAACTGAACCGCTACCTCATATCCAGTAGCATCCAAAAACAATACAGATGGTTCCATCGACTGTGAATTACTTCCTCCCTCGTATTCAAAGTCCCCCCCCCCGATTGACCAATCGTACGTCACGTGCGTCCAACCTTCTAGGTCTAATGAGACGGATAATGCAGATTGAACTGGCACACAATTATCGCCCGCCGTAAATTCAATGTTGACCTCCTCTTGCAAGGGATGGCATGCACATGGCCAGATGACATCGTTCAGAACATGGGTTAGAGAAATCGATTCAGTGCACCCACAATTCAAATATTCATCTGAGCCAGCCCACGTGACCACCAATAGTCCTCCTTCCTGAACTCCGGTTGAAAGCATCGAATACTCCATTCCAGATGCAACAACGAGCCCGTTTAATTCCCAAGACACATCAAGCGAGTCCACTTCTGAACCATCAAATGCTTCGTCAAAATCCAAGGAAAACTGCACCGTGCAATCATCCATCGGCAACCAATCGATGGCTGCTAGAGCGGATTCGCACCACGCTGCACAGTCCTGAGCCCGCCCAGCATTTGCTGCATACAAAGCACATAGAACGACGATTAGCCGCAATGACAGGCATGATTTACGATGGAAGGCTAATTTTTGCATTCGCGTCTGATACGCACAAAAAGACCTAAACGTTACAGAATGAAGGCAGGTTTATGCCGTTCGGGGAAGGACAAGGCTGGTTTGACCCCCCAAGTCCATGCGTTGACTTGAAAATCTCCGGGCATTACGGTATTTTTGGCGTCCGGCAATTACCCGACTTTTTCTTGGTTTTTTCATTCCTCAAATGAATAGAAAATGGAATTTTTTGTTTCTATCACTCATGGTGGCAGGAACCTGCGTTTTTGGTGTTGATTATGAAACAACATCCGTCGATTCTTCGGCCTACGATTCAGGCGATATCGCTTGGATGATCGTTGCAAGTGCTTTCGTGCTCCTCATGACCCCTGGCCTGGCCTTTTTCTATGGTGGGATGGTCAATAAAAAGAACGTGATTTCCACTATGCTCCAGAGCTTCGTCGCATTGGGTGTGATCAGTGTTTTGTGGGTCGTCGTCGGATTCAGTTTATGCTTTGGAGAATCCGTGGGAGGTATCATCGGAGACCCGCGGACTTACTTTGTCTTTCAGGGGGTTGGGCTGTCACCAAATCATGCTTTTGCTGAGACCATTCCGTTTCTACTATTTGCCTTGTTCCAGTTGAAGTTTGCCATCATCACACCTGCGCTGATTACAGGCAGTTTTGCCGGACGGATTCGATTCCGAGGTTACATTCTATTTATGGTCCTGTTCAGCCTGATTATCTATCCGCCGCTTGCGCACATGACATGGCATCCTGATGGGTTGCTTAGGAATTGGGGGGTTCTCGATTTTGCAGGCGGAACAGTTGTCCACATGTCCGCGGGTTTTGCCGCATTAGCAGGCGCTATGTTTTTGGGGAAACGAAATGAATCTGTTCATCAACCGGCCAACATTCCATTCGTCATTTTGGGCACTGGTTTGTTGTGGTTTGGATGGTTTGGATTCAATTCAGGTTCTGCGCTTGGGGCAAATGCCGATGCGGTAAAGGCTTTTGCCAACACCAATCTCGCAAGTGCCACAGCCATGATAACATGGGTGTTCTATGAACGATATCAAAACCGCAAGATGTCTGCGATGGGGGCCTGCATCGGAGCGATTGTCGGCCTCGTAGCAATTACCCCGGCTGCAGGATTTGTCTCTCTAAGTCATAGCATTCTCATAGGTTTCATCGCCGCCTTGACCAGTAATTGGGCCATTCGAGTACAAAAAAAGTTTGCTATTGATGACACGTTGGATGTGTTTGCAAGCCACGGAATTGGCGGAGTCGTTGGCATGATCCTCACGGGAGTGCTCGCAGAAGACGTAGGCCTCATTCATGGAGATTCAATTGTTTTCGTTCGCCACTTGATTACCCTCTTCGTTGCAGCATTGGGAACATTTGCATTGAGCTACGTGCTCTACGCTTTGGTAAATCGCATCATCCCGCTTCGTGTTCGGAGCGATCAGGAATTGCGCGGATTGGATTATTCGCAGCATGGGGAACGCTTAGAATAAGAGAGTCTGTGAAATTCACCTTATATTTCAAGAAACCTCAGCACATGAAGATGTCCGCTCTAATTGGTCTTTTCCTTTGGGGAATGGCCCTTTTCACAGTCAATGGGTTGGCCCAAACTTCCATCAGTTTCGATTACACGGGTGAAGTGGAAACGTACACAGTTCCCAATTGCGTGGCGCAATTGGAATTTGTGATCAAAGGGGCCAAAGGTGGAGGAGCAAACGGAGGCAACGGATCGACCGTTTCGGGAATTCTCGATGTGGTTGAAGGCGAAATATTGGAAATTCGAGTGGGTGGCACAGGAGGTTGTCCTTCAGCCGGATTCAACGGAGGAGGTGAAGGAGGTAACTCAAGTGGAGCCAATGCTGGCTGCGGCGGTGGAGGTGCATCGGACATTCGGGTGGGTGGTTCAACTGCAGCGGACCGCGTGGTCGTTGCCTCTGGAGGTGGCGGCATGGGCGGAGGAAATACCGATGCGAATGCTGGAGCGGGTGGCTGCAGTTCTGGCCTCGAAGGAGAAAGCCCCTTCGGGCAAGGTGGCAACGGTGCAACACAGAACGCTGGGGGATTGGGCGGTCCACCCTGGATTGGATCAGGCAACAATGGTTCAGCAGGTAGCCTTGCGAACGGCGGTGCCGGAGCCATCGATCCCTGCTACAATGTTGGTCCCGGAGGCGGCGGCGGAGGCGGCTACTACGGAGGTGGCGGAGGTGGCAGTGACTGCTTTGCTTCGGGAACACTTGGTGGCGGAGGAGGAGGAGGAGGTTCAAGCCTCACCCCAGCTGGATTCACCTGCGTCGGAGGCAATGTAACCGGTGCAGGATCCATCACAATCACCCCCATCGGTGGGGTGGGCATGGTCATCGAACCTACGAGCCCACAATACTGCGAGGGAGACTCGCTTCTCTTGACGCTCTCGGGAGCAGAAAACTACGATTGGTTCGAAGCAGATGGACTCAACGTAGTCGATGGTCCAACCGCGTGGGTCAGCCCTCTAGAAACCACCGTTTACAGCGTGATCGCATCCAACGAAAAGTGCATTGATACGGTCGATGTGACAGTAACCGTGATTCCGTATCCTGTCATTACGGTCAACCCCGCATACATCACAACGTGTAACGAGGAAGTCACACTTACCGCCACTGGGGCCTTTCAACTGCAATGGACACCAAGTGAAAGCTTGGCAGGCAATGGCTTTGGACCGATACAGTATGCGAATCCAACAGAGACGACCGTTTACACAGTGACAGGGACAAATAGTGGATGCTCATCCGACACAACCGTTACCGTGGCCTACCAGCTGGAGGTTGAGTCCACCGAATATTATTGCGAAGGTGGGACGTATGGACTCCCTGATGGAACGGAGGTTTCTGAAGAGGGGACTTATGTCGCGAACTATGTTAGTGTCCTCGGTTGCGATAGCGTCGTTACGGTGAATTTGCTGGAGCAATCAACCTATGATTTTCAGATGCCCGTGCAATTGTGTGCCGGCGAAACCTGGTCCTTGCCAGATGGGACCATCATCGATGAACCAGGGACATTTCCTGTGGTATTGCAAACGAGCAATGCGCAATGCGATAGCATCATCACGACGGTAGTGAGCATACTGCAGCCTTTTGTCACGGAAAACACTTTGGCATTGTGCGAAGGGGAACCGGTCACATTGGGAGACGGTACAGTGATTACAGAAGAAGGGCTTTATACCGTCGTTTTGACTTCGGAAACCAATGGATGCGATAGCACGGTCACATCCAACGTAATTTATCAACCCAATTACGATGTAATCGTTGATCTCGATGAATGCGATGATGGTTCGTATTTGTTTCCGGATGGCTCTCTCCCGAGTAACTCAGGGGTTTTTAATTTTGACCTGCAAACCACCCTCGGCTGCGATAGCAATGTTACCATTGATCTCACCTTGAATCCAGCGTATGACATAACCTTTGGCGATGAAATTTGTGCCGGTGAAACCTACCTCATGCCGGACGGTAATGCCATTTCAACGGATGGTCCGTATACCTCAATTTTGCAAACCAATGCAGGGTGTGATAGCGCAATCACGGTCCAATTAACCGTGTATCCGCTCCCGGATGTTTCAAGCGGCGCCAGCGATAGCTATTGTTTGTATGATGGAAATATTGAGCTACTCCCCACGCCCGCAGGAGGATCCCTTTCTGGTGATCTCGTCTCGGGAACCAACTTGGAGCACTCCAATGCTGATCCGGGCATATATGACGTGGTCTATAGCTTCACCGATGGCAACGGATGCACCAACACGGATGTAGTCAATTACGTGCTGGCCGACCCCATCACTCCCTCTTTTACTTATGAAATGATTTGCAACGAGTTGGAACTGACAAGTACGGTATCCGACCCAAACAGCCTCTATGGTTATGAGTGGTTTTTGCAAGATGAATTGGTAGCCATTTTCTCCAATCCCACCTACTTCTTCGATCAAAGCGGTACGTTTGACCTCGGGTTGACAATCACCGATGAATTTGGTTGCGTTTATTCGAACGCTGAAGAAGTGCTATTGCAAAATGCTCTGAACCTTGAGGGTTTTTATGTTCCGAACGTTTTTACGCCAAACGGAGACAATTTCAACGATTCCTTCCTGATTCCGAGTGCCGTGTCGGCCTGCCTGAATTATCAATTGGACATATTCAATAGATGGGGCCAACTCGTATATACAATGAAGCCAAATACAGCCGCATTTGGTGGTAATGACGAAAATGGAAATGAATTGCCTGAAGGGGTTTATTACTACACTTTGGAAATTTTAGAATATCCCTGCAACGACACCCCTGAACTTCAGCCTTTTTGCAGCGGAAGCATTTCACTCTTTAGAGAATAAAAGAACCCCATGAATAAGATCCTCCTTTTCTTTTTTGCCTTGGTCCTCGGGATCAACGCAAATTTATCCGCCCAATCAGGAATGAACCAAGCTTCCATTGAAGCAGCATATACCGAAGCGGGATTCAATTACGAGCATGTAAATAGCATCGCAAGTCAGATTACCCAGAGCGAAGAGAACATGGCTGTCGGCCTTGCAGTATCCATGCTTCGGGCTATGGAGGGCATGAAAGATGCCAATGAGCCCCTTCCGATGACGGAGTCCACGTTAACCCTTTGGACCCAAGACTACGGACTCACAATAGAACAAGCGCAAGACATGTACAAAGTCGCCGTTCGTTTCGCCCTCCAAGGCCTCCGTCGCTGACGTCCTTTTGACGTCTAGGCAAACGAATATGAACCCAAGGTTGCCAGTTATGAAGCCGATGGATGTTTAATCATTCGGTATTTGATCGAGTGCTATCTTCTGACATCTAATCACTTAAAAGTGCGGCTATCTCATTCAATCCATCTTGCATTCCGCCAGAAAATCGAACGGGAATGGGGTAACAGCGTTGTGACTCAAAGAGATTGCATCGAATTGTCAAAAGATCTATCTGCAACAAATGGGGCGAAGGTCGGCAGCCATACGTTACGAAGGTTTTTTGGTTTGGTTGAATGGGATGGCACGTTCAGAAAATCCACCTTGGATCACCTCGCGCGGTACGTTCATGAGGCCAACAGCAGTGAGTTGATTTCGCAACTCCAAAGTCAAGAAGACCTCGTCGAAATCCTTGTCAAGCTTCAAGTACAGAACGTTGCCATCGATGAGTATTACATTAAAAAGTCACTCGAAGAAAAAATCACACTAGAGATTGTGATGATGGCTGGACACATGATACTCATCAGGCTCGAGCAGACGGATCACGACCGAACCATCCGGATGTTAAATACCTTAAAACACCTCGATGAACAGAGGTCGTCTAATTTTCCAACGGCATCGGTATTCGCCCACTATGTGGCTCCACAATTTCATCAGATTACCAACGATGATTTCACACGACGGCTCATCAACGAGACACCTTATGTCAATTTAGTTCTGGGGTTTTATGCGCCGATCATGGATTTAGACGGGCACTTTGGGCGGCACATTCGCCTGATGCTGACGTATTCAAAAGACTTAGAGCATCAAGCTTATGGGCACAGCTTATTGGCAACGTTCGCGCTACAAAATGGCGCTTTCGAGACAGCCAAGAAACATTTCGACTCAATACCCACCTTCCAAAACGAGCATGCCATTCTGCAAGGAAGAATAGATATCTTATCGTTTCTGATACAATCACCCAACGCCTCGATTTCATCCTGTTTGAGACCTCCAAAAAACCAGGAGATCATTTACTTTAAGGCCGTCATGCCACTGCTCATTTTCTTAGAAAAAGTGGATGAACTCGATGCTCTATTCTCTGCGCACAATTTCGCTCAAAACCAGACTTCGCATTGGCTTGAGAAAAGCGCTCAAAAACAAATTCATATCGCACAAGCATGGCTATTTGCAAGAAATGGAAAAACACATGAAGCAGGCGCCATCATCGACCAATACTCAGATACCATTTGGCCAAAAGACTACCAAGGAATCTCGGCAAAAATGATGGAACTGACCCGCAAGGAAATCGCATTACATCCAAGGAACTTGGGTTGATTCAATTTCGAACAAGGCCTTATCTCGAAGTTCCTTTGCTTGGAACGAGGGAACATAAGGCAGCGTAAGAGGACCCGCCGCGGTTAACAAAACAACGTTCGAAACGCCTTTTTTTCGCATGAACCAATTCGCGCGGAGCGTCACCCGTTGAAGTTTTCTCAATTCGATGCGGCGACTTAACTGTACCCGCCATCCCGAGCGAAAAAGCAGCTCCGAAGGCATGACGATAAGGCACATCTGACGATGAAGCATCACGGAAGAATAAATACTCCATGCAGCCCAAGCAAAAACAAACAAAACCACCAAAAAGTTAGGCCATAAAAACAAAGGGATTGTACTCCAAGCTATGAATAAAACTGCCCTTCTAACCCACCAAATGGAATGAGGTCTAAGCCGAAGTGCTTCTGACTTACAATCCTCCTTGTAAATGCCAGAATTCAATGTCGCCATCTCCTCCCTACTCAATCCCGGTATGACCACATTGACCCCTCCAGCATCCGCGTTGCTTTGAGACCTCGCTTGGTGAATCTTGACGGTCTGAAAGCCGGCCAAACGCTGCAGAATACCACTTTTCCCTTCAAGCATCTGGATCTTATGCAGTGGCAATTTGAATTCGAATTTCTTCAAGAATCCTCCCTTCATCTCCAAATGACTCGAGGTCAACCGCACGGTTAGCCTGTGATAACGAAGCAAGGCGCCAAGCAATGAGACAAGCAAACCCGTGAAAAGAAAGAAGAGGCCAAATAGCGGAACCGCAAAAATCCAGGCAAATTTAAAAGCCCAAATCCAAACTGTGGGAAGGGAATCAAGAGCCTGCTCGACCCATTCCATCAATGGCTCAGCCACTGCCACGACAGCCCCGAATGAAATCATCGCATTGCGAAGATGATTTTGAGTCAATCCAATTCTAAAAAGTTTCTCCCAGTCCAATTGAATCAAGGGCGCAACCTCTGCCTTTGGTTCGTGATGCGCAGAGCTCAAAACGTCTATCAGCAAGCTTGCTTGATCTTTTTTGAGCGCGGTGAGTTCCACCTCCGCTCCACTCGACCCTGCAGTATCGATTCGCAATCCTACCAAACTGAAGAATCGATGCCAGAACAGCTCCTCTGTGTGAACCGTTTGTATTCGATCCAATGGAATCACCAACCGCTCCCGTTCCAATATACCCCGCTCAATGATGAGCGATCCCGCATCGATCTTGAACGTAAACCGCCAATGCTCCAAAGCCGCAAATGCACAGAGGCCAATCAGAACGATAACACTCACTAACCCAGTATACATTCGAACCGAATCTGAAATGGCCAATCCAGCAAGAGCAGGCCAAAAGCTCCTGATCAGCAACCAAGCGTTTCGTGTGAAATACCGAAATACGCCGAGAACATGCTGCCGTTGAGGAAGCGAAAACACCCCCTCAACTTTGTCCTGCTCGTTCATCTAAAAAGGCTCTGAGTTGCTGAGCTCGTGCAAAGTCTAACCCCGGCACACGAAGGTTTGCACCTGAACTACCTGCAGTATACAATTTTAAAGTGCATACACCGAATGCACGTGCAAGTGGACCTTGGGAAACCTCACTGTGTTGAATCCGATTGAACGGCACCGTGACCATTTCACGAACCCAATATCCAGAGCGAAAAGTCAAGTCATGGTCTCTCACCAGAACACCGCGTATCGGGAAACCTCGTAATTCCTCCATTGCCCAAATTCCTATGAATACAGCCATTGTCGCAAAAACGACCCATAAGACTCCCGGGACGGATTCCTCTTCGGACATGGCAAACCAAACCGCCGGAAAGATCAATGCCGCAAGCCCCAAGATGACAACAGCCATAAAAACCGACCATCGAAGACGCTTATACCGCGCAGGCATTGGCTCAAACTGACTTTCGTCCACTTGCGGAAGAGAATCAATGCGTGATGATGGGTTTTGGAATAAATCAGCCATGGTTAACTTGGGCACAAGGTACGCTTTGCCCTTCTTCGAGAAATGATTTTTTTGCATCACCTCACCTTTCACCCAATTGCATAACACCATGTCCGCCTCCTACATCCTCGCACTTGATCAGGGAACCACAAGCAGCAGAAGTTTGATTGTTGACGCACATGGTCAAGTTTTATTTCAGGCGCAAAGAGAATTCACCCAGCACTATCCTGAGCCGGGCTGGGTCGAACACAATCCAACAGAAATTTGGGACTCCCAGTGGGCAACCATCCAAGAAGTTTTATCCAAATCCACCTTGGATCCTTCGTCCTTCGGGGGCATTGGCATAACCAATCAACGTGAAACGACTGTTGTGTGGGATCGCACGACAGGTGAACCCGTGCACAGGGCCATCGTTTGGCAGGATCGACGCACAGGTGATTATTGTGAAAAACTCAAGTCCAATCTCACGGTAAAGGATGACATCCAATCGAGGACGGGCTTGATGGTAGACGCTTATTTCTCGGCATCCAAAATTCGCTGGATCCTCGATCACACCGAAGGCGCAAGAGAAAGGGCCAATCGGGGAGATTTGCTGTTTGGGACGGTAGACAGTTGGCTCATCTGGAAACTCTCGGAAAGCACTTCGCACATAACGGATGCTTCCAATGCCTCGAGGACCATGCTGTTCAATATCCACACCATGGAATGGGACGCTTCACTTTGCACCTTGTTCAATATTCCCATGTCCATGCTTCCCAAAGTGGTCTCAAGTAGCGGCCAACTCGCACAAGCCACATGCTTCACCCACCCCATTCCCATCACCGGTATTGCAGGGGATCAACAAGCGGCCTTATTTGGACAACAGTGTTTTCGTCCTGGTATGGTCAAAAACACATACGGCACTGGGTGTTTTATGCTCATGAATACGGGTGACCACGCCGTGCAATCAACGCATGCACTTCTGACCACAGTGGCCTGGAAAATTGGCGATCGTGTTCAGTATGCTTTGGAAGGAAGTGTTTTCATTGGCGGTGCTGCTGTGCAATGGCTTCGCGACGAACTTTCTTTCATCGAAAATGCTGCTGAAATCGAAGCTTTGGCCCACACTGTGCAAGACTCAGGAGGGGTGTATGTGGTTCCCGCTTTTGCTGGATTGGGGGCACCTTATTGGAACCCACGTGCACGGGGTAGCATCTTTGGGGTAACGAGGGGAACGGGACGCGGTCACATAGCACGAGCTATTCTCGAAAGCATAGCCCTACAATCGATGGATGTGCTTGAATGCATGAAAAAGGACAGTGCGATCGCCATCACGGAGATGCGTGTGGATGGGGGGGCTGCCAAAAACATCCTGCTCATGCAATTCCAGTCGGATGTACTTGGCATCGACGTTGTAAGGCCTCAAAATACGGAGTCCACTGCAATGGGTGCGGCATATTTGGCGGGGCTGGGCTGTGAAATTTGGACCAGCATGGAGGAACTTTCCGCATCCCTTGCACCACAGGATACGTTCAAGCCTTCAAAAGACAAAAGCGAAATGAGGAACAAAATAAGCGGATGGAAACGCGCTGTCAAAGCGGCTGCTTATTGGGCGAATGACGGGATGAAAGAAGAAAAAACATCGGAATCATGAGTGGGATGGGATCACGTCGGGATCATTGGAGTCGCGTTCGTTCGAAGACGGAATGGGACGTCATGGTCATTGGAGGTGGTGCCTCAGGGCTAGGCATCGCCGTGCATGCTGCTTCGAGCGGACTCAAAACAGTGCTTTTTGAGCGAGATGATTTTGCCAAAGGCACATCGAGCAAAAGCACCAAACTTATCCACGGAGGAGTGCGCTATTTGCAGCAAGGAAACATAAAATTGGTCAAAGAATCCTTGCGTGAACGCGGGCTGCTCATGCAAAATGCACCACATCTGGTACACAACATGAAATTCGTTCTTCCAACGTTTAAACCTTGGCATACCTGGTACTACAGCATAGGGCTCAAGGTGTACGATCGAATGGCAGGTCGTCTAGGTTTGGGAAGATCTGAATGGCTGAACCAATCCGAGACGAGCGCTTTGTTACCCGGCATAAAATCGGACCTTCTTGCGGGTGGAGCTAGCTACCATGACGGCCAATTTGATGATGCACAATTGGCCATGTCGCTCGCCAAGACTGCTGTCCATTACGGAGCAACGCTCTTGAATTATTGCAAAGTGACCTCCTTTGTTCATGAAAATAATGGTCTAAAAGATGTGGAAGTTCAGAACTCCATAGAATCCGAAACATGCCGCGTGCGTGCACGGTTCATCATCAATGCGACGGGCCCTTTTAGTGATTCTGTCATGTCACTCGACAATCCGAAGCACAAGCCCGTTATCAAACCCAGTCAAGGAGCACATTTAGTGGTCAATTCATCTTTTTTCCCGGGGGATACGGCAATGTTAATACCCAAAACAGATGACGGACGCATCCTATTTGCCGTGCCGTGGCACGGAAAAATCATTCTTGGCACCACAGATACAGCGGTCGATTCTGTTCTGAAAGAGCCGGTACCTCTGGATGCGGAAGTTGATTTCATCCTGCATCACCTCCAACGCTACTTGAAAAAGGCACCCAATCGCTCCGATGTGTTGAGTGCATTTGCAGGCATTCGTCCATTGGTTAAGTTATCGAATAAAAAAACCGCTGAACTAGCGCGCGATCATGTGATTCGTGTCAGCGATTCAGGCTTAATTTCAATTTTAGGCGGAAAATGGACGACCTATCGCAAAATGGCTGCAGACGTGATGGGTAAAATAAAGAGCATGAGCAACGAAAAAATCGTTCTTTCCGATACCCGAATGCTTCGCTTGGTTGATTACAATACCCTTGTCGCCTCTCCTTCCGTTGAACACTTAGATGATGATGCGTTGCGCAAACGCATTCAACATGAAGTCGATCACACGAGTTGTCTCACCGTTGAGGATTTTTTGGCAAGGCGAACCCGGCAGCTGCTATTGGATGCGCGCCATGCCATAAAACGAGCTCCGTTTATTGCTTCTTGCCTTGCTGAAATGCTCGATCGAGATCCAGAATGGCAAAATCTCCAAATTGAATCTTTCAATGCCTTCGCCGCATTGTATCTTCCGGCCGATTGATTGTTCATCCTCATGCAACCTTATATCGCAGAATTTATTGGAACGTACTTGCTTATAACGGTAGGTGCAGCCATCAATGCTAACCTCGAATTAGCTAAAACCAAAGGAAACAACTCCGGTTGGATCGTCATCTCCATTGGCTGGGGAATTGCCGTGTTTTTGGGCGTATATACCGCCACGGCCCTTGGCGGAAGTGGCCACCTCAACCCCGCAGTGAGCATTGGAGTGGCTGTGTTCGGAGATTTGAGAATGGAACTACTGCCCGGATACATCCTCGCCCAGATTGCTGGTGCCTTTTTCGGCGCCATTACAGCTTGGCTCGCCTTCATAGCGCATTTTCGTGAGACCGTGGATCAGGCAGCCATTCTCGCCGTTTTTAGCACAGCGCCCGCCATCCGCAATAAACCTGCGAACTTTTTGACAGAGACCATCGGAACCTTTGTGCTCGTATTAGGAGCCTTGAGCGCTTCTGAACCCTCGTCTTCTTTAGGTGCACTCGACGCGCTGCCCGTTGGTTTGCTAGTGATGGGCATTGGCATGGGCTTGGGCGGCCCCACGGGCTATGCCATCAATCCAGCTCGTGACTTGGGTCCGCGCATAGCCCATGCATTGCTCCCCATTCGAAACAAAGGAACAAGCGATTGGGACTATGCTTGGGTGCCTGTCTTAGGTCCCATTACAGGCGGAACCCTTGGATCCGGCATTCACTATTTACTGCTGTCATGACGCGACTTGCATTCTTTGGATTCCTGATCACCTTCATTCCTCAAGTCATGTCGCAATCGCCGCTCATTGTCGCTCACCGTGGATATTCTCATCTCGCTCCGGAGAATTCTCTTTCTGCATTTGAAAGAGCGATCGAAATAGGTGCTCCCTTCCTGGAACTCGACGTTCAGCGCAGTGCCAATGGTACTCCCATCGTCATCCACGATGAGAGCTTGGAACGCACCACTTCCTGCAGTGAACTTGGACGTACGGATGGTTACACGGATCAGGAACTGCAATCTGTTAGAATCGGCTATCCATCCAAGTTTGGACTGGACTTTCAGCACGAGTCCCTGCCTACGCTCAGTCAAGCACTTGAATTGGCAAAAGGACGCATCGGCGTTTGCGTTGAAATCAAGGTAGCGGGCATTGAATCGGCCATCATCGCCGACATCGCAAAATGGAACATGGAAAAGGAAGTCGTTATATTCTCCTTTTTGCCCGAAGTACTCCGTTCTATTCACTCGTTGGCACCGGATTTGAAGCTGCTGTTTCTCAAATCCAAGGCGCGCAGTGAGGACTTAGACGAATGCCTGGCCTTGCACGCAACCGCTTTGGGTGTTGGAGGAAAAACTCAGTTGGATCATGCTTTTCTAAAAGAAGCCGCTGAAAAGAACATTGAAATCTGGCGATGGACGGTCGACGACGTACGCGAAATGCAACGCCTCAAATCACTTGGTATTCATGCCATCATTACCAACCGGCCAGACCTGGGGCTCACACTGCACCTTGAGTAGCAGGCAGCCCCAGGATGTCCGGCAAATGCGTGAATTAACCTCCTAGTTTTCGAGCGAATTTAGCGAGTGGCTTGGAGCGGGATGGGTTGTCTTCTCCATTCTCCACGGACCAATCCCAGCCATCTGCACGGGCACGGTCCAACCATTCGTTGATGATCAGGCGCACATCGGAATCCATGCGGACCGTTCGATTGGCATCGATGACCATCTTAAACTCCTTCGGCACAGATTCAAACAATTTTCGAATGCCCACCTTGTGCATGAACGTCACATCTTCTCCAAGATGAATGACACATCGTTTGTTGACATCGTCCAATTCAAAGTCAATGATGGGCTGGTGAAAATGATCGTAAAGAATCACGAACAGCGCCGCAAGAATGCCGATGCCGATGCCGACCAACAAATCAGTGAAAAGGATGGCCAAAACGGTAATAACAAAGGGCAGAAACTGTCTCGCTCCTTGCTTAGCGATGGCTTTGAACTGCGCGGGTTTTGCAAGTTTGTATCCAACCAACAGCAGCACCGCTGCTAAACTTGACAACGGAATGAGATTCAACAAATTCGGAATAAGAAACACCGAACCGAGCAACAAAAACCCGTGCAAAATTGCCGACATTTTGGTCTTTCCTCCACTTTGGATATTGGCTGAACTTCTGACAATAACCTGAGTGATTGGCAGGCCACCGATCAGACCGGACAAAACATTTCCTGTTCCTTGAGCGATTAATTCACGATTGGTCGGCGTAATGCGCTTTTCAGGATCTAATTTATCCGTTGCTTCCACGCAAAGGAGCGTCTCCAGCGACGCTACAATGGCGATGGTGATTCCCAAAATCCACACATCACTTCGATTCCACGCACCAAATTCGGGCACCCTCACCACATCCGACCATCCATTGACAATCATTGGAATTTGGACCAGGTGATCCGCCCCCAAACCGGAAGCTCCATCCCGGGTCACCAAATGCAAGCCGATTCCTGACAGGACCGCTACCAGTGAGCCCGGCAGATATTGCGTCCACGTCAATCGTTTCATAAATGGCTGTTCCCACAAAATCAAAACCGCAAGTCCAACTGCAGCAATGCTCAGGGCAATGGGTTGGATCCCATCCAACATGAAAGACAGGTCGGTGAAGGTGTTGTGCGTTGCATCTTGAGCAAACCCCAGAGACCCTTCAGGCTCAGCATCGTAACCAAAGGCGTGAGGAATCTGTTTGAGGATGATGATCAAACCAATGGCTGACAACATTCCCTGAATCACCGACGATGGGAAGTAAAAACCAATGATTCCTGCTTTTAGAAATCCAAGAAGCAACTGGACAAGGCCTCCAATGACCACAGCTAACAAGAACACCTCATAAGAAGGCATGGATTGTATGCCATTCAAAACAATGACCGCAAGTCCAGCAGCAGGGCCACTAACACCAATGGCCGATCCACTGATAAAACCTACCACGATACCTCCAATGATACCGGCAATTAAACCCGCTATGGGGTCAGCGCCAGAAGCCAAGGCAATTCCCAAACAAAGAGGAAGTGCAACCAAAAAAACAACCAAGGATGCTGGAACATCCTTTGCTAAATACTTAAACATCAGAAAAAAATTTGAATGAAACGCTCAGCGAGTCCGAAAACTCAAGATTGCCGCAGCAGTTGCAGCATTAAATCATACGCAGCATTCCGGGGGTTCGAGGTGACCCTTAAGTTGTGGTGAATCCCAATTGCCTCGATCATCCGCACGCGCCCACGCCTCATCAAACATCATCTCCTGAGCACGGTCCATGGATTCCGAAGACCACTTCTTCCCCTCATCATCCGCCTCTCCCTTCTCTTCGCCTTTGTTCTCCTCATTCCGGTCTTCTTCCGCTCCGTCGATTACATTCCAAACGACCTCATCTTCGAACGCAAAGTCTATTAGCTGCATCGCTGGGACATAAGCCCAACAGGCAATTGTCAAGGTGATCAGGACGTGGGCTATTGATTGTCTCATTGAACAGCGTTCGGGGAGTAAAATTAACTTCTTCTGCCTGTAAAATGTTCCGATTGTTCCCAAAAAATATTCAAGACGTGTTGGTGTTCTGTGAGCGTTAAGAGCGAAGCAAACCTGCTTGAAATGCAGCCAATGCAGTTGTTTTTTGTGTTCTCGGATTCATGCTTTTGAACAAGACGCCGTAAAGAATGTTTAGTTTATTGGTTAACAGCTACCTACATGCTTCAATTTCTACGGTCCAAATCTGAAATTATTCTCTCAGAGGCTACAAAAGAGCGCATCGAGAGGGGTCTTGTGGCATTTGCCTTGGGCATGTTCTTAATTCACCTTGTCTTATTTGGTCTGAATCAAGTTCTGGAGTTGAACTGGACCTCAGCATACTTTGGACACCCGCTGCAAACTTTGTACACCCCATTTTCAGCCATCCTTGTCGCGGAAGTCTACCTCCTTATCTACTACCTGCCCACCAGTTTTGCCCGATCCATGGGAAAGCAAATGGAAATCGTCGCATTGATTGAGATCCGGTCGGTTTTCAAAGATGTAGACTTTACCTCCAAGTGGCCTTGGGAGGCGGATTTCTTTCCGCATTTGCTTGGTGCTGTCGCACTGGGCGGAATACTCGCTCTTTTCTACCGGATTCTTCCGCGAAGAGCTGCTAGAATTGAAGAGGTGGACCTCAATAGGTTCATTGATATCAAGAAAATACTGGCCGGTTTTCTTTTTGTCTATTTAGTCGTGTTGAGTGCATGGTCCGTGCTCACTTGGGGCCAAGAAGTGCTTATGCAGCCAATCAGCGAAATCCATGACCCCAACGACTTTTTCTACAATGATTTCTTCACAGCACTCATCCTGATTGACGTATTGCTCCTCGTGATATCCTTCCGCTACCTGAATGATTTTGGCTTGGTACTTCGAAACTGCGGGTTCATCGTGGGTACCATTTTGCTTCGCAGGGCCTTGGCTCTTGAAGCATGGCATGCGCTGTCGTACGAGTTGACGAGCGGTATTTTAGCGGTATTGGTTTTAATTCTTCACCGCAGTTTGACGAGCAAAACGCCGGAATAGATTCACCTGGCTCAGTGCACTTCGACGGTGCCTTCAAGCGTGGCACCAAACATCGCAACACCGCGTTCTGTGGGAATAGCCCATGCCCTGAACATCCCTGAACTATTGCACACGAGAGCGATGTTGCCTTTGGCATCGACCCCGACGACTCCGCCGTCTCCCCCCAACTCACCCATCTCACCAAAGATTGCACCTCTGCATGCTTGAGCTAACGTTTCCTTGCCGTGCAGCATCCTTCCATGCACGTCTTGAGCAACTCCCGTCCGGATAAAGTACTCACCCCAACCTGTTGCTGAAATCGCGCACGATCGGTCGTCCGCCCATGTCCCAGCCCCGATGATGGGACTGTCTCCAATGCGACCGTGTTGCTTGTAGGTCATCCCTCCAGTCGAAGTGCCCGCGGCAAGGTGACCTGCTTGATCTAGCACCGTGCATCCCACGGTCCCTTTCTTCTTATCAAGCCCTTCATTTTTTTGCTCAGATTTGGCCTTGGCACGCTCGTATCGTCGAAATGCTTTTTGCGTCCAAAACCAATCATCTCCAGCTTCTTCGTGCCCCATGGATAAGGCAAATTCACCCGCACCATGACCGCTAAAAAATACATGATCACTCGAATCCATAACTGATCGCGCCACAGATATCGGATGCCTGAAGCCGCGAATTCCTGTGATCGCACCGCAGTTTCGAGATGCTCCATCAGCTATCGAAGCATCCAATTCCTGGACGCCTTCTGCTGTGAAGACTGCACCCCTGCCAGCATTGAAAAGTGAATCATCTTCGAGCATGCGGATGACCGATTCTACCACGTCCACCGCCCCCGAGCCAGCCGCGAGCATTTCCTCTCCAATACTGAGTGCCGCAGAAAGTGACTCCGTGTAAGCTCTTTCTTGTTCGTCCGTCAAATCCTTCTCACCGAAATAACCAGCACCGCCATGAATCGCAATGGCCCAATCCCTGCGCTCCATATTGGAATCACCTGATCCAGTAGGTGATTCCAAATCGCTGCACCCCGTTGCAAAAATGATCATCAGCATAAGCCAACCCTTGATGATGGACGTGTTCATTCGCATAAATTAAGTCATGGGCTTGGTTCCTGAGACGAATAGTTTTCCCTCACTCGATTCAACACCCGATGATTGATCGTAGCCAATGGTTGTCAATTGGATGTTGCAAAATCCCGAAGCACCCATCATTTCCTCCAATTGATTCGCAGTGCAATAATGTAAAAAAGCCAAATGTTCTCCTTTCGCTCTACGGTAGAAAACATCCCCAGATTCATAGCCTTGATTGTACAAACGTTGCATTTCAAATTGACTGATCGCTTCTGGGCCCCATTCATTGGGATCCGCTACATCGAATGCGTCGAAATAAAAACGTCCACCGGGTTTGAGCATGTCAAAAGCACTCTGAATGACCCCCTGTCGTATTTCCTCATTGGGTAAGTGACCGTATGCATAAAGCAAGGTAACCGCATCAAATGCTTCCTTCTCTAACCAAGTGGAAGGATCTCGAAGTGACCCTACCCGTACACTCAGTCCGCGGGCTTTAGCTTGGTCCGACATGTCATCGCAAAGGTCAAGGCCAACCATTTCATAGTTCAATCCGGACTTGGATTGCACCTCAATTGCTCTGCGCCCTGTTCCGCATGCCAAATGCATGACACGGCTTACAGAATGAACCTCTTGCAAAGCACGGAGGTCATCGGCGATTCGATCATCTATGCCTTCCGTGTATTGCTTGCGCTTTTGAATTTGATCATCCAACTCATCATAGCGGTTGGCATGCTCCGCAAAATAGTCCATCACCATCTGCTCTATGGCAGGAGCACTGGGCTTGGGAACGACATTGCATTGGACATGAGAAGCCACATTCAATTCCTTGTATTCAAAAGCTTTTGGCTCAATGCTGTGGTAATGGTTTTCGCTCAAATGAACAGAGGCGGTCTGAGCCTCCTTGTTGCAAGTAAACTTCCGACCTGTTGGTAGGTCATAAAGAACCAACCCATCCAAATCGGCCAGGGCTGGACTGTAAAAATGCAACGTGACCAAGGCGGATGATTTACTTCCGTTGCGGATTTTATGGATCGTGCCATCGGGCTCTGGAACAACACCACCGGGGTGCGCGCGCAGCACATCCTGAATCTCAAGTTTGCCATCCCGCATGCGATAGGTGACATTTTCGAGCATTCCATCAAGGCAAATGACCGTACCCCAGAAGCCCGAATGATGGTGGACCGCACTTTCCACGCCAGGCGGCCAATGCAACAGCACGATCTCGAAAGGCTCCAAACACAAAATATTTCGCGCATATTCATTGGAATCCGTGACGGAAGGCACGTGTTTCTTCCAATCACTCGCTCTCCATTCTATGCCCTCTACCCAATCGCATAACGTCCTGTAGGTTAGCGGTTTTGGCGCCAATTCTGAAAGACGCGACACAAGCGATTTTAAATCCAGCTCCAATGTATCATTGATCATTTTCTCAAGCATAGGTCTAGCGGAAGATACCTTGATGAAGTCGCTCTCTCCAAATTAATCATTCGCCATTTGACCGGCTAAAAACAAAGTCATTGAACTGCTGGGTGGTCGGTTCATTCGCCCCATAGGTTTGCTTCATCAGAATGCCGATGGTTTTTGAATCCGGATCAGCGGTGTAAGTGGTGTTGAAGTAGCCTCCCCAGAAAAATGCCCCCGGCTCCAGCGAACCATCAACCTCCTCCTTTTGCACACCGAAAGCCAAACCTTGATGCCACGTCGATTCTCGAGCATGGACCTCATGATTGGCCATAATCGTGTCGATCGTAGACTCCCGTAAAATGCGTTGACCATCGTGCATGCCCCCATTCAAATACATCTGCAAGAACTTGGCATAATCCAGCGGTGTGCTGCAGAGTCCCGCGCCGCCGCTAAAATACGTTTGAGCGCCATCTACAGGATAATCTGTTTGGTATTGTGGATGGGTATGCAAGACCCAAGTTGCTGAGGAGTCAGGTTCCCAAACTGGCACCAACCGATTGCGAAGTGAATCTGGGAGATAAAAATAAGTGTCCTGCATTCCGATGGGTTCAAGTACCTCCGTTTTTAGGAATTCATCAAAAGGCCGCCCAGAGACGACCTCTATAACGCGCACCATGACATCCAATCCCAAACTGTAATTCCAACGTGCTCCCGGGTCATGAATCAATGCCGTGGACGCAATTCGGATGCAATTCTCTTCGGCCGTCAAAGAGTCAGTCGTGAACAAATCCACAACCCCTGCTTTCTCGTACAAAAGCTTGAACCTCGGATCACCGATTTCACCATAAGAAATACCGGATTGGTGAGTCATCAAATGCCGCAGGGTCATGATGGATTGACTGGGACGGATCGAACAAGTCGAATCCTCGAAAACTTCTTCGATGACTCCCATGGATCCGATGTCCGGAATGTAGTTAGAAACAGGATCATCCAATCCAATTAAACCCCTCTCCCACAATATCATAGCGGCTGTAGAAGTGAGTGATTTTGTTTGGGAACAAATTCGAAAAATCGCATCTTCCGGCATGCCCTCTAACTCTAAAGGATTGGCATAACCAAAGGCCCGAAAATGGGCCACTTCTCCATCTTTCATAATCAGAGCAATGCCTCCAGGAACTTGATGATTGGCAACGGCGTGATCGAGCATGGAGTCCAACGGCGCATACTCCGATGATCGAGGAAAATTGGACGTTGGGCTCATTTCGGAATCTGCACAACCAAGTAATGATGCGGTTGCAGCAGCAACAAATAAGGAAAACCGTGCATTCATGTCGCGTTCTTTTAGACTGGGCAAGGATGTTGGAAGTCCGCAAGCTAATGCAGGCAATTCGATTAGATTTGAACCATGCTTGGAAATTTATCAGACACTCCGTTCCCTTGCGCTCTCAATCATCCGCTCGCACTTTTTCTCTCCCTCACGCTTATATGCTCCAGTTGCGCAGAGCGCATGGAAGAGCAGACCATAACAAACGTTGCAGATGCTTCAGCGTGGGTCAATCCGATGGTAGGTACCACCCGGATGGGCCATACGTATCCCGGTGCGACGGCGCCGCACGGCATGGTGCAGCTCTCTCCGCAAACACATTATGAACCCTACTTGCGGGCCGATGACACTTACAATCCAGCAACATATGAATATTGCGCCGGATATCAGTACGAGGACACGACCATCCTCGGGTTCGCTCATACTTCGTTCAGCGGAACAGGTCACAGCGATTTAGGTGATATTCTCATCATGCCGACCACAGAAAGACCCGATCTGACATCCGATTCCGATGGAGGACCTTTGTTTGGAAGCGGATTCGATCATGCAAGAGAAGCAGCAAAACCCGGCCATTACGCAGTGTATTTGGACCGATATGATATCCAAGCGGACTTGAGTGCAACGGAACGGGTAGGCATTCACCGGTATCGTTTTGAGTCAGGAGGACATGCACATATCGCGTTGGACTTGGCGTACAACATATACCACCACCCCGACAAAAACGTTTGGACCTTTTTGCGTGTCGAAAATGACAGCACGGTCGTAGGATACCGACAAACCACCGGATGGGGCCGAACACGACTTGTTCATTTCGCCATGCGATTTGACCGCCCTTTGAAGGACTATGGCTACGTCCAAGGGCAAAAACTCGACTACAACGGCTTCTATCGCCGCTTCCAAGAGCATCAGGGATTCCCGGAAATGGCCGGACGGGATCTGCGGGCTTGGTTTGATTTTGGCACCGTTGAAGCAGGCGATCAGTTGGGCATTCGCGTCGCCCTTTCAGGTGTTTCCATGGACGGTGCTCTAAAAAACCTTCAAAGTGAAGCGCCGAACTCAGGGTTTGACAGCTACCGTCAAGCTGCAAGGGCACGATGGAATGAAGCGCTGTCAAGGGTTGAAATTGATCCATTGCGCGAAGCTGATCGTACCACGTTTTACACAGCACTCTATCACAGCATGCTCAGTCCGATCATTTATGAAGATGTAGATGGACGCTACCGCGGGCTGGATCAGAACATTCACACCTCAGAAAACTTCACGAACTACACCATTTTTTCGCTGTGGGATACCTACCGCGCCTTGCACCCTTGGATCAACCTAACCCAACCGAATCGGGCGGCAGACCTCATCAACAGCATGCTGGCCCATGCGGATGAAAGCGTGCACGGAATGCTCCCCATCTGGAGTCATTATGCCAATGAAAACTGGTGCATGATCGGCTACCATGCCGTTTCTGTTCTCGCTGACGGTGTGGCCCATGACATACCCGGATGGGATCGGAATCAAGGACTGGAAACGGCCGTGAGGACCGCTCGTGTTCCTTACTTCGACGGGCTGGACTTGTACATGAAGTACGGCTATATGCCGGATGACTCGAGCCATTCCGCCGTTTCGAAGACATTGGAGTACGCGTATGACGATTGGTGCATTGGTCAATTGGCAAAAAGCACCGGAG
>Ga0209631_10000717_pt1 | contig 44517 bp, 27 predicted proteins | sample COG_08_FD_184752 | JGI IMG/M metagenome (GOLD analysis project Ga0209631, IMG submission 184752) | Pelagic Microbial community sample from North Sea - COGITO 998_met_08 (SPAdes) (version 2) | ecosystem: Environmental > Aquatic > Marine > Neritic zone/Coastal water | place: Helgoland, sampling... | reverse complement strand
CGCGGCGCCGTCAGCCGCCTTCGGCTCCTCCTTTCCCGACTGGACCGCGTCGCCCAGCTTCACCCCCCGGCGCTTCGAAGAAGAACGTTCAGACGCAGCCTTCTGAACGTCGTCGTCCGTCCCGAGCTTCGCGGACGCCCTGGCTCGCGCCGCCGCGCGCTTCTTAGCCGCCTCCTCCGCCATCTTCGCGGCGGCTCTCGGTCCGATGGCGTCGGCGTCGGAGCCCACCTCGACGGGTTGCACCTTCGCCTCCGTCTCCTCTGCATCGTCGTAGTCGTCAGTCTGCTTGTGGCTGACGCGGTGGGTTTTGAAAGAGTAGTGGGTGTTGTGGTCGGCGTCTGAGACGTCGGGGTGCGGGCTGACCGCTTCGCGTTCGACGGAGAACATCTGCGAGACGGCGTCGGTGGACACCGCGCCGGTGGCGACGAGGCCGAGTGCGACGAGGAGGGCGCAGACGACGAGCGCGATCATCGCGGTGGACGCGCTCATGGTGTTGGACCAGGACGATCCGGATGCGCGTCCGCGTCTGTTGGATGCGGCGGTGCGTGTCTGGATGCCCGCGGGGACGGACGCGCCCCGCATCCCGCGCTCCATGGCGTGCGCGCGCTCGTCGGTGACGTAGTCGTAGTCGCTGTACTCGGTCCCGGAGGTGACGTCGCCCTCGCTGGAGCTCTGGTTGAGGTCCACGAGGGTGTTGTCGCTGAATCCGCCTCCGAAGTAGCGCCTCGCGCCGTACTTCTCGGCGATGCGCGCCGACTGCGATTGGCCCGATGAGGACGCGGGGGCCGCGCCCTGGGCGACGCGGGGATCGTTGAAGTACAGCTGGCCGCGGTGCACCGTGAGCTTCTGGCGCGGGTTGGAGGCCAAGAGCCTCTCGGTCTCGGGGTCGTCGCGCTTGAACATCTCGGTCTGTGGTCGAGGGCGCGTCGTCGAGTGCTGCGCAGGCCGCGCCACTTCGTCCGAGAAAAGTAACCGCCACCGATATTCCGCCACAGACTGGAAATCATTCGTCTATATGTATACTCATAGGAACAGTTTTCAGTTAACGATATATACTACGATTACACACATAGCAAACAGTTAGGGATTATACTGAAATAGGAGGTTCGATCCTTGGACCTTGAACCATTTCCCTAAAAGTGTTAACCCTTGGTCTCCTCACTCGCGGGGGGGCATGGGGTGGCGAGCGACGAGGAACTCCGTGCGCGCCGCGCATGCGCTCGCGCGCACATCCTCCTCGGCGGCCGCCTCCACCTCGTCCTCCTCGGCGGCCGCGCCCTCGGGTGCGATCAGGGACTGGAACGAAGGGGGTCGTTGGTCGACGCGGATCGGCCACGACCGGTGCCAATTGCGTCCGGGGCGGACGCGCACGGGGCCCGCGACATGTCGAGATGACCGCGGATGGACTCAAGGGTCATCGTCGTCGACGCACCCTGCGTTCACGCGCTCGTTCGCCGCGAGCCCCCAACCGGCGGAGGATGCGACGGACGAGGACATCGGCCCGGTCACGCTCATCTTCTCCGAGCTCGTCGACGCCGGTGACTCGCCCTTGGTCGCGTACGAACGGCTGTCCAAGCAGGGCGTGCTGCGATGGGACGAGGCACAACACAGGGCGCTGGAGACCCTGAATACGCTTCACGCCAAGCTGGTCGGGGACATGGACGGGGGCGCCGCCGAGGCGAAGAGGAAATCCGAGGCGCCCAAGAAGGAAGGGAGCTGGTTCTCCGACTTGTTCACCGCGAGGGAAGAGGACGAGGCGGCCGCGTACACATCCCACGGCGGCGTCTACCTCTTCGGGGGCCCCGGCTGCGGCAAGACCTTCTGCATGGACCTCTTCTACGCCTCCCTGCCCGGCACGGACGGCAAAGAGAAACGCCGCGAGCACTTCCATTCCTTCATGCTTCACACGCACCAGACCCTCCACAAGCTCGGGAAAGCCGGGCACACCGAGGACACCGTGGCGATATACGCGCAGCGCGTCGCGGCGAAGACCAGAGTGCTGTGCCTGGACGAGTTCCAGGTCACGGACGTCGCGGACGCCATGATCATCCGCCGTCTGATGGACCAGCTGTGGGAGAGGGGCGTCACCGTCGTGACCACGTCAAACCGGGAACCCGACGAGCTGTACAAAAACGGGCTCAATCGCGTGCAGTTCGTTCCGTGCATCGAGGCCATCAAGGCGAGATGCGTAGTGCACCCGATGGAGAGCGTCAGGGACTACAGGCTCACCGGGCGGGGCATCGGAGGGGAGGACAGCGGGGATGGATCGAGCGGCGGCGGCGGGTTCAAAGGGACGTGGCGGGTTCGTTTGGAGGGCGAGTCGCACGATGAAGGTGAGGCGTGGCTCGAGCGGCGGCTTCGTCGGCTCGCCAACGAGGAGAAGTTCATCGGGGTGGAGGTGGCCATGGGGGGACGGCGGATCCAGGTCCCACGGGCGGGCGGCGGCGTCGCGCTGTTCCGTTTCGAGGAGCTCTGCGCGAGCGCCATGGGCGCGGGGGATTACACCGCCGTCGCCTCCACGTTTCACACCGTGGGCCTATCCCGGGTCCCTCGGATGACCATCGAACGCGTGGACCTGATGCGCCGGTTCATCACGTTCATCGACGTCATGTACGAGCACAAGGTGAAGCTGCTGGCGTGCGCGCCCACGTCCCCGGCCACGCTCTTTGAAGCCACGGGAAGCAAAGGGGTCAGCGACGAGGAGTTCGCGTGGGATCGCGCCGCGTCCCGCCTGGCTGAGATGTCGACACAGGAATACGTGGAGGCTCCGTGGCGCCCCAAGAGCGGCGCGTGGCTCCTGGAGCAAGCGCGGGTCACGGAGGTGGTCCCGCCGGACGTCTTAAGGGGGCTGTGGCAACGATACGACGCCGACCACAACGGCGTCCTCGACGAGCAGGAACTCGAGGAGCTCCTCGCGGATCTCAACCAGATGCGACGCGGGCACAGGAACGTGCCGCGGGAACAGCTCGATAGCGCGTGGGAGATGCTGACGAACAAGGGTCAGCGCGGGAGCCCGGCTGTATGGCGCCTGTACAGGGAAGGGCATACAGGCGGCGCCATACCCAGCAGCAGCAGGAGGGGCGACGCGTTCATAACCTTCGAGTGCTTCATCAAGTACGGCAACCAGGCGTTCTCGGCGTGTATGACGCTCGGGTGAGCCCGCTGCCTCTATTCATTTAAGCCTTCTAATGTAACCTAATGGACGTACAGTACGTAAACGTCACAGCCTAGATCGCGTCGACGTCATCTGCCGCTTAAACTCCTCCGGCACGGGCGTCGGCCGCCCGTCCGCGTCCACCGCCACATACGTGAGCTTTCCCTCAAACACTCTTCGGCGGTCCACCTCGCCCACGTAGAGCACCTCGAAGCTCGTGGTTCCCCACCGTGTGATCTCGCCCGAGATTGTGAGGTCGTCGAGGAACTTCGCGGGCGAGATGTACTTGAACTCGCTCGCCACCACCATGGTGAAGCCGCCTCCCTCGATGACCACCCGCCGGCACCAGGCGGTGCCCATCCGGTCTCGCAACCACTGGTCCATGACGCAGTCGCACAAGGCCTGGTAGTGGGCGTTGAACACCACTCCTTGCTGATCGCACTCCGCGTACCTCACGGCCAGGGTATGGCTGTAGTCCGGGGACGAACCCATGGCTCTACAGACCACCGGATCCGGATCTGTCAACCCCACACCCGCACGCGGTCACGCGCGGTGAAAAATGCACTTTTCGACAGATTGAGGCCGCGGGCAAAGCCAGGTTCCGCGTCACATCGAACCCGCAGAGGTCGCGGTAGGCGGCGGCGACTTTTGGGGAGAAAGTCGGCTCGGGCGGTCTGCGCGGTGTCGTAGACGAGTCATGGCTGAGATGGCGGCCCCGGATGGCGCCGGGGTGAGCGTGGGTGCGGTCTTCCTGCTCACCACGATCATGGCAGCCATGAGCGGCATCGGGGCGATCCCGTTCTTCTTCGTCGGTCGCCTCTCGCCGCGGATCGCGTCGCTGGGCAACGCGGTGGCCTGCGGGGTCATGCTTGCCGCGAGCTTCGACATGATCCATGAGGGTGAACCCTACGGCGGATTCTACGTCGTGTGCGGGGTGTGCGCGGGGGCGGCGTTCATCTCGTTCATGCAAGGTCGGCTGCACCGCTACGAGGATGTCAAGTTCGAGATGCTCCGCGGCGCGGACGCTCGCAAAACCTTACTCATGGTCGGAATCATGGCCGCACACGCGCTGGGCGAGGGGTCCGGGGTCGGCGTATCGTTCAGCGGCGCCAAAGGATGGGCGCAGGGTCAGCTCATCACCCTGGCCATAGGCGTCCACAACATCCCGGAGGGCATGGCGGTGGCGACGGTGCTCGCGGCGAGGGGCGTGCCCGCGTGGAAGTGTGCGGCGTGGTCCGTGCTGACGTCCATGCCCCAGCCCCTCGTCGCCGTCCCCGCCTTCATCTTCGTGGAGACCTTCCAGGCGCTCCTCCCTTTCGCGATGGGCTTCGCCGCCGGGTGCATGGTGTGGATCACCCTCGCGGAGTTGTTGCCAGACGCCTTGGAGCACGCGGGGGGCGGCGAGGTGGCCACCTGGGCGACCGTCGCGGCCGCCTCCCTGGAGGGCTTCAGGATGTTCATGTCCTACCTGGAGAACGATGACGGGAGCTTCAACTCGCCGTTCAAGCCCATCGCGCCAGCCAACGAGCCGGACGTGGCGCTCGACCCCACCAACGTGGCCGCTACGCTCCTACCCGACCCCGCGGTCGTTAACACCGGGGTTGTGGACACTGTGGTCCCGTCGCCCGGGTTGGTGGACGCGAGCCCGAGCCCGTTACCGGCGGTGTCCATCGACGCCGTGGCCGCCGCCGGGTCCAACGCGGATGCGCTGTTCGGCGCGGCGCTCGCGTGCATGGCTGTGCCCGTAGTCGTCCTCCTCGCCGCGTTTCTCCTGCCGAAAATCTTCAGCCCCGGCGCGTTCACGCCCCGTCACCGACGGCGGTACGGCCGCGGTGGAGCGGGCGGGAATAACTTGAACGGCGGGCTGCTGGACAACGGGAGGGATTCGTCGGTGCTGGACGTCGCCGAGCTCATGGCGGTGGCCGCGGGTTCCGCCGCCATGTCAGCCACCGGTCGACTCGCGGGGGTGGTTCGCAGGTGCCGCCAGGGGCAGGCTCCGTGGATGCCCGCGATCGTCGGCGCGGTACTCGGGTACCTCGCGTACGCCCTCGCGGCTGACAAGTTCATCGCCGTCCAGGGTAAGCGATCGGGCGGACGACGGGGGAGAGAGGATAGGAAACGGCGGGAAAGGCAAAACGGGTGGGCCGAAGGACCGGAGTCCAACTCCACCGCCATAGACGACGCCGACGGGCACCGCGACGAGGACCTTCGCGTGCTCAACGGTAACGGCCACGGCCACGGGCTCGGTTCAGACCCGGGTTCAGACGACACGGTTCGCGCCGCCGCCGGCGTGCTCATCGTCGCGCTCGCCGTATTCGCCGCCGCCGAGGGCCAGGCGCTGGCGGCTGCCACGTCGGCGCTGGGTGGCCACGTGGCGCTCCCAGCGGCCATCCGCGGGGCACCACGCGCGATGAGCGCGGCGTGCGCCGCGGCCGCGTCGGGCCAAGGAAGGTGGTCGGTGGCGTGGTCGGTGTTCGCCGCGGCGGCGCTCGAGCCCGTCGCGATGTTCGCGGCCGCTTTCTTCGGTGACGTTCAGGACGGTACCGGCGGCAGCGGCGTGGCGTTCCTGGACCCTTTCGTCAGTGCGGGGTTCGAGGCGTTCGCGGGGTCGATGTTAGCGGCTGCGGCGGTCAAGTTGGTGCTGCCGGTGGCGAGGAAGCGGGGGGAGCGGGCGATGAAGGGGGGCGAGCCGGATAGGGCGTTTGGCGGGTTTGGGCTCGGATCCGCGTTTTCTTTGGCGACCATCTTGGTGGTGGGGTCGCTCTGCTGGCAGACGCCCTACTGCGACAGGAGATGGTGATCGCGACGACGACTTAGCACACGACTTGTGACGGATAGTACACGGATAGTACACACGCGGGCGACGATTGCATAAACGTTCTATCGGAGCATTGGCATACTCGGAGATATCGGTAACCTCCCCCCGATCCACCTCCCCTTCGTATCCGCCGGCAGCGGCACCGACACGAGCTGCCGCATCACACCCACGATCCCCATCGCCAGACCCACGCACTGCATCTTCCGTCCCTTGAGCGGCACGGCGCCCAGCAGCGACAGCGCGAAGAGCGCCTGCGTCAACCCCGACGCCACGTCCAGCGCGGACGCCACTGTTTTCTCCTCGAGCCTCTCCCTCGCCTCCCACTCGTCTTCATCGTCGTCACGCTTGTCGCTCTGCGGCGCGAGGTCATCGTCACGTAGCTGCTTCGTGTACGCGAGCAGGTTGGGCATGTGCCCCGCGGCGAAGCACGCCGACCCGGCGGCCCACCCCGCCAGCGACAGTTTGTCGCACACCTTGTACAGGGTCGATCGCTTGTCCACCGCCCCCGCGCCGCCCGCCCAGACCACGTGGTCGCACGTGACGTACACCGCCGTGCTGATGGCTTTGATGTACTCCAGCGTTCGCATCGCGCCGCTCGCCTTGGGTTTACCTGCGGGGTCGATGGGCGAACCAGGGATGGTCAGCTCGGATTGGATAAAGTACCCGCGGGAAAAGGGATTTTGGGATTCGGGTCGCGGGAGGCCTGGCGCGCGCACCTTTGGTCAGGAAGGTGTCGATGAGCACCGCGACCGGCGTGTACAGCCTGAACGGTCGCCGCGCATCGTTCAGGGCGAATCCGATGGACGTGAGCACGCTGCCCGGGCGCCCTCCGGAGATGACCATCGCCACGTACTGCAGCAGACCGACGACGCGATCCTTGCCGTCCGCGCGCTTCAGTATCTCCGACCAGCACGCGTGGGTCGGGAAGGTGGTCATCCGTTTCACCACCGTGGTCGAGTCCCGAGGCACCGACGGTCGCCGCCGCGCATCGGAGGACGATCGGGACCTCGGCTTCGGCATCGCGCGGTACGAGCTCGGAGGTTCGTCTGACCCCTCGAACGGTGCGGGGGCCACTAACAAGGCGAAAAATTCGTTCGAAACCAAAACCAAAAAACCAAGCGACAGACTGTACAGATCGCGCCTCACCATCTGATCGCACTGGACCATGTCTGGATCGACCCTTCCGAGCTGCGTGACCGACCCTCTGGGCGCCGTGGCGTCCGCGTTCGACGCCGCGTTCGGCTCCGGCGACGCCGTTCCCGAGCACGACGGCGACTGGGGGGTCAAGGCGACGCTCCAGGACGCCCTCGATCAGACCGAGGTGATGGAGGCGATACCGGAGATCAACGCGGTGGGCGTCGACAACGTGCGCCCGGGTCAGCTCGTCCGCTTCCGGTGCATGGTGCAGGACATGTACAACCCGGAGTACTACGTCGGCGCGTACAAGGACAAGAGCACGGGCGGCAGGTGGAGGACCACCAAGTTCACCGAGAAGATCGGCGCGGGCGCCGAGCCAGACGACTCCGCCGAGCGCAAGATCTGGGAACGACGCGTGCTCTACTGCGTGCCGATCCCGGGCGAGAGCTCATGGGTCCGCCGACTCGACGGCGCGGTCGCCAGCGCGCCCCCGCCTACCCCAGTCAAGAGCCACGAGGGACCCACCGGCACCTCCACCAAACGACCCCGATCGGAGAATGACCAACCCGAAAACTCCGAGCCCTCATCGGCGATCGCTCTCGATGCCTACGACGACGAGGAGGTCGCCAAGGACGACGAGGACACCGTCGCCAAAATCCTCGCCGCCGCGGGGGAGAACAAAGCAGCAGGGACGCCCAAGTCCAACACCGAGTCCAAGTCCAACGCCGAGTCCAACGCCAACCCCAAGTCGAATCCCGCTTCCAACCCCGCGGCGAAGCAACCGAGGGCCGAAGACGCGGCGGCCGTGAGCGGCGCCGGCGCCCCGGTGTCCGTCGTCTCGGAGGCTTCCGAGAGCATGGACGAGTCCCTTAACCTCCCGTTAGGCGCCGCGGATACGTCCGACGGGCTCCCGCGCGCGTGCCCCGCCATCGTCAAGTTTTACGAGAACGAGGAATCCGCGCCGGTGAAGCTCAACGACGTCCTCGAGCTCGTCGGCGTTCTGCAGATCGAGCCCGAGATCGACGTCGCGAACAGCGACCAGCAGCAGGCGGCGATCGCGGCGGCGGCCGCCGCGGCCAACGGCGGCACGCCGGCGACGGGCGGCGCGGCCGGTCTCGCGGCGGCCTTCGCCGACTTCATGATGGACGAGGATCGAGCGCATAACCCCCCGACGTCCGTGGTCCCTCGTTTCCACTGCATGATGGCGAGGCAAACGAGCGCGCGGACTTTCGCGGTCCTCCCCGCGCGGCCTGACCCGCGCCCGACGCACGCGGACCCCGGACCCGCGATCGAGGACCCGGCCGGGATCCAGGCTGCGCTCATCCGGCACCTATCGGGGCCGTTGGGCGGCGACGTCTTAGCCGCCGAGTACGTCCTCGCCGTCGTCGTCAGCCGCGTTCACACCAGGACCGACTCGTTGGCGCTCGGTAAACTGTCGTTGACGCTGATGGGCGTCCCGGAGGGCGGCGACTTACCGCGTAACCTCGCGGCGGCCATCGCGGACATCGCGCCGTGCGTCGCGCACTTACCGCTGTCCATCGCGGGTCTCAACGCTCGGTCGTGGACTCCCAAGAAGGATTACGGAGTTAACCGGCTTCGTTCCGGGCCCCTCCAGCTGGCGCCCGGAACGGTATGCGTCCTCGACGAGACCGCGCTCACCTCGGGGCAGCTCAAGGAGACGGGCGTGCGGAACGTGCACGCGCTCAAGCAGCTCGTGCAGCTGCAGGAGCTCGAGTACGACTTCCAGTATCACCAGATGCGAATGCCCGCGGATCTCCCGAGCGTCGTGACGTCATCCGCCAAGCACGGGGATTCCGTGGTCCAGGGCTGTGACTGCAGGGTGCCGCTGCGCATGGTCAAGGACACGCGCGCCGCCGACCCGCTGGACCCGGTGTTGGCGAAGACGATGCGGGCGTTCGTGGCCAGGGCGTGGGGCAGCGACCACTCCATCGGCGACGAGGCGAGTTCGGAGATTGAATCCGCGATGGTCGCCGCTCGGCAGGGTGAACGGAAGGCGACGGAGTTGGAGTTTCACAGGTGGCTGACCATCGCCAGGCTCTGCGCGCTGAGCTCGGGGGAGACGGAGCTGACGGTGAAGCACTGGAAGCACGCGATGGAGTGCGAGCGGAAGACGGAGGAGAGGCTCAGGCTCGTGTGAGTCGTCTCTCGCGCCGCGCGTCATTCGTTGAATAACAAAAAATACGGCACAAATGCTGTTCCCGACACACACTCACCACGCGCACGATATGGGCGGCGCCGATCCCCCCGCGCGCTCGTTCGCGCCGCGCATCACGTTCGTGAGTATGGCTGAGAAGTGGAAAGACAATCAGCCCAAAGTAGACGTCGCCTTCGCCGGCATCAGGGCGCGGAAGGCGATGGCCGGGCATGCCGCCGACGGGAGCGCCGCCGACCAAAGCCTCGGAGCGTCCGACCCGACGCCGCGTGATGACCCGGCTGACGCGACGAGGACCGCATCGGGCGCGTCATCGAGCCGCGGTGACGGTGGCGAGAAGGGATCCGGCGGCCGCGCCGCGTGGAGCGTCGACCTCGGCACGGGCCTCGAGGCTTGGATCGCGGACCGACGCATCGCGGTCAGCGAGCCCAAGCACTTCGTCGAGGTGGAGGCGCTCTACGACCTCTACGTTCGCGACGTTCACCCACACGGCGATCCCCCGGACCTCGTCACGTTCAGCAGCATGGCCGGCAAGACCCTGCGCAGGGTCCTCGCGCCGGCGACGCTCACGCGACGCGTCGGAAAGCTCAGCGTCACGTGCGAAGCTCTCCCCGCGACTCGCGAGAACTGGCCGCCGAGGATGGCGAACAAGAAGGCTGAGAAGATGAAGAAGCACGGCCCGAAGGACCCGGCGCGGTCTCGACCCGCCCACCTCCAGAACAAAGACAAGGAGGCTACCGGTACCACCTGCGCGAGGTACGTGACCGAGATGCTCAAGCTCGCGTGCGGAGCCGAGCTCGTCCGGCTCCGAGTCTTCCCGGACGCGAAGGAGCTCACCGAGGCTTTCGCCGCGTCCAACGCGATACGAACGCACCTGCGACGCCGTTACGAACCCGACGATGAGCGCGTGTGCGTCATCGCGGTGGGCGACGGGAACACGCCACGGAGCGCGGCGCTGTGCGCGTTCCTGACCAGGTGGCAGTGCGTAGCCGTCGACCCCGAGATGGTGCCTTGGCGCGACTGGCGGCGGAGGCACGGGATCCAGGACGCGAGTTGGAGCTCGTGCGACGATACACATGAGAACGGGGAGACGGAGGAGGATGTACACGGATGGGGCGGGGTTCGGCGGCTGCAGGTGCACAGGCGGAAGATGCAGGAGATGGTGGTGGAATGCGATCGAGCTATAATCGTCATGATCCACGCTCATATTTCGTTGAAGGACGTTTTGGCGGCGGTGAAGACCGACACCGGGGAGTGCGCCGCCGTGATACTGCCGTGCTGTAACTGGTACTCGAGGCTGGTGCACCCGGACGGCGCGACGGCGCCGTGTCACGAGTACGAGGACGACGCCGTCGTGTCGCCGCAGCGGACGGTTCGCGTGTTCTCTTCGCTTCCGTGCGGGGTCGTCGGGGAGGGCGAGGACGTTCCTTGCCCGGAGGTTGTCGTCTAGCACTAGTGTTGTTAGTTGAGCGTTAGTTACCGCGGCTAGCTAGCTAGGATATAATCACGTCTAAGACCCGCCGCGGATGGGTGTCGCTAATGAACCAGCACGACGACGCAGCAAAGCGTGGCGACGACGAACAGGAACGGCAGGAAGCAGCACCGGCTCCGGCACCCCCGCCGCTTTCCGGTCCCCGTCCTCCTCGGGGGCGCTCCCGGCGGGTGCGCGCCGTCGCTCACGACCGTCCCGGTGGGCCCACACCCCGCATCCTCCAGCCGTGCCTTCGAAGGGATCTGCGACAGCACCTCGTCGATGTCCCCGTCGCGCAGCTCGAGCGGCAGGGACCACGCGAGTCTTTTCCCGGCGTCTGAGAGCGGGAGCGACTTTCCCACGGGATCGCCCTCGAGGTCCACCCTTCGGTCCGCCCCCGACGCGATGGCGTGCACCGCGTCCCTCATCCAGTCCACCCCGCCGGACTGCGTGAACACCGCGGGGGATACGATCCACGCCACGACCGTTTCGTTGCCCCTCTGCGCCTCCAGGAACGCGCGGAGGCCCAGGAGGAAGGGCGCGGATCCGACAGCCTTGCCGTGTCTCGCGACGAAGGCTTTCACTGCGTCACGCATGGACCCGGCGTTGGAGATGAGCGCTTCGCTTTCGAGTAGGTCATCGAGCGCGCGCCACTGAGCATCGGCCAGGTCCGCGTGGAACCGAGAGCTGCGCGTCGAGGGATCGGGGACGGTCGGAGACGAGAGTCAGATGATGATGTTCACGAGGACTACGCGTAACATACGGGCGAACTAACGAGTGCGGTTCCGACCGACGTTGTTTGGGATCGTACCGCTCGGCGTTGCGGTCTTGAACCGATCCGTAGTCACCGACCACGTCCCCCATGGCGCCAAACGGCGGATCCCGCCGCGGCGAGTGCGGGTGTTGGTCGACGACTCTCGAGAACTGGCTTGCCAAAACTTTTTCGCCCGAAAACACGTGGTGCCGACCAATTCACGTGTTTTTACGTGAATTGCTCATACAAATCTTGGGTTCGCGAACCTCGGATTACACAAAGAACTATGACACACTCGGATAATAAAAAGGGATAATAAGGGGCTCCTTTGTTGACCTCGTTTGCCACGAAGCCGTCCCCGGGGCTTACTTGTACTGCGACCCCTGAATCGCCCAAAACGCCTACCTGGACCTCTGGTTAGCGTCCGGGTCGTACTGGTCCGGGTCGTAAGTCACGCCGTCCGGCGCACGGACCACACGCTGGGGCTTGGCCGCGGTGGACCCGCCAAAGCTGGATCCCCCGTAGCTGGGAGCGGGCGCGGCGGGGGCGGAGTAGCCGCCGCCGCCGCCGCCGCCGCCGCCGCGGCGCTGGTTGGCGTCGGGGTCGTACTGGTCCGGGTCGTAAGTCACGCCGTCCGACGCGCGGGTCACACGCTGGGGCTTGGCCGCGGCGGACCCGGAGCCGCCGGAGTCCCAGCTGTAGGCGTTGGAAGCTCCCGATCCGCCCCCGCCCGAGGAGGGGGTGTCCCATGAGGAGGTGGACTGCGCGGGCGCGGCGGCCGCGAAGGACTCCTGCGCGGGCGGGGGCGGGGTCCAGCGCGCGCCGCTGCGCTGGTTGGCGTCGGGGTCCGCCTGGTCGTCATCGTGGAGGATGAGCTTCTTCTTCCAGGCCGCCTTGTCGGAGCCGTATGCCGGGTCCTTTCCGGCGTACTGGGGCCCGCCAGATCCGCCCACGCCTCCGTGGGCAACAACCTGGAGGGAGCCCCTCTTGGCGGTCTTGAGCCGGCGGGTGACCGGCTTGACGGTGAACGTAGAGGTGATGGCCTGCATGTTGTCTTGGGTGGTTAGAACGTGTTCGCGTGCGCGCACGAGTGGCGATCCGCGCGCCGCGTTGTTCGTTTTCCCTAAATTCCCGACACGAAATAAAATTCCCGAGAGTTGCGTCAGCATTTTGTCGAGTTGGACCAATTGAATTTTTCCCTTTTTCGCGAGATACGGACAGCTGTGACTCGTCGAATGTTGAGTCAATCCCCAGCACGTGGGAAAATCCCGAGGTAGAAAACACGTGTCGTCTCTTAATTTTTCTGTCGTCTAAGAGGGTGTTGGAGTTACAGGCACTGATTCGGTGCCGTCCCGCGGAGCTCAGCACTCGGGAGGACGCGCCAAGATGGGCGGCTTCAGCGAGTATCGGCGGAAAAAGGCGGAGATGCTGTCCGCGGCGAAGCGCCTGCGCGTGGACTTCGTCGTGAAAGAGACGCTCGGCAAATCAGCGCGGGTCGGCCGTGGCGCCGAGGATGGGACCGTCGCTTCGGACCGCGGACTTCCCACGTCGGGGTGGCAGGTCTCCGTCACCGAACCCGTGGCGGGGAAACCCAAGGGCCTGAGCCGGGCGCTCGTCGCGGGCGAGCCCATCGTGAGGAAAAACGAACGGCGCAAGGCGCGGTCGGACCGGCGCAAGGTGAACGGGTACGGCGCCACCGAGGCTCCGATCGATTGGGACGCCGCGGACGCTCTGCCGGTGCATCACTCGAGGAGCCGCGGAAGGTCCCGCGGGCCCGACTCGTCATCCGGGAACGCGTTCCCCTCGTGCGCCGCGCTCGCGACCGGCGTCGCACTCGTGATGATGGTCGCGGTGTGCGCGCTGGCGATCTTCGCGCCCGCCGACGCGCGAGCGGGCGCCACCGCCGCGGCGACGGCGTGGGCCAGACGCGTCTCATCCGTCGACGCGGAATCCGCCGACTCGCAATCCGCACGGCTCGCCTTCATCACTCCCCACAGCCACCACACGCACCGCCAAACGCAAACGCAACGGACGAAGATGACCAGCGTCGGGTGCGAGCTCGCGAGCGTCGAGGAGGCTGCCGCGCGAGTCGCATCCGCCTTTGCTCGCAAACAGTCAATCCACGCCGCGTGCGAAGCCGCCACGCGCTTTAGATGGGAAGGTGTCGACGACGACGTAGACACCGCCATGAAAACACTCGGCGGGGACGATGATAGGGTCGTGGTATTCCACGCCGGGTCCAAGTTCGAGCCATCCGCGATGGTCAAAGCGGCGGAGATGATGACGCGCGACGACGACGCGGTTACCCTGGGTAAAGGGAGGAGGGAAAAAGGGAATCATCATCACGCGGCTGACGAGAGCGGCTCGGCGCACGAGGGGAAGAAGGAGCAGGAGCTTCCCCTGCCGGGCGACGGCGACGAGCCGCCGAGGCCGATGACGAACCGGACGACGCCCCCGGCTCCCGCCGCGCCGCCGCATCCCATCCACGAGATTCATCGCGGCGAGTCGGCGCCGAGTTCTTCGAAGAAAAAGTCATCAAAGAAGGACTCGAACAACGCGGGTCTCGGCGAGGGTTCAGAAACTTCCAACGGCGGGCTGTTCAAGATGTTTAGCGGCTGGATGAGGCGACGCGAGAGCGCGGAGGAGCGTGATTTCCGCGCCTGGCTCAAGAAGCACCAAGCCGGCGAGGTGAGGCCCGCGACGGCGGCTCGCAGGTTGCTCCTCTCCGCCGAGGACGAGGCCGAGTCTCACCACCACTCACACGGGGGTAGTGACGGGGGATGGACGTGCGTCATCGTAGGGGAGAACGCGCACGTGGCGGAGAAGATATCCCGCGCGGCGAGGACCGAGGGTTTACCGTGCGCGAGCGTCGTCAACCGGGTGCGGGGGGGGCTAGCGTTGAAGGGTGAGAAAACCGACGAGTGCTTCGCGAAGAGGGCGCGCGCGATCGACGTCAAGCTGATGAGCCGCGCGAGGCATACCGTCGCCACGGAGCCGAGCGACGGCGCTCACGTCGCCGCGTTGCTTCGCCGGTGCGCTCGTGAGGCGGCGTGATTACGTACTGCGTACTCTCATCATTGACAATTCGTCGGCTGAAGTTTTTAGTTCTTTTAGTTCTTTGCTGCACACGTTGGTACAGTTCCAGAATCATCCCCGTTCCCCCCCTCGCTTAGCGTCGTATCGTCGCCTCTCACAGCTTGAGCGTGCGCATGCTCTCGCCCAGCGCATCCGGCTCGAAGGTACCGTCGTCCCCGCCCCGGGTCTTCTTCCCCGTGGTGTTCCCGCCGCTCTTCCACAACCCGCTGAGCTCCTTCATGATGTTCTTGTGCGGCGTCCCCGCGGGCAACCTCTCCTTCGTCGCCGCGAAGTGCTCCTTGACAAAGAGGCTGAACGCGGTGGGAGCCTTCTCCTCCGCCTTTGTGCCGTCGGGGTTGAACTTGCCGAGGTACTCCAGCCGCCCGTTGCACACGCCGCAAGCCTTGGCCTCGACGTCGATGGATTTCGAGTGCCGGCCGTACTCGGTGTTGCACCACTGCTGCGTGCACCTGTACCGGTAGGGCTGGAAGATTTCGTACGAGTGGCAGGTGTCGACGGAAACGTCAGGGTAGGTTCGCATCGCCTGATTCGCCCACTTCTTGAACGTCGCGCCGTGCGGGGGCTTGGCCTGGTGGTCCAGCAGCCAAGCCGCGGCGTGGCACATCTCGTGAAGCAGCGTAGCCTCCAGCTTCTCGGCGCAATCCAGCACCTTCGTGGACAGCTCGATTCGCGCGCTGTACTCGCTCAGGCCCGTGCTCCTCGTCACCTTCTTGTAGTGGGTCAACCCCGCGGTGGTGAGCAGCTTCGCGTTCCAGGAGATGTCAAACTTGGCGGGCAGTTTCCCGTCGAAGGCGTCGTTGTTGAACTCGTTGTAGAGCGCCTTCGCGATTGTCTCCTTGTGCTTGGAGTAGTTCAAAGTCTTTCCGGGCTTGGCCGCGGACGCGAGCGCGGCGGCGAGCGCCTTGCTGTGCGTCGGCGGGGGCTCGTTCCCGAACGAAGCGCCGAACCCGACCGTCTTCCGTCCCGCGGTGTTGGGCGTCTTGGCCCAGTTCGGGGTCTTGGCGGCGGCGTCGGCGAGAACCTCGGCGAGGGGCCTCGGCGGCGTGGGCGTCTTGAGGTCGTCCAGGCCGAAGGGATCCTGCGCGGTTCCCTTGGCGACCATCGTCCGCGGGGCTCTGTTCTCGTCGGGTTCCGGCGAGCTTCCCTCGCCCTCAGAGTCGGTCATGTGCTTAACGTCGTCGGAGCCGAAGGTGAGCCGCCCGCCCCGTCCCGGGGTCTTCCCTGGGGTCCGACCCTTGAGAATGCTCTTCGGACCCCGGCGTCCAACGCTCTTGGGCGCCTCCGGTGACGGCGTCACGTTGGGCATGATCCCGCCGCTGCGCGCGTGCATGTCCTCGGCGATGGCGTTCGACGACGCGTCGGAGTCGTACTCCACGTCGTCGTCGTCGCAGACAAAGTCGTCATCCGCGGAGCACGCCTCGTCGTCGGATTCGGCGCCCGAGTCGCCGCCATCCGCGTCGCTCGCCTCATCGTCGATCCACGCCAACGCCTTCTTCTTCGCGGACTCCATGACAGCCTTGCGTTGGGGCCTGCGTCGTCCACCTCCCGGGGTGATCGCGGTGGACGTGCCGGACGCCTCGGAGGGCTCGGGCTCGGAAGCCGGGGGCGCGGCGTACCTCGAGGACTTTTTGAGCGCGGATTTGGGAAACGCCTTGGGCTGCGTCGACGCGAGGGGCGCGCGGGCGCCGGCCGCGGCGGAGCGCTCCGAGGGCTGCCCGGCTTCCGCGGCGTCGTCAAAGTTAGGCGCGGCGATGATCGCCGCATCGCGTTCCTCGCGCTCGGCCCGCATCTTCCTGTTGGACGCGATCCTCCGCAGGATGGACTTCTTCCCCGTGGTGGGCGGCGCGAGGTTAAAGGCGGGTCGAGCGGGCGGGGTGGTGGCGGCGGGGGGCGTACCGACCGCCGGGGACTCGCCCGATCCCTCCTCCTCAGAAGCCTTCACGTCAACGCCGTCGTTGGCGTCGTCGTCGCTGTCGCTGTCCACGATGGTGCGTGATCTGCGGCCGGGCGTGCGCCTGGCGCTCACCGGCGCCTCGTCGTCGTCCGATTTGTAGCCGGTTTCCTCGGCGTCGGAAGACGCGGAGGCGTTCATCTTCTCGCGGACGGTTGCGTTCATCGCGCTCGTCGGGGTCACCTTGCTGGTCACCTCGTCGTCGCACTCGTCGTCGGTGTCGGCGTCGATGACGATGGGCACGTCGGGGATGAGTTCCGCGATGGGCGTACCCTCGGGGAGGTCGGAGACGTCGACGACCTCGGGGCCGGGGGACATGACGGGGGATCCCTCCGCCAACTCAGCCTCCTCCGCAGCCTCCACGGCGACGACGTCGGCCATGGAGCTCTCCTCCTGGGTGTCGGTGCCCGCGACAGACACGGTATCGGCGACGGACTCGTCATCGTCATCGTCCTCCTCTTCCTCTTCGGCACCGTCCTCGTCCTCGTCGTCAGTCGCGATGACAGACTCGGACTCTTCCTCCTCCTCGCCATCCTCCTCGTCCTCCTCATCCTCCATCTTCTCCTGCACGACGTTCTCCTTCACATCCTCGGGAGGGGTCGAGCGCGCCGTGGACACCGTCGAGGGCTGCCTGACGAGCTTCGCGGGCATCTTGAAAGGTCCGCCCGCGCGCCTCATGCACTCCAACGGGTCGCACCCTCCGTCGGCGCCCGAGCCGCACGTCTCGTCGCCGCAGCCCATGACCCCTTCCTCGACCGTCACCGTCATGCCCTGCAGCGCGGCGGAGAGGTCATCCGCGGCGATACCCGCGCCGCCGTCGTCGCTCGTGCCGCTGGTGGACTTCACCGGGGAGTTGGTCGCGGTCGCGAAGACATCCTCGGAGTCGTCCTCCTCGTCCTCGGCGTCGACGTCCTCGTCCTCGGATTCCTTTTCATCAGAGTCCTTCTCACCCGCGTCGGAGTAGTCGAGCTCGCGGGACGTGTCGGACCCCTCGTCCACCGCGCGCGTCTCGAGGGTATCGATAAGTCGGTTCACCACGGTGGACGCCGCCTCACGAACGTTGGCACCCGAGTTCGGCTTCTTGGCGAGCTTGAGCAGTGCATCCTTGGGGTCGACGCCGCCTTTCCGCATCGCGTCCACGCCCATGCGCACGAGTGCCATTCCGCGCTCGAGCGGGTCGGCGGGGAGATCGGCGAGCGGGTTGGAGGCATCCGAGACGTTCTCCTTGGACGTGATGTCATTCGTATCGGCCTTCATCTTGGCCGCCTTGGCCGCGGTCTTGAGCGCGTCGGTCAGGCCGGTCACGGCGTCGTCGTCGAGACCGCGGGTCTTCTGATTCGCGGTCGTGGCGCCGTTGGTGCGCTCGCCGAGGGGCTTGCGCAGGGGCTTGGCCTTGGTACCGGGAGTGATCGCGGGAAGCGCGCGCGATACGACCTCCTCGTTGACGTCCGTTCCGACGATGGAGACGGTCCCGCCGAGCTTACGCCTGATGGCGATGGGGGTGGGGCGGGGCTCACGTCAGATGCCGGAAAGGTGGGCGCGTATCGGGGGGAAGGGGTGCACACATCCATCGGAGGGGCCGACGGGGCGGTTCGTGGCGCGAGCGGGAGAGGGTAACTCACCTCGACGAGCGTCTCCCCGTGGCGGGGGTCTTGGCCGTCAGCTGGCTCACCAGGCTGCTCATCGTAGCAGCTCTCCGCGAGCGTCGCGTGTCGCGCGCAATGGTTCCCCCGTGTTCTTCACGACTTCCGAGAGACAACAGCTCGTTCGAACTTCACGTTCCCCTCCGTCAGTGGTGATTTCTTGAGTCATTTCTTGAGTCAATCTGAATCGCCAAATGGTGAAAAATCTCCGAAAGCATAAATCCGATCGGCACTTTCGACGGCGCACGCGTCGATAGACACGGCACACACGTAGAAGTCACCATGAGCGGCGGAGTTCAGCTCAAGGCGGTCCAGGACCTGCAGTCGCAGCTCGCTAAGGTCATGGAGGAACTGGATCACAAGGTGTTCCGCCCCCAGCAGAAGGCTGCCTTCCAGTGCAGCATCAAGTGCACCGATCTGCGGGGACCCCAGGAGGAGATGCACGCGTGCCTGGCGAAGTGCGGTGAGCCCATCCAGCGGCACGAGGCGGCGGTCATGGGGGAGCTCCAGGAGTTCCAACACAGGGTGCAGAGGTGCGTGCAGCAGTGCCAGGACAAGCAGGCCACCTCGCAGGACACGGGCAAGTTCGACAAGTGCGTGTCCGAGTGCGCGGTGTTCTACCAGAAGGAGCTATCGTCTCTCAAGCCGCAGCTGATGAAGAAACGGTGATTGGATGATGACGCGCGTGAACTTATTCACGGGGAAGAAAGGGAGGGGAAGTCACGGGGTCTGGTCCGCGTTGGCTCGTCGTCACGAAGCCCCGCGCAGCCCCCAGCCGAGCCGAGTCGCTATAATATTTTATTTTGATACAGCCGCGTTTAGGGTTAGAGGTCCGAGTCTACTCGTCAATCCGCCTTGCCGGCGCGCCGCCGGTGCTCCGCCGCGCACCTCATCCTCCGCACGTAAAACTTCACGTCCCACATGAGCCCCGTGAACAGCGGAAACAGCGTCGGCAGGAACAGTGGGATGTAAACCGCGAGCTTGTACTCGGCCGGAAAGTACAGCAGCGAAATGATCTGCGGGTGGAAAAACGCAGACTCCGCCTTGGCGTGGGCGTTTCGCGCGTGATGCGCCGCATCTTCGAGCATACCGCCCTCCGCAGCCTCCCTCGCACGCTTCGACTCCACCAGCGACTCCCCGACAGCCTCCGCCAGCGCCTTGGGCACGTCCATCTCCGGCATAGCCTTGACCACCGCGGCGAGCGAGTCCAACGAATCCATCGCCGCTCGGTGTCCCGCCGCCGCCCTTCGACGGACGAGCGCGTCCACCTCCCACGTGGCGAACCCCGCGGGCGACGCCGGGACGGACCGTACCGCGAGCTGCTCGACGTGTGTGATGTCAGCGCGGGGCGGGGACGGGGAGAGGCCGAGGAGCTGACGCAGCTGACCGACGGCTGCTTCCATCACTCGCTCCAAGTCCGTCCCGGCGAGGTACGACGCATCGAGCCCCGCGTCGCTCACGTTCCTCCCTCCGCCTCCGCACGTGGGCGGGTTCCACACCACCACGCCGCCCCATCCCGGCACCACGAACCCGTTAGCCGGCGACGGCGTGTCGTCTTCTCTCAGCACCAGCAGCGGGCACTCGTCGGCGGGGGGCGCGTACACCACGAAATGAAGCGGCTTCGCCCCGAGTTCACCCGCGCTCGTGTCCAGACTCCACTCGCTGTCCACGAAGAACGGGAGCTCGCGCGCTGGCGTCACGAACGCGCCTCGGGCCTCGTCCCATCGCGGTCGTTCCCCCGCGCTCTTGGCGTGGTACAGCACCTGCCCCTCGACATCGAACCGGCCCAGTCGTTTCAGCGCGGACGACGCGTGTGCAAGGAACCGGTGCTCGACGTCGGGGCCGAACCGCCAGCTGTACACGTGCCCGCGTTCGCGATCCGGCGACGCGTTCGCCAGCGTGAACGAGAGGAGCGCCCTGCCGTCCGGGGTGAGCGGCGAGAGGGGGTCGGTGGAGACGACGGGATTCGAATGCGATGCATCGGGATCGGGTCCGCACCGGCCGAGTACGAAGCACTCGGCGGCGAGGCACACCGCGGCGTCCGCCGCCGCCGTCGTCGTCGCATCGTCCGCGCCCGCTCGGAGCCTCGCCCACGCGGCGCGGCCCGTGCCCATCACCAGCGTCGTCCCGGGACCGACGTACTCGTCGTCCTCGCTCGGCAGGAACATCAGGCGGTAGTCGTATTCGTCGTCGTCGTCGCCGCGGGAGTTGGCCCACTGGTCCACGTCGAGATCCGATGATCCCGCGAGCTCCCTGAGCCAGTCCGCGTGGATCCCCGGGTGCGCCGTGACGCGCACGTCCGCCGCGGTACACCTCGCCGCGCCCTTGAGCACCGCGCTGACCAGGCTCGGGGACTCGTCCCGGGGTAAGGTGACGTGCACGACGGGGGCCGCGAAGGCGAGTGGGGGCGTGGCGGTCTCCGTCGCGATGGCGCGAACTGGGACCGGCGCGCGTACGATCGCGGTGGTGCGCCACCACACGGGCACCGCGAGGAGCGCGAGGACCGCCTGGCTGACGCTCACCAGCAGCCGCTTGCGCCCGGGTCTCGCCCCGCCCTTGGCCCACCGCTCGAACTCCTCCTCCGGGGTGAGCCAGTCAGTTGAGTCCGAGCCATCTTTACCTTTCCTCGCCACGATCGACGCCGGGTCCGCGCCCGCCGGCCACCGCGGCAGGGGCTCGAGCACGCCCTTGATCTCCTTCACCAGCCTGACGATGACGAGCAACAGCAGCGCCGTCGTGGCGAACCGCTCCATGTCGTCCATGGCCAAGCAAGCCCTTCGTTCGGTCCGGCGTGGGGCGCCCCAGAGACTGCCGTGTTAACTCGCGGTGCCGCATCTCACACGAAGCGTCGCGTCTCACGACGATTCGTTACCAGCCAGTCAGTCTGAATCGGCCAAGCAATTGTCGACCGCGCCTGTGCTCTTTTGCCTGTGCTCTTTTATGCTTTTTTGTGCAAATCTGCGGCATTTTTTTCCCTCGCACCGACTTTTGCGATTCGCTTTCCGCGGCTCTCTCGCATTCGTCCGCAGCGAAAACGAAAAGATTGGGATTACGTGGCAAACGAGGGACGAAACCGGCGGGAGCCCGAACCTCCGGCATTGCGACGCGAGCGGTGCGCTCGACCATCGATTTCTCGATACTGTCACGGAGCGTGAGCGATGTGCGTGTGAACGATCAGCACGTCGGGCGTTCGTCGGTATCGAGCAAAGGAGAGAGGTAGGAGCGCGCGCGGGAAGACGCATTGGTTGCGATGGGAAAAACAGAGTACGATGAGTTCACCCCGGTGCCTTTAACCGCGGAGGCGCTGGCGCAGCTGGCGTCGCAGGATCACGGTTACGAGAACGTGGCTCGCATGATGGACAGCGGGATATGGAACACGGACGGAGTACGGGACGACATCAGGCGGGAGTCGATCGACCACGCCGCGGACCGCTATCACCGGACCGTGGACATGGGCGAGCGACAGCCGAGAAACTCGCGGAGAAGCTTCGAGGAAAATGCCCGCGAACCGCGTTTCTCGTGCAACTCGAACCTCTCCGGCTTCGACGCGGTGGGGGGCAGCTTCATCGCGCACCTGGCGCCGCGGTACGGATCCTCGTCCTTCACGAGCAGGGCGACCAACCTCGCCATGAACGCCATCGCCGCGGAGCTCGACTGCACCGAGGTTCGCGCCGTCAGCACCCGGGGGTCGGTCGCGCACGAATCATGCGGAGTCCAGGCTTTCCACGCGGAGACGATATCCGCGCTCTTCGTCGGCGACCTGGACAACAAAGCCGACCTCGCGCGGCGGTGCGACGTGCCCACCGGTATCTCGTGCGCGGAGCTCGTCTTCCACCTGTACAACGACTGCGGCGCGGCGTTCCTGGACCAGCTCCGGGGCTTCTTCGCCTTTGTCATCGTCGACGCCGTCTCGGCATCCGTATTCGCCGCGGTGGACAGACACGCGTCGATCCCGCTGTACAAGGCGCGATCGAAGGGCGGCGGGGTGTTCATCGCGCACCCGGGCGGGAGCGGGTCCGCCGCCATCAAGCTCAGCACCCTGGGCGAGATGAGCAAGATCCCGGCGGGCAGCTACGTCCACGGCAACCGGCACATTAACCCGCACAAGTACGCGCGGGATAAATTCGCGGAGCGAGCGCTCATGGAGATGGACGAGACCGCGTCCGTGCTGAGCGCGGGGCCGTCGCCGTTCGCCGACCTGATGGACCACGGTAATGCCATCGGGCAACCCGCGGCGGGGTTCGGTAGCCTGTTCGGGCAGGCTGGGTCCCTGTTCTCGCAGAGCATGGACGACCTGCCGTCGATGGACGGGGGATATCCAGAGCGGAGTGAAAACACCTCGCCGCCCGCGCCGAGCAGGCTCAAGCGCGAACGGCGAAGGCACAGCGTCGAGGACCTCGCCAAGTTCGGCACGGTCACCGGCACGTGGACCGCGCGGTGGGATGAAGACGCGGACGGGGACGACGGCGTCGTGCAGGTGGACGGGCACGGGTCGGAGTCGCGCATGGGTGAATCGTTTCACCGAGCCAGACGAGGATCGCAGACGTCGCTGATGACATCGGAGCCCGGCACGCCGTCCAAGGCTGACACGAACGACGTGTTCGCACGGACCGCGCCACCCGTCGTTCCTATCGAAGAGGACTCAACACACGCACAGAAGCAGCCGTCGCCCGGGAGGATCAGGGCGCGGAAGAGCACGTCGTCCAACGGATCGGAGGAGGATGCGCGAGGGAAGGAGAACATGCGGCGAGTGCGCTCCGACGGCGAGCTCAACGGAATGCTCAAAGGAATGCTATCCAATCCAACGGCTATCCCGACGTGGATGTCCAAGGACGACGCGTCTATCATCGGAAGCATGTGCCGGTCCATGAGCACCGGGCACATGTCGAGCAGCGACGGCCTGAGCGACACGGAGTGTTACGTCACCCTCGCGTCCATCGGCGCCGGAGGCGGGGGATGATTTGATTGTTTGAAGATTGGGCGCGTTATTAGCCAGCCCTTCGTTACCTGTAATACCCCTCGAGAGAGGCGCGCCGCCGGCTTAACCGGAGGCTGTCCTCGAGGGATTGTACCACCTTTATTTAGCCTCATATTGTATCAGTGAGCAAGCAAGACCTAAGAACAACCGCGTGTCCTCTCGTCTTCTCGGAATGGTTTTTGCCAAATGGAAAAGTGGTTCGGCAGTTTGGCGCGGCATTTGTCCACCGCGCAGCTTTTTCGGATTTTTCTGACTGTGCGGCCAGCGTGGCTGTGCTGACTGGATTTTCCAAAGTTCCCAACCTGTCTGTTTGCTCATTCGACAAGAAAAGTTCATGAGCCGCCAATCCATAAAATACCTAACTGTTTGCGCTGCGCGATCCCGCATAATAAAGCTGGTATTTGGCAATTTAGCGCCCGATTTTTTTGACGTTTGGGCGAGATTTTTGGGTTTCAAATCTCAAAGTTGACCCGTGCGCACCCAAGGGACCACCACTCGAGTGTGGGACCGCACGCGGGGGACCACGAGGGGGGGGTTTCGTTCACGTTAGGACGCATTCCTCGGGTACCATGGCGGGCGCCGTGAGGGGCATCCCCGAGGGCCGGGCCACGGAGACGGTCTACGGCCTGATCAGGGACGGGAAGCACGACGAGTGCGCCATGCTGCTGGAGGTCCAGCTCGCCAACGCGCCCGAGTCCAGGCCCGCGCTCTCGCTGCTGGGGTACTGCTACTACTACCTCGGCAACTTCGAGCGCGCCGCGGAGATGTACGGCACGCTCGCCAGGCTGTTCCCGGAGAACGAGCAGTACGCGGTCCATCACGTCCAGAGCCTCTACAAGGCTTCGATGTACCCCGAAGCCTTACGCGCGTCCAGGGCCATGGACAGCAAGGACCCGGCGATCCGCCAGACGGTCTCCCAGCTGCAGGCGCTCATCGCGTACGAGGAGGACGACCTCGCCGGGTGCAGGGCGCGGCTGGAGGAGTGCCCGAGCGACGACCCGGACGTCGTCGTCAACCTCGCGTGTTGCATGCTCAAGGAGGGGCGCTTCGAGGAGGCCAGGACCCGGTTCCTCGACGCGCAGCAGGCGCTGGGGTTCCAGGCGGACATCGCGTACAACATCGCGCTGTGCTACTACCGCACCAAGCAGTTCGGCCCGGCGCTGAAGCACCTGGCAGAGATCATAGAGAGGGGGATGAGGGAGCATCCAGAACTAAACGTGGGCGCGGCGACGGATGCGACGGCGACGGGCGAGGAGATCAAGAGCGTGGGGAACACGCCCGCGCTGAAGGAGACCGCGCTCGTCGAGGCGTTCAACCTGAAGGCGGCGATCGAGTACAGCATGGGGAACGCCGAGGGGATGAGGGAGGCGCTCACGGACATGCCGCCGAGGACGGAGGAGGAACTCGACCCGGTGACGCTTCACAACGTCGCGCTCATGAACATGGAGAACGACCCGACGGACGGGTTCCACAAGCTCAACTTTCTGCTGCAGTCGCCGGTGAGCCCGCCGGAGACGTTCGGGAACCTTTTACTGCTGTACTGCAAACCCGAGCACGGGTTTTACGACCTCGCCGCGGATGTCATGGCGGAAAACCCGCAGCTCGTCGCGAAGCACTTACCGGCGGAGACGCACCAGTTTTTGGACGCGACCATCCTGGCGCAGACGGCGCCCGAGGAGGCGTACCGAAAGTTCGAGGAGCTCGTGCAGCGGAACGCGGACAAGCTCCGAAGGCTGACGCGGAAGATTCAGGAGTTTCGGGAGGGGCGGGACGACAAGGCTCTCAAGAAAACTTTGGCCGAGTACGACGAGACCTTGGACGCGTACGTCCCCGCGCTGATGGCCCAGGCGAAGATCTACTGGGACAACGAGAACTACCAGCAGGTGGAGAAGATCCTGCGGCAGGGTGCGGACTACTGCGCGGATAACGAGGCGTACAAGACGAACATCGCGCACACGTGCTTCATGCAGGCGCTGAGCAACGATGAAAAATACGTCGACGCGATTGCGTACTACGAGCCCATCGTCCGGGAGAAGCTGGAGGATGAGAGCGGCATGGGGGTTTTGAACGTGACCGCGATCGTGCTGGCGAACCTGTGCGTCGCGTACATCATGACGTCGCAGAACGAGGAGGCGGAGGAGCTCATGCGCGCGATTGAACGCGCGGAGGAGGAGGTGCAGTATCACGACCCCAACAGGCAGTGCTTCCACCTGTGCATCGTGAACCTGGTCATCGGCACGCTCTACTGCACCAAGGGTAACTACGAGTTTGGAATCTCGAGGGTGATCAAGTCGCTGGAGCCGTACGATAAGAAGCTGGAGACGGACACGTGGTTCTACGCCAAGCGTTGCGTCGTCGCGCTGCTCGACCTGCTCTGCAAGCACATGATAACCGTGCCGGACTCCACTCTGGACGAGGTGATGGCGTTCCTGGACGAGGCGGAGAGGCACGGGAAGGAGATCGTGACGCAGCTCGGGGACGACGGGCAAGGGCGGACGCTCACCACGGAGGCGCGCATGATCAAGAAGATGTTCATCAAGCTCAGGGACCTTTAGAGACTTAGAATTTGAAGGGTCGCGAAAAAACTTTGAAAGTGTCGTCTAAAATTTCTTGCTCAGCACGTGGCACCTTTCCCCCCAATCGCGTTTTGCCCGTTGACCGCTCAGTCAGGGGCCACAACAGCGGGCGCGAGGCTCTCTGTGCCGAAAGGCTGCATATCGGACCTTCTATCGTATCTTTTCATCCCCCACAGCGTTGGACATCTCATCCCGAGCTTCTACCATGGCCCAACTTTCGGTCAAAACTCACGGCTGCGATGTCAACAAAAGATTCAACATCTTGCTTGCCGCGTTTTTCGTCAGCATGTGCTGTGGACTCGTCGACGCTCAGATGACGGACACCAACGATGCCGCCTCCGTCGCCGCATCGGGAGCTATGCTCAATAAGGGCTCCACGGCTATGTGCCCCGCCAGGTGCGGCAGCTACGCCGGCGGCGCCGACGCGACCAACCTCCTCGTCTGCCAAACCTGGGGTAACGGCCGAGGGTCCAACTCCCAGCGCGCGAAAGAAGGCGCTGTGTGCATGCCCGCCTACAACTGCAGGGACGACTGGAACCCATGCGTACAGTGGAACGACAACACCGTGGGGAAGACCGTCGCAGATCAGACCGGCCTCGCCGGCGACGCCCCGTACAACAACCTCAAGAACGCCGACAAGGTCCGCGCCGCATGCCAGGACATCACCTCGCTCACCCTCCAAAACACCGGCTCCGCGTCCGGCGCTCCCGCCGGAGGCTGGAAGCCCACCTCCCTCGGCTGGCACATGGGAGACGGTCACCTTCGCTGCGGCTGGGCCGCAACCTACCAAGGCATCGCACCCGATGGGTACCCGAATGACGATTTGCTCCTAGAGGACTTTGGCAGCGTGACGATTAACGGCATCAGCGACGTGGTCGATTGCTGCGTCAAGGCCATGGAGTACGAGGGAACCCCGATGGAAAAGGGCGGCAAAGCTATTCGATTCGACGTGAAGAACAACGTGTGCAGGATCGACCGAGAGATCATGATGCGGAGCAACCTGGACACCTCCTCGGGGCTCAGCATGAATTATTTAGTACCCTGCGGCGACGATGGCGACAGGTTTTACTGGAGGCACGCCGCGGGCGGAGCCGACGGCGCGTCCCTCGGCTCCGCCGGGTCGTGCGCGGCGAGATTTGGCTTCACGAAGGTCACGAACACCGACAGTTTCCTCCCGATGGGCCGGATACCCCAGCCCGGACCTGAGATGCCCAACAGCGCCGTTAACATGTGCCACAATTCCGCTCACGCGGAATATGACAAGGCCAAGTGCGACATCGCGGCTAGGTACAACACCATCAGCGATACCGAAGGATGCTGCGAGGCGTGCGTGAACAACCTATGGCTACCGGACGCCGATACCGACGGCTACCAATGCGCCGCGTTTCAGATTGTACACGGCAAGTGCCGCATCCTCCGCGAGAAGTACTTCACCAATAAATTTGGCTCTGACGGCCTGGGACGGTACAGCGGCATCGGCAACACCGCGAAGACAATCACGGAGACTATCGAGATGTGCGCCACGGGCAACTCGGAGTGCGAGCGCTCGGATGACTCGCACGGGCACTGGGCGTCCTGCTCGGAAACCGCGTCCGACACTACGGACCTCTGCAAGTTTTACTCCTTCATGTACTACCGAGACAGGGATGCCTCCACGAACAAATTCCCCACCGAGGACGCCACGCGAACGATACCGTCCTACGTCTCCTTCGACGTCTTCACTCCCGCGGAGCTGAGCGGCGGCATGGACATCGAGATCGACGCCTCCCTCGCCGCGAACAGGTCTTCCACCAAGGAAGTTGTCAAAGCTCCGGACTCCAGCGCCGGTTCATCTTCCGGCTACGGCGCCTCGAAAGGGTCGACGTCGGCGGGTTACAACTCCACCAACCCCGCGTGCGTCCGTCTCAGCCTGTACGAGTCAGACCCCGACTCCGCCGCGGGTGGCTTTCTCAACGATGTCGGAGGAACCTTCGCCATGGACCCAGAAAACACCACCGAGGCTTCCAAGAAGGTCGTCGCGCAGAGCAACCTGTGCTGCCCCGCCGCGGACGGCTCCGGGTGCAAGCTGAAATTGGAGTTTACCGCGGCGCAGGCGCAGGACGCCAGCTACGGCGTCGGGCGCAGGCTCCTCGCGGCGGCGCAGAGCGGTAAGAACCTGGTGCTCGCGTACGAGTGCGAGGGCACCGGCGGCGACGTGTGCGACATGAAGCAAGCAAAGTACGACGTTCCGAAGCTGGGAGTCGCCTACATGGCGCCGGTATCAGCGGCTAACGACGCGGGTCTCGGCGCCGTGATTGCGCTCGTCGTCGCGGCCGTCCTCGCGATGTTGCAGTGACACGAGCAGCTTCGCAAACTACGTAATCTTACAAGTACCCTGATGATAACCTGACCATAATAGGTGGCGAGGTGCCGCCGTTTGAATAATCATGACTGAGTTTTCCTTTACGCTATCGACGACTCTTCGTTTGCGCGGCGGGCTTGCCACCCTTCCTCGCGTCGCTCACCGCGTGCACCTCCCCCGTATCTATATCCACCACCACCAGCTGCGTCGTCGCCGTCTTTGAGTCCGTGTACTCAACCTCGTGCCCCCTGGACCGCAGCGCTTCCACGTCGGCGTCGGAGAGCTTCCTCTCGGGCCCATCCCCCAAACATTTCTGATTTTCCGCGAAGCACACGGGCGGCATCAGCTGATGATGCAGCCTCGGGGCGTTCACCGCATTCAGAGGCGACATCCCCCGCGCGACCACGTTCAAAATCACCTGCGCCGTGGCGGTGATGATCCTCGGTCCGCCGGATGCCCCCGCGATGGCGTACAACTTCCCGTCGCGGGTCACAATCGTCGGCGACATCGAACTGAGCGGCCGCTTCCCCGCGGCGATGAAGTTGGCCTCGAAGGGCGCCAGGCCGTAGTGGTTCACCTCCCCGGGGCTGGAGAAGTCATCCATCTCGTTGTTGAGCACGATCCCGGTCGACGGCGACACCAGCTTGCTCCCAAACTCGGTGTTGATCGTCGACGTCAGCGCCACCGCGTTGCGATCTTCATCAACCACGCTCACGTGCGTGGTTCCCGAATCGTCCAGCTGGTTATACTTAGCCCCATACGCGGTCACGTCCAGGGTGCGATCGTCCTTGGTCATCGCCCGTAGCTGCGCGTTGAACGTCGGTGACAGCATGTCGTTCAGAGCGTCCGTCATATCCGGCGTGCTCGCAACAGGGTCACCCAAATTCATCCGCATGGCAAACGCGTGCTTGAACGCCTCCGCCGTTCTGTGCGTCCCGAGCGTGCCCGCCGACGCCAACGGTAGGTCATACCCACCCAGAAACTCGACGATCTGCGCCACGGCCGCCCCCCCCGAGCTGGGCGGGGGCATACCGATGAGATCCACCCCCACGGCGCTCGCGACAATCGGCTCGAATATCCTCGGTCGATACGCCGCGAGGTCGGACGCCTCCATCACGCCACCCGCGTCCCGTACGTCCTTCGCCAGCGCCTCCGCCAAGTCACCGGTTCGGAGCACGCCCGGTCCTTCGTTCGCGACGCGACGTAACGTGGCGGCCAGCCGTGTGTTGGCGCACGTCTCACCCTCCGACAAGGGAGACCCGTCGGGTTTCAAAAAAACTTCGGCGGTGACGGGAAACTTCGCGAGATCGTTCGCCATGTCCGCAATCTCCCGAGCGAGATCCTTCCCCACCGCGAAGCCATCCGCGAGTGCCGCCGCGGGTTCCACAAGACGCCGCCACGGCAGCCGTCCGTGCCGTTCCCACGCGAGGTGTAAACCGGAGAGTTCCGCCGGGACGGCGACGGCGGCGCCGCCAAACGTACTCGACCGGTTAACTCCGTTCACGCCGCTGCCGTCGATGTACATGTCCCTGTACGCCGCTGCGGGCGCCGCTTCCCGAAACTCTATCGCCTCGCGTGTTCCGTTCGCGAGGCGTATCACCATGAACGCGCCGCCGCCTATGCCGCTCGAGTGCGGATGCGTGACTCCGAGGCATAGAGCCGTCGCGACTGCGGCGTCCACCGCGTGTCCCCCGTCGTCCAGGACCTGCGCGCCGATCGCGCTGCACCGAGGCTCGTCCGCGGCGACCGCGCCTAGTGTGGTGGACACGTGCTCCTGCGCGGTGGATCGTGGGGCTTGTTGGGGCGAACTAGACGCGGTTTCCCTCGGGGAGGATGCGACGGCGATGATCGTCACGAGGAGGATGAGGTTGAGGACCACGGAGGCTGCGACGACGTGCACGGCGCGGGATCCGTCCGCGCGACGCAGCCCGAGGCACTCCCTCATACGCCGCCGCATGCCTCCCTCGCGCGCGGCCATCTCAGCGCGGACCAGACCGCCTGCACGGGACAGCACGGGTGAAGCTCGTCAGTCGTCGCGTCGCGTCGTTTCGGGCCGGGGAAAGGGGGCGCGCTCGCGTGTACTCACCGTCGCTGAACACCCCGTCGACCTCCCTGAGGTCGATATCGGCCATCTCTAGCTGCGTGTGCCGCGCCATCGTCGCCGGCGCGCCTCAGTCGCCCGTCAGGCGCGGCTCGTTGTGCCCCTGTCGACGGGTGCCTTCAACACATTCCGCCCGAGCCAGTTTCCGTTTCCAAATAAATCGACTCGCTCGGGCTGGGCTCGGCGCACAGTAGGGAGCACGCGGCCGAGCACCATGACCGGCTGGGACCCCATCGAGTTGCCGCCTTCCAATCCGAAGAGGACCCTGGACATCGTCCCCAAGGGCCTGGAGGCCCAGGAGGTCTGCGAGCTGGTGCGTCCCCGGCCCCGTCGTCCCGCGCTCCCGCGAATCTCGATTTGGCATTTTTCACCTTCCCCCCTTCGTGACGCTCACCTCTCCTCCCCGCCCCGTGTCTCCGTACAGCTGTTCAAGGCGATCGAGACGAACGACTGCGACACGTACCTGTCCTGCTGCTCACACGCAACGCGGGCGCCGCGGACCATCGGCAGCTTCGGCCTCACCAACTACGACCAAGGCAGGGAGCAGTGGCGCAAGTACAAGGTCACGTACCGATTCCTCGGCGAGTCCGAGCCCGACGACGACGAAAGGCCCGGTAGTGGGAGCAAGGAGGACGCCTGGTGTGCGAAGTGTGAGCTGCTGGTGTGCCGGTACCAGGGCCAGTACGGGAAGGTGCCCGGGTACGATCACGGCGAGACCGTCCCGCGGCCGGCGCAGGCGAAGCAGCGGCCGGAGCAGGACGTCGCCGTCTACCTGATGAGGGAACCATTGGGCGGAATCTGGGGAGCCGACCGAGAGTGGCGCGTCTATAAAGTGGAGTACTGATCAATGAGTGGCGTATCATTCAATAGACGTTGTCGTGGGAAACTAGAGTTCACAGCTTGCTTCGCCCCGCCCCTTTGATCAGCTTAGCGTGCAGCAAGTCCGCGTACCCCGGCGGCACGTGCGACGCGTTGAACGGAGCGGATTGAACCTCGTCGTACATCCTTCGGTACACGTCGCCGTCGTGAGAACCGAGAGCCGAGTTGAGGAAGTAATCGTCCAGCGCGAAGGAATCCACGAGCGCCGCCGCGTCCGGCCTCAGCTCCGCGAGGAGCACCGCCACCTCCGCGCGGATCGCAGCCGCCTGGTCCGCGGACACGTGGCCATCCTCCAAAAAGTCACCCATGGAATCGTCCATCGTCGCCAACGCGTGAAGCGCCACGAGCCGATCCATGACACCCGCCGTCGCCACAGAAACTCGCGGCTTGGCCTCATCCACCGCGTCCACGAAGTTCAGCAGCACGACGTACGCGCAGTGCGCCTTGGCAGCCTTGATCCACGCCACCATGTCGCGGGACATGGCCTGGTCGGCGGTGAGCGTCCCGGCGCGGGTCGCCGCGGCGATGATCATTCGTCGCGCCGCGTGCGCGAACGCTTTGAGTAGCGCCTCGGCGTCGCGGAGACCGACGGACCTACCCAGCTGGCACCCGGGCTCCAGACCCCCGCCGCCCGCGAGGATGTACCCGCTCGTACCTTGCGCGCCTTCCTCGGCGGGAACGTCCGTGCCCCGCGCGGCAGCCTTCGCGGCGGCTCTCGCCACCTTGAGGAGGAACCTCGCCGTCTGGAGGCACAGCACGTTGTTGTCGCCTTCGTACGTAGCGTTCGGGGCGTAGTTTCCAAAGGTGGTCCCGAACCCCGCGATCTGCATGAACCCGTGACCGCCGCAGCACAGCCTGCACAGCTCGATCGCGTCCTTGGTGGCCCACGAGCAGTACGCCTTGAGCCCCGACGACGTGGCGTGAAGCTCGGGGAGGGCGCTGAAATCCCCTTTCTTCGTGCTCACCTTTTCGTACCTAAAGTACATGCGGCGCATAAAGTCGGACGTGCAGTGGAACGCGAACGCCCTGGCCAGGATGGGAAACAGCGAGCGCTGCGAGTGCTGGTAGTCGATCACCTGCAGCTCCATGCCTTTCTGTCCCGAGCCCCCGCTGGCTTTCTCGCCCCCCGGGTTGGACTGCCTTCGCACCAGGTTGTACCGCACCGCAATCGTCACCGCCTTTTTCATGTAGAGCGCCGCGTTCATCACGATGTCGCTGCGGACAAACACCATCGTCCCGTAGCTCGCCTTGGCGACCGGCGGCGGGTGGAAGGTCCCGTCGACATCCACCTTGCTGTGCCGCATGAGCATCGCGCGCCGTGGGACCCGGACGTGATCGAAACGTAGGAACCCGTTGTCCACGGCGTTGTACCCCATCTTCGGCCCGATATCTCCCGCGACCACCCCGGGCATCGCTTGGTGGTCCTCGTTCCGCCTGATCTGCACCACGAACGCGTGGGGCCCGCGGTCGATACCGTGCGTGATCAGCCGCGCCATCACCACCGCGTGCGTGGACGTCTTACCCATGCCGCCCGGCCACCACTTTGTGGCGGTGAGCGTCGGGGAATGGATCACGAATTGTTCCTTTTCGGCGTCGTACGTCGCCGTCGTCTCCAAGCCGCGGATGTACGTCCCGTGCCCGAGCTCCGTCTGCGCGTAGGTTCCGATGATTTGCAGCTTGATGCACATGGGCAGCCAGTGTTTTTTCTGCTCGTCGTCGCCTTGGCCTTGGATCGTGGGTATGAACATGCCGAGGTGGAGGTCCAGGCCGCCGGGTTCGTCGATGAGCTCTCGGATGATCTTGCCGACGGTGATTGGATCGTTCGGGTCGATGGCGACGGCGACCCTGGGCAGCGCGAGGTACTTCTCCAGCGTGGTGCGGTACAGGTCCGCGCGCTCCATGAAGTACTTGCCCTTCTTGCTGAACACCGGGTCCGCGCGCACCGCGTCGGCGATCCGTTCGCGAAGCTTCAGCTGCGCCTCGCCACCAGCCATGAGCGCCGCGAGCTCGCGTGACGGGAAGGATGCCTGGCTTCGCTCGCGCCTGAGGTCCTCCGTGGGGTCCGTCTGATGCGCGGTGATCATATCGCTGCTGGGTTTCTGTATGGCTCTCTGGACACGCGAGGATAGGAGGCGGGCATCGCGGCGGTCAGACGAGGAGGCGCGAGTGGAGCCGAGAAAAGGCGTGACGTCGCGCGCGTGATGCGCCGTATCCGGGTGGACGTGAAGGCCGCGGGTGGGATATCGGGGCGGTCCACGCACCGTTCGGTCATCTACGATGTGCTTGATGACCTGGGGTTCCCGTTGGGGAACCGGCGCGGGAGCCATGGTCAGCGGTTCCGCGCGTGAATGAGTGTCAGATCGGGGTATCCGATAAGGCGACGTCACGAGTTCGGTGACCGAGGTGCCGATTTGTTTGTTAGGTATGCCACTCGAGACCCGCGCGTCGACAGACATGGACGTCGAGTCGAAGGGTATACTGAAGCCGAGTCGCTTCACCGCGCCTGAAGCCACGGAGCAGGCCGCGGCGGCACCCCCGGCGGACGAGGGCGACGCCACGCCGTCCGCCACGCAGACGACCCATTACGCAGCCTTTCACGGCAGGGTCGCCGATGTGTTCGCCAACCTGGGACCGGGGCTCGCCGGATGCGGCTCGGAACCGACGCCCGGTACCGACGCCAAGGCGACGTCGCAGTCACCCGGGCAGGGAGCCGTTTGGATGCCCACGAACACCAGCGTGACGCGCAGAGGCGCCAGGGATGACTACAGCGACGACGACGACGACGACGACGACGACGAGCGCATCGGGCGGGGCGCCAAACGAAACAGGAACGACGATTCCTCCGGCGACGACGATCGCGGCTCCCAAAGCGGCGATTCCTCCGAGGACGAGGACGAAGACGACCGGCCCACGTTCGACCACACCGCGTCCAACGCGGAGGTCAGCGAGGTCCGCCGTCAGCGGCAGAAAGCGCGATGGGCCGACGACCTCGACTGCCTGGAGAGCGACGAAGACGACGACGACGACCAAAAAAAGATGGCCAAGCTCGGCCGCAGCGTCGGCCGGTGCAGCGCACTGAACGACGAGGAGGAGTTCGACTACTACGACACCCTCGCGATGACCGGCATGAACCGCGCGCAACCGCTCGACGGCAACGGCGAGGGCGGGATCGACGTGGCGAGGATACAGAGGCTCGTCGACGGCCACGACGACTTCCTTCCCACGGATGAAATAAACGAGGTCCACACCGAGGTGCTGCCCTCGAACGCGTACGAACGACGGATACTGGCCCGGGAAGGCAAGTCCGCGCCCGACGACGTGGACGAGACAGAGGACGTCGTCCCAGAAAAGGCGGCGGATGGGAGCCGGGGTAAGCGAGGCGGCTTCGCCGGGGCTTACGTGCCGCCGAACAAACGGGCGAAAGGAACGCCCGGCGCGGCTCCGGCCCGTGGCGTCGCCTGGGACGCGTCCGTGCCCGAGGTGACCAGGCCGCGGTACGGCGATGGGGGAAGGGGTGGAGGCCGGGGTGGTGGCCGGGGCCGGGGCCGGGGCCGGGGTGTCCCGGATCACGTCAAGAACCCGCACAAGTATAAGTGTTACGTCCTGGACGAGCCCCTCGTGGTCGGCGGCGGGGTCGGGGGCGGGGGCGGGGTTAACGAGATGGAGGCTGCCCGCCGCGCAGCCTCCGCGGCCGCCGCGTCGAAAGGCCCGGCCGCTACCGAGCGGTCGTTACCCGCGGCGCCGATTGAGAAGCCCGTGTTTCAGCTATCCGCGGCAGCCGCCGCGAGGCGGGACGCCAGGCGGGGTGACAAGAAGGTCACCGGCGGTGGTGGCGGCGGCGGCGGCGGTGTGAGGATTGACTTTGCGCACGGCGACGAGGACGAGGACGGCGGTGGGGAGGATGGGAATCGTTCGGGGTTCGGCGGGGGTGGGAAGCGCGCGCGTAACTTCAGGAAGAAGTCCGCCGAGGACGACTGAGCGACGCTAGCAAGGTAGCGACAGCGGCGACAAAATGCAACAAAATGTGATTGGTTGATCATGACGAAAAATTGCGCCCCTACGTGTCGCGGAACATTCTTCCCGGGTCAATCGACAGGGAAGAGGCCACACAACAAGCAGCGCGTGACCTCGGCAACACCAGCCGTCGTTCCGTCGTCGTCTTCGCCAGCCAGCGAGACGTCACAGCTTCAACACCGAGCGCAGATCTCGCCGGTTCCCCCGTCGTTCCCCGTAACGTCGTAGATCCAGAATCAAGAATGGCCGCAACCACCGCTTCCCTCGTTGTCCGCCCCACGCACGCCGTGAGGACCCGCGCCAGGTCCCCCGCTGGGTCCGCCGCGCCCAAGTCCGCGGCCATGTCCGGCGTGAGCGCCCCGGCGCCCGCGTTCCTCGGCGCTAAGCCCGCGCAGCTGTCCGCCGGCATCGTCGCGGGCCGATCCGGTGCGGGCACCCGCAGCGTGGCCACGATGGGTCTCTTCGGCCTCGGTCTCCCCGAGCTGGTGGTCATCGGCGGCGTGGCGGCGGTGCTCTTCGGGCCCTCCAAGCTCCCGGAGCTCGGCAAGAGCCTCGGCAAGACGGTGAAGAGCTTCCAGGCGGCGGCGAGCGTGAGTCCCCCGCACCCGACGCCCAATCGCGACAACCCTACCTTTTCCCTATCCTGAAAAAAATCTGACTCACCAAACGCTTTCGTTTCGCAGGAGTTCTCGGATGAACTCAAGTCGGAGAAGGAGGGCGAGGAGGAGCCCCCCAAGCAGATCGAGGACGGAGAGAAGAAGTCCGAGTAAGGCGTAGGTCCTACGATGTTTTTACCAAGTGTACTCGACGCCGTCTATTTCTTTTTGCCGCCGCCGCCGCCACCCGCCGCCTTCGCCTTTGCTTTCCTCGCCGCGACGGCGGGTCGCTTACCCGTCCTCGCACCCTTCGCCGCGGGCCCACCGCCGCCTCTACCCCCCGCGCCCTTCTTCCCATCCTTCCCGCGCTCGATGGCGGCGTCGTATCCGCCAAAGGCAATCTTTTGCCTCTTCCCGCCGGGCCTCGACCTGGAACCCTCCCAAGCCGCGGCGGATCCCCCCCTCGCGTCTACCCCCGGCGTCTTCTCCAGCCCGAGCCTTCGCGCGGCGCCGATGGGCTCCTTCTTGGCCTCCTTCTCCTCCCTTTTCTTCTTGTTCTTCTCCGCCTGGGCCTTGAGCGCCTCCCTGTTCTTCGACGCGCGGGTCACGCGCACCTCCCGCCCGTCGCCCATCTTGACCCCGTCCAACAGCAACCCGGTCCTCGCGTCTGAACCCTTGCGAAAGAGCACAAACGCGATACCCTTGCCGAGGTTCGTCTTACGGTCCCGCACCACGCGCACAGCCTCCACCGAGCCGTTGAGCTCGGGGTATTCCTTACTCCTGTGGAACAGCCGTATGACGTCCTCCTCGTCGACGTCGTACGGGAGGTTACCGAGGAAGAGCGAGCGCGTGTGGTCGTACGCCACCTCGCCCCCCGCGTTGGCTCCTTTTTCCTTCGCAACCGCCTCGTTGGCTTTGGCGGATGGCGCGGCGGCGCGGTCGACGCGGACGTGGCGACCGTCCACCTCCCGCATGTTCATGCCCTTGCACGCGGCGTCCACCGCCTTTTCCTCTTTGAAGACGACGTAGGCGTTGGTGGACTTGCGATTCTCGACGAACTTCCCGGTGATCACCTTGCCGCCCCGCGGCATCTTACCCTCGGGATCAACCGGGACGTTGCGCAGCCTCACGCTGTCCACGGTGCCAAACTCTGTGAACAGCGTCTTGAGCTGCTTGGGCTTGATCGTCACCGGGAGGTTTCCCACGAAGACGGTTCTGGGTAAGTTTTCATCCTTTGGCCTGTGCTCCTCTCCGGGCGCCGCCGCGTCTTTGGTTTGCTTCGCGGCGGACTTTTTCGCCTTGGCCTCCTCCTTGGCCGCCTTCCGCGCGGCGCGCTCAGCCTCGACGTCGGTGAGGGAATCGCTGTCGGAGTCCGCGCCCGCGTCGTCATCGGAGTCTTTGTCCGCGTCATCATCGGAATCGGAACCGGAGTCGTCGTCGGAGCCGGAGTCGTCGTCGCTCGTGTCCTCCGCCGCCGCCGCCGCCGATTTCTTGCGCTTCCTGTCGGGAGCGCCCTCGGCCATCACCGCGTTCGCCTCGGCGAAGGCGTCGTCCATCTCCTCGAACTTGCTCCGTTCCTGCCTCTTCGGCTTCTTCGACTTGCGCTCGCTGTCGGAGTCGCTGTCCGAGTCGGAGTCCTTGTCCGAGTACCCGTCGGATTCGTTGTCGTGGTCGCTCTCCTCCTCCCTCGCCCAGTGGCCCTTGCCGGTCTTCACGGCTTGCTCCATGATCTCGCGCTCCTTCTTCAGGGTGTCGGCGTACGCGGTGGCGGGTAAGGGATCGTGAAGGACGTCGTGTTCAGCCTTGTACTTTGAGCTGAACAGGCCGTTGCCATCGCCCTCGATCTTCTTCCCGAATACATCGTCGAAGATGCCCATCGCTGCGTCGCCGACGCGTCGGCGAAGTGAATTTGATGATTCTCGCGAGAGCTCCTCGACGTGACTCAGCGCCTGCCCTTTTTGACACACAGCTGGCATCTGGCGCTTTCAGTCTTCGACGCGCGGAGCGACCGGGGACAAGATGGCGGTCTAAAACGCGCGCTGAAGGGTCGCGCGTGCTGATAAACACAACTCTTCTGGACCACACACGCCCGTGCACCGGTCACCGGACGTACGCGAAGGCATCCGCCGTATCCGAGAAGATATTTCCTGCGGGTTCGATCGTTGAGCCATGGCCTCCGCGTTCGGGTTCGGGTTCACAAAGGGCGACTTCAAGCGCGACTGCGAGGGCCTCATCCGCGAGTTCTTCACGCACGGTGTCCTCGATGACGTCGAGGACTCCTTACGGGAGCTCCTGGTCCGCCCCGTCCACGCGGCCCCGACCCGGCTCGGCGCGATCGACGAGTCCCCCGCGGTGGAGACCACCAGCTGGCCGTCGCTCTCCCAGGCGACGACCGCCAAGTCCCCGCCGAAGCGCCACCTACCCGCCATGAACCTCATCGGCTCGAACGCGCTCAAACCCACCGTGGTCAAGCGCGCGGTCGCCGCAGCCCTGGACCGCGGGCCGCGCGAACGCGAGATGGTCGCCCAGCTCATCCGCTCGCTCGCGTCCAAAGAGATCCTCACGACGCATCAGTGCGAAGAGGGCTTCGATCTCATCCTTCAGGACGCGGAGTCCCTCGCCATCGACGTGCCGAACGCGCCCGACGAGATCGGCGTCTTCCTCGCGCGCGCGGTCGTCGACGGCGTGGTGTCCAAAGAGTTCCTCGACGAGTGCGCCGAGGCTTCGGGGCTGGACGAGATTCCGCGGCGATGCGCGGTGCAGGCCAGGGGCGCGCTTCGTTCACCGGGTGGCGCGAAACACGTCGCGCGGCACTGGGGCGGGCCCGAGGGGACCACCGCGGCGTCATCGCGGCGGGAGATGAGCGATTTGCTCGAGGAGTACGTCAACAGCAGGGACGCGAGGGAGGCGAGCCGGCGGCTGCAGGATCTGGCGGTGCCGTTTTACCACCACGAGTTTGTGAGGCGGGCGCTCGCGATGTCCATGGATCAGAGCCACGTCAACCCGCAGGTACCGCGGCGGGTCATGCAACTGCTCGGGTACCTCGGGGACACGGGGTTGGTCAACGGGACGCAGTTTGCGAAGGGTTTCGCGAGAATCGCCACGGAGCTCAGGGAAATTTCGTTGGACGTGCCGGACGCGCAGGCGCAGTTCGAGGGGCTCGTGACCGCCGCCCGGGAACGCGGGCTACTCCCCAAGGGTCTCAGCGCGTGGGCCAGTATACGGGGCGCGGGAAGCGCTGGCTCGCACTTGAGCGCGGCGAGCTCGTTGCCGTGGGAGGGGGAAGGTGGTGGAACACAAGTAGGTATGAGGCGCAACGGCGGACTGCGCGGGCACCTCCTCCGCCTGGACTCCGCGCCCGACCTCATCAAGCTCGCGGAGTCGATGTCCGAACACAAGAACAAACAACCCGCGATCGCGCAGCCGCGGCTCACCGCGAACGCGGCGGCACGGAACACGAAGGACGGTCCGTGGGGGAAGCTTCCCGCGACGGATGACAGAAAAACGCGGCTCGGCGCCGTCGACGACGACAGCGGTCAGAACAGCCCGGTGCGGGTACAGTCCCCGGTGAAGCAGATGAAGGACAGCGCGGCGTCACTCGTGGATAAATCCCCGGTGAAGCAGATGAAGAAGAGTGCCTCGCAGGTCAACCTGGGTTGGTCCGGCCTTCGAGCGCCCCGCGCGGCTCGCCTCCGCCGGGGAACCGACAGCGGCTCCGACTCCGACGCCGCGTGGCGACGCAGACACCGGAGCAGGCTCCCCTCGTTACTCGGGCAAGGCGGCGGCGGCGTCGACAGGCCTGGAAGCTCGATCGCCCCGGATAAGAAAAACTCGCAACACGGTTTAGCCTACGCCATGGCCCACGCTAGGGCTCCCGCCGTGGGAAAGAGCGCTTGGCGCGCCAAGTTCCAACCCGCGCCGCTCCGCGTGCTCGGCGAGCAGTGCGGGTCCTTCAAATCCGACGCGAGCTTGCGAAAGATCCGGGGTTTACGGCGGGTCCGGTCCATGCCCGGCGGGTTGCTCCACCTGGACAACAGCGAGCACATCGCGGCAATCGGGTACGTACACAAGCACAGGCCGTTTGATGAGGAGTACGACCTCGGCGACGCCATCGGCACCGGGGGTTTCGCGGTGGTGCGCAAGGCTGTGCACAGGGCGACTGGCGTGACCTACGCGGTCAAGACCTTACGGGTGAAGCCCGGCGGCGGCGGTGGGGACGGTTCGTCTTCTGATGATGACTCGGACTCGGACTCGGACTCGGACTCGGATTCCGACTCGGATTCCGACGGCGAGTCGAAGCCCCGCAAGCTGGCGTCTATGTCCCTGAACGAGGTCATGAACGAGCTGATCATGATGCAGCAGCTCTCGGAGCACCCCGCGATCATCACCATCAAGGAGTTCTTCACCGAGGGCGGCGCCGACTACGACCGCATCGCGCCGACACCCGCGCTCGGCGCCGAACTCCTCGAGGAGGACGGCATCGTGCACGTGGTGATGGAACTCCTCGAGGGCCAGGAGCTCGTCGACGCCATCACCGACGTCGGCGCGTACGACGAGGGCCAATCGCAGGTGGTCATGTCCAACATGCTCGACGCCATCGCCTTCATGCACGCGAGGGGCGTGGTGCACAGGGATCTCAAGCTCGAGAACCTGTGCCTCGCAAAGCCGGATGACCTCGACTCGGTCACGCTACTCGACTTTGGCCTCGCCAAGGCGCTCACCGCGCGGGAAAAGGAGGAGAACGTCTGCGGGACCCTCGCGTACGTGGCGCCCGAGGCGCTCGTCGCCGGCGTGTACGGCCAGGGCGTGGACGTGTGGGCGCTGGGAGTCGCCATGCACGTGCTGTTAACCGGCGCGTGGCCCTTCGACGACGACGACGAGGACGAACTCATCGACCAAATCGTCGAGTGCGGCTTGAATTTCGACTGCGGCGAGGAATGGGAGTGCATATCGTCCCAGGCCAAGGACCTACTCCGCGGTTTGTTGGAACCGAACCCGAAGCGAAGACTCGGGGCGGCGCAGGCGCTGGAGCACGCGTGGTTCACCGGCCAACGGAACAACACGAGCGAGCGGCTGCATCACGTGCACGCGAGGCTCGACGCTCTGGTGGGTTCGAGCAGGCAGCACCCCGAGCGACGTTTCAAGCCCGGCCAACGGCTCTGCGTGCGCGGCAAGACGAGCGATGAGGTGTTCGTGATCACGGCGGGGGAGTGCGACGCGTTCGGCGCACCCGTCGGCGCGTTGGCCGCGGGTGATAGGCGCATCGGGGCGAGGCGGAAGGGGAACTTGGTGGGGGAGATTGCCGATAAAGACGGCAAGGCGCCGCCGCGAAACACGCTCACCGTCGTGGCCAAGACGGAGGTTCGGGCGCTGGTTTTCAACAGGGAGGACATGGGCTGGGCGGTCGCGGACGACTACAGGCTCAGCGCCGAGTTCTCCAAGGCGTTGCTCGAGCGCAGACGGGCGCTCGTGAAGGCGCAGCGTCTGCAGGCGAGGGCGGATAGGGAGAAGAGCGAGGCGGGCGGCGGCGTCGTGGCGGACTCGGCGGCGTTTGCACGACCGAGGGCGAGCAGCGAGGTGGTGAAACGAGACCAAACCGCTATGTAGTATTAGGAAAAAGGCTGAGTTTCAGCTATGTAGTGCAGCTATGTTCGTAACACTTTAATAAGCGATATCATCGCTGAACGAAGTGCTGCGGCGGAGGGTTATCGGGAATCTGCCCCATCTGCCACTGCTGTTGTTGCCATATTTGATTCGGATCCATCCCGGGCTGACCGGGCTGGGCCTGCGTCGGGGCGCCGCCGTAGATGTTCGGCTGCTGGGCCACCGCGGCGGGGGGCGCACCGCCGAACGCTCCCCCCGCCGCGCCCATGCCTCCAAAGGCGCCACCCCCGAACCCAGCCTGCTGCTGCTGCTGCGGCTGACCGTAAGGGTTCTGCTGCGCGCCGCCCAGTCCGCCGCCGAACGCTCCTTGAGGTTGCTGCGGCGCTGCTCCGTACGCTCCTTGGGGCTGCTGCGGAGAGAGCGCTGCTCCGTAAGGAGACCCGGGCTGCTGCTGCCCCATCATTCCCGGCATGCCCGGTTGCGTTCCCGGCATACCCGGCTGCTGCCCCATGGGCTGCTGGGGCACACCGCTCAGCATGGCGTGATCGATGATCCGCGCGGCACCCGCGGGCGCCATCCGCCCCTCCCGCGCGTTGTCCAGCACTTGCTTCAGCTGCTGCATCGGGAAGTTTAAGATTGCCCTTATGTCGGTCTCCTTGCCTTGGATGAACTCGTGGGTCTTGGCGAAGACCTGGTTGGGATCGATACCCCGGGACGCCGCCGCGCCCGTGACCCACCGTAGCTCCTCGAAGCACGTGTCGCCGCCCAGCAGGCACGGCTCGTCGCCCTTGCCGTAGCAAGAGAGCGGCCACATTCCGGGCCGATCGGTCATGAGATCTTCCCGTAGCACATCCTTCGGGTTCTTGGTATCGACGGCCCGCCCGCCGCGGCCTCCGCCGCGCCCGGCGGTTTGCCTTCCTCCTCCTCTACCGCCTCCGAAGCCCTGATTGTTGTTGTAGCCGCCGCCGCCCTGGTTACCCCAGCCTCCTCCGCCTCCTCCGAACCCGCCGCCTTGGTTCCCGCCGTAGCCCCCTTGGTTGTTGTTGAGCGCGCCGTAGGAGTTACCGCCGCCGCCGTAGTTGTTGTTGTAGCCTCGGCCGCCGCCGCCACCACCTCCTCGGCCGCCTCGACCGCGTCCGCCTCGATTACCCGCCATGTTAAGGTCGCGACCCGGTGGTCGCGTCCTAGGGTTATGCGCTCCAAAATCAAAAAGAGTCGGCCTCAGCGCGTGCTGACTTGACTCGTGCTGACTGTGACTGGGTGAGGCGACATCTGAAAACGAGCGGTGCGGGGCCCAGTAGAGGGGGCGCGATGGGCACGCTCTTGCAGGTGAGCGCGGATGCCTGCGCGGCGGCGCTCGCTCGTGGCGATTCACACGTCGTCGCCGACGTCGGCGATCTCCCTCGCGAGCTCGTCGAGCTCGTCGCCCTTTCCTATTTCAAGTTCAAGCTCACACGCAGGGAACAAAAAAACGAGGGTGAAGGGAGCAACAACGCGCTTCCGCTCCCCACCTCATCGAACCACATCCCCGCGCTGAGGGCGCTCGCCGAGTCCGACGCGCTGTCGCCCACGTCGCTGCTCCTCTCCGACGCGGCGATGACCCTGTCGCGCGGGGCGTTTCTCTACCTCAACCTCGCGTCGCACTCGCTCGTCCACCTGGACATCAACGGATGCGGTTGGCTCGACAATCTGGACTTTACACAAGAGCTTCCACAACTGCGATGCCTATCGCTGCGCGGGTGCACAGGGCTGAGATCCGAATCATTGGCGGCGTTGGCGTGTCCGTGCGAAGACGATGCCCATGACGATGCGCACACGGGACGAAGACGCGGCGGCCGGGGTCGACGGGGAGGGAACAAAGGAGGACGCAAAGTTTACAATCCTCCCCCGAGGCTCGAGGCGCTGGACCTCTCGGATTGCGCCGCGGTCGACGACGCCGCGGGCCCGCACCTCGCGCGTCTCCCACGATCGCTGCGATCGCTAAACCTCTCGGGCTGCGGCGTCGGTAACCTGATCTTAGACTACCTGACGTACCGGGGCAGACTGACGATGTGGCGACGCGAGCGCGGAGGTGTCGAGACTCCCTCGGGCTTAGACGACGGGTGCACCGCGACGGATCTTCGTTTGAGGCGCACGCGCGTGAGCGACGCCGGGCTGGTGCACCTCAAAACGCTCGGCCGCGACGTGGAGCTGCTGGATCTCTCCGAGTGCGCGGGCGTATCGGCCGGCGCGCTGGCGGAGCTCGCCGGCTCGCTCGGGATGTCCACCTCGACTTCGCGACCCGGGGTGTTAGTCGGTGTCGGCGCCGAAGAAGATCGGGACGCGTGCGCGTGTGCGGGGGCGTGCGAATCATCGAACGTCTGCGAATCATCGAACGTGTGCGAATCGTCTCACCGCGATCTCGCGCAGGAAGGTTGGCGCGCGTTCCTGTGCGCGGTGCGGGAGGAGGAGATCCGGGAGGAGGACCAAAGGGTCGCAGCGCTGGAAGCGGCGGAGCGGGCGGAGAGGGACGCCGTCGCCGCCATCTTGACGGGAGCGGCGTTCATGCCGAGCGTCGTCGCCGAGGACGACGGCGACATTCCGATGTTTCCCATCGACGCCCCGCCGATGTATGCGTACCCGAGCGGTGGAGAGAGTCCGCCGCATCAGGTCAGACGCGTTTCGTATCTCATAGACTAGTTTTGGATTTGCTATTTTATCCTAGTGCTCTAGCTACGCGAGTCCTTCTTGGAATCCTTCTTCTTGGCCTTCTTCGCTTTCTTCTCCTTCTTGGCCTTCTTAACCTTCCGTTCGCCGAGGTCGCTTTCCGACCGCGCGCGCTTCAGCGACTCCGGCCGTCGTCTGAAGAGATGAACGACGCAAGCGCCGCCGCCAGTTCGCCTAAAGTCCGGGTGCAAACCAGTCACCGGCACCTCCGTCCTCTCAAAGTCCACCGCCGTCGCCTCGCTGAAAAACTTGGTCTCCGCCATCGGATGATGCACCGGGTACCTCTGCACGTTGCCTATGACGACCAGCGTGGACGGTCCGCTCAGGTCGCACATGGTCTTGACCAGCAGCTTCCATTTCTTTGGGTCGTTTCCGTAGACGACGTCGGACGCGAGGATGAGCTTCGGCGGCTCGGAGAGGCCGAGGTGTTCCAGGGGCTCGTCGCAACCCCACACTAAACGGGATACCCTCGCGCCGGTATCAGGGGAAGTGTTATTGCCTATGTTCTGTGAGAGGAGCTCGAGG
>Ga0209631_10000712_pt1 | contig 44760 bp, 45 predicted proteins | sample COG_08_FD_184752 | JGI IMG/M metagenome (GOLD analysis project Ga0209631, IMG submission 184752) | Pelagic Microbial community sample from North Sea - COGITO 998_met_08 (SPAdes) (version 2) | ecosystem: Environmental > Aquatic > Marine > Neritic zone/Coastal water | place: Helgoland, sampling... | reverse complement strand
TTCATAATAACTTTCTTTACTTTTTATATTTTTATCAGCAATTATTTTTCTTGCTTTTTCATATGTTGTAGCAAGTGTAGTTCTTTTGATTGTTTTTAATCTTAATTTTTGCGTTAATTCATCGTCATATTCACCAAACTCATCAACTATTTCTCTTTCTTCTTTTTCTTTTTGTTTAGGTTTTTGTTTTTCAATATTAATTCTAAACACCTTAATTTTTTGAGTAATAGTTTCATCTTCTAAACCCATTTGATAAATAACCTCTCTTACCTTTTTCAAATCAGGATTTTCATTATTTTCTAACCAGTCATCTCTATTCAAAATTGGTAAGATGATTTTGGTTTTTTTATTTGTATCCTTTTTGTTTTTTCTACTTGCTCTTAATGCCGATTGAACGATACGGATATTTGAAGTCATATTTTCAGCAAATACAACACCATCTAATAATGGGAAATCCCATCCTTCGCCCAAACAATAGACACACGTAATTAATCCAAACTTCGCCTTTTCAAAATTTTCAATAATTTTTTCTTGGTCTCCTGATTTCATTTCACTATGGTAATTTGAATAATAGAAATCAGGTATATCAAAGTAATTATCGTCTAAAAGCATTTTTATATATTGAATTATTTTTGATGAATTACCCATATTATTACAATATATCAACAAATGATGTGAATGGCCTTCGTTTATACTTTTTAAAGATGCAAACGCACTCAAAAACAACCTCTTATCATTTTCTTCTATAATATGAAATCTTGATAATTGTTGTTCTAATTGTTCTTCATTTGTAAGAATGGTTTGAATAACATAATCACAAATAATATTTTCATTAATCGCCCATAGCAAACATTTTCTATCAATTATTTCTCCAAAATATTCAACATTATCATTTGATACTACAATACCATCACCACACATACTTTCTAATTGTTTAAGTGTAGCAGTCAATGATAGTTGTTTAATAGATTGAATGTTTAACATTTGAATATATTTTTTAGTAGTGTGTGCTAATCGCATATTATTTGTAGTTAAATGATGACATTCGTCATTTATTTTCATATCAAATACAAACTCTGTATATTGTGTAGATCTATATACTTTATGTGCAGATGAATATGTAGTTATTACTATACATTTTTCTTTATTATTTTCTAAAAACCTATTTATGTCTTCAATACATATACCACCAGATACAATTAAATACGGAACACTTTGAAACAAAACACAAATAACATCTTCCCATTGTTTCAATAATAATTTATTAGGAACACCAATAAGAATAGTATTTGAGTTTAGTTCTTGTGTAATCCATAATGAAATTAGAGTTTTTCCAACGCCACACATTAATACAAGCATGCCTTTATCGTATTGTTGAAAATGTATAATTGACTTTCCAATAATAATAGTTTGGTCGTTTCTTGGTATGTAGGAAACTATTTGTTTATTTGTTTTATTGGATTTTAGTATATGAATTAATGATTGAATATTTATTTTTTTTATTATGTTTTTTATTCTGTTGCATCTTACTAAATCACTAATTTCTTGTTTGGTTAATTTTCTATATTTAATTTCAAGTGTAATTAGATAAGGTTCAATAAGCGTAATAATTTTTTTATTGTAAAATTCAGTTCCAGCATCATATTTAATATTTAAATGACGAAATTCATTTTGTAATAAGCGTTCAACAATTCCCATTTTTTCAATAGGAACTTCAAACACCGCTTCAAAATATCCTCTCTTTATCTCGCCAGTAGCATATTGTGTATCCCTTTCAGGAATGTTATTTGTTTTACCCATTTTACACGCATCATCAATATCATATGATGGATGATTTCTAACATATATATATCCGTTAGTTTGGTTCATTTTGATAAAGTTCATATAAGTTATGTAATAATATAATTATGAAATTATAAATCAATTTTTTATTATATTCAGGAATTAAAATAAAAAACTTTTAAGAAAATCGGCGTTTTAAATGTGCAAAGGTGTAAAAGGTCACCCGTTTTTATCAATTATCAATTACAATATTAATATTATATATTTTTTTATATTTAATAGTATATATGAATAATGAAATAATTCAAAATCATAATTTAATGTATTCTGAACATGATACAAAAAATAAAAATATAAAAATTGATGAATTATTATCGAGAATAATAGATTCAAAAAATGAATCAAGTACTCGTTTATTTATGGTAACAGAGGCATATGATAAATATAATAAAGAATATTATATAATATCATTAACAATTTTAGTATTATCATCTGTAATAACATTTATAGAGGCGATAAGATTATTAATTATTGGTAATGAAAATAGTAAGTTAATAACAAATAGTAATACAATAAATTTTACATTACATATATTATTATTACTAAATGGTACAATAATAACAATATTAAGTAGTATAATAAGATTTAAAAATTATAGAGAATTTTTAGAAGGACTAAAAGATGCTCAATTACAATTAGTTAAATATAAAAATAAATATATGAAGCAGTATTATATAATAAAATATAATTATATTAATAAAAATATACAAGAACCGGATATTATAAAAATATCAGATAAAATAACATCTTATGACAGAGTGGTAAAATCAATAAATTATTTTCAATTTATTAAAAATAGTGATATAATAAAATATAATAAAACAAAAGCACAATTTGATGTAAGTATATTTAAAATAAAAACATCAACAGCAAATAATTTTGAAGAAATAACAAAAAAAAGAGAAAATGAATATATAAATATAAATAATGAAAATGATATAAATAAACAAATGATTGATTATAATAAATTTGCTATTTTAAATAATTTAGAGTTAGATAAAGATAAACTAAAAATAAATATATCAGAAGAACGATTAGAATTAAATAATAAATTTAAAGAGTTAAAAAATAATATTGTTTAAGCAATATGTTCATCATTATTATAATTATTCCACATTTTATCTTTGGCATGTATATTATTTGTTGTAGGAGTAGTTGGTTTAGATGTTAATTTTTTTTTCAATCCACTTGCACCATTTAATTGTAATGGTACAGAACGACCTTCCCATAACTCAATAACTTCAATTTTAATACTTTTTTTAATATCTTCAAATTGACATTGTATTACAAGAGAATCATATTTTTCTGTAAGACCATTAATTGTATTTTTAGACAATTCTTCTGTCTCCAAACCTTCAATTTGATGAGCAAGTTGTAAAAAATTATTACTTAAATTTTTAAATAATTCTACTTTTTCAGGCACTTTTAAGTTATTTTGTAATGCAAGTATTAATACACTAGCACCATTAACAACAACATTTGGTATTTTCATATTACCTTTAGCGTTATCAAATGAATTTAAAATACACATAACAGAACTTGTAATTATTAATGGTATTTGAAATGCAAATTTAACAAGACTCCAATGTTGTGTAGCTTTTTGACATAAAACGGACATTGCTTCACATTTATCTAGAAGCATATTTAATCTTTCCTCGTCTGATATATGAAGAGAACTAACTCTTTTCATATTAATATACTATTTACTCTATTTATTAATAATAATATATAATTCATAATATGTTTTATTTAATATTTCAATAAATTTAAATACTTTTTCTTTTAATAAGTTATTAGATAAATCAAGTGATTCTAATTTTTTTTTAAAAATATCAATTACATTCAATAATATTTGTTTATTATTTTTGATATTAAAATTTATTTGTATAATATTATTATTAAAATCTATATTAAAATTTTGATATAAATAATTATTTAAATAATCTTTTATTAATAAATTTAATTTATCATCTAAATTGTCTAATATTGTAATTATATTGTAGTCTTTAATAATAAATATAAATAATTGTATTTTCAATTTAAATTCATTATAATAACAGAATAAATTAATAAAAAATACATTATCATTAACATCAAGAATCATTTCTTGTTCTTCGATATAACATATTTTTTTTTTTTTCTCTTTATCTTTCATCTAAAAGATTAATATATTTTTAAAAATAAAAAAAAAATCTATATATCATCAATATCTAATTTATTATCGCTATCATCACTATAAATGACATCATTATCGCTTTTGCTATCATTATCTGAATTATTTTCATTATAATCAAACTCTAATCTATCATCATAATAAGTAATAGAATTTTTATCAGTTTTTTCAAATTTAGTTTTATTATTATAAAAATTAATAATACTTTGTGCTAAAATTTTTTCTTTAATCAATGACTGAATTTGTTCTCTATTAAATTTATGTACAATATCTACTTTACTATTTTGATAATCTCGAAGAGATACAACTACAATGTCTCCTTTTTCAATTAAAATTCTTTTTGAAAATTGTCTTAATGAACCTCTAATAATACCCATACATTCATTACCTGAATTAGTAAATAATGAAACCCTACAATTGCCTAGTAATTTAGTAACAATTGCATATTCTTCATTAGTTTTATCTAAATTATAGTCATTATTATGGGAATTATTTAAATATTTTTTTTGTTTTTTATTTCTAATAGATGTTTGATACATAATTCATTATACTATAATATGTATATATCTTTAAATAATATAAAAATAAAATTAATTTTATTATTAGATGAAGTAATGAATTACATAAAAAAATTTATATCAGATATCAAATTAAATAATGAAAATATAACAGATAATATCAATAAATCATATTATGATAATACTATTAATAATTATGAATTAAATAATACTTTTTTTATACATACTGATAAAAATACACCATTAACAAATATTATTTCAGATAATGTCTACAAAGTCAAGGTAGTAAATGTGTTAACAGATAATAAAATAAAAGGAATTATAAATATAAATTCAAATTTTTTAAAATTTAATTTTATAATTTTAAATAAAAATTTTTCAACCAAAGAAGAATTATATTATTTTATATCAAATAATAAGGACATTGAAACAATGTTATATGAGTTTAATAATCATAATTATTTCATAAGGGTAATGATAACTGAAATAAACAAAAAAAATTATGTATTATGTAATATTATTTAAATTATATAAATATAATATCTTTATTTTATATACAATGTACTTAAATGACATATGGTCATTTTATTTTCATGATCCATATGATACAGATTGGTCAATAGAAAGTTTTAGTTTTATATCAAATATTAGTAATGTAGATGATTTTATTTCAATTTTTGAATGTTTTAAAGATATATTATCAAAGGGTATGTTTTTTATGATGAGAGAACATATTTCACCAATATGGGAGGATGAATCAAATAAAGAAGGGGGGTGTTTTTCGTATAAATTATATAGTGATAACTTTCTAGAAAAATTTTTTGAAATATTAGCATTAATGATAGGAGAGAATTTAGGAATAACAAATAATATTTCAACTAATATTAATGGTATATCAATATGTCCAAAAAAAAATTATTATATTGTTAGAATATGGATAAAAAATTCAGAATATGCAATAAAAGAGAATTATAATATTAATATACCAAAATATACTAGTATTTTATATAAGAAACATAATCAAATATAAAATATATGTAATATAGATATATAAAATATTATGCAAAGTATTAAAACATTAAAAACTACAATAAAAAGTCCTATTATAAAAGATAAAAAATATTATTTATATAATTTTTTTAAAAAAGAAGATTTAAATTATGGATCAAAAGAGGGTTACCATTGTTTCATAATACCAACACAATATTATATATGGAAAGGAATAAATCTAAATGATGAAAAAAATAAAAATGTTAATATTGAAGATAAAGATAGTAAAAAAATATTAGATAATATATCTTCATATTTTTTTGCAGATAAAGAAACAGCATCTTTATATGGTTCAAAGAAAGATTGTGATAATTGTGTTGATTTACAATTTAAAATAGTAAAAGATTTAGTTTTAATGGATATAAGTGATATAAATACGATAATAACATTATTTAAATATTTACGGAATTTAAAATACGAAGAATTAAAAGAAAATGAATTATTATTTAATGATTATAATAATGAATTATTAGATTGGAATAAATCGATGAATTTAAAAAAAAAATATCCTACAGAAGAATTATTTTTTGAAAAAAAATGGAAAGTATGGTGGGCTGAACAAATTACAAATACTTTAGGAAACTATGAACCAAAATATGTTAATGGTAAAGTAAGTTCTCCAAAAACACCAAAAAAAGTTGAAAGGAAATCAGATGATTTTTTTGACAAAATTTTAGTAGATTTAATATGTACTATTTGTAAAAAAAAGGGTATTAATGGATGGATATATTTTAAACAAGACGACAATGAATTTCATGATGAAATTATGATATGTGATGCACACGAATATATAGAATATATAGATTATCATAAAATATAAAAAATATATAACACATAAAAACTCATTTCTATTTATTCGCAAATGCATCGAGGTTCGCGAATAAAGCAATTCTTACAAAAGTTTCTAAATTCCATATTATAGTGATCATCAATACAATAATCATCCATGTTTTTTTTCATTTTGATATAATCATAATCTTCGTCAAGAATATTTGAAATATTTGGAAGAACAATTTTTTGAAGTGTATCATACATATCATCCATAGTTTCCGCAGTTTCATACCAGTCGTTGTAAGAGAGCATATTTGTGTAATAATACTATTCTATATAAATAATCAATTTTTTTGATATTTTATTTATTTTTGTACATTTTTATTTGAATATGTAAAAAAATATAATGATTCTATAGAGGTGTGGTATTAACTTTACCGTAAACAAATGTGGAACCTTTCATTTATGTGTAATCAATGATAATTAAACAATGAATAATTATTTTAATATTTTACTTATTTATTGTACATTTTATATATAAAAATTTTACGGTATTATTTAGATAAATGAATAAAATAATAATATATGAAAATAGTTTTATAGTTCAAAAAGAATTAAGAAAATTGATAAATATTATAAAAGAAAATATATTTGAAAATAATGGAGTATTATTTGGTGATATTGTTGCAAATTTATTAATAGTAAAATATTATAAAAGTATATTTGAGAAAAATAATATTAATTTTGATTATTTTTGGAATAATGATATTGATAAAGAAACTATATTAAGAACAGAAATATGTAATAAAATAGATGTATATTTTAATAATTTAGAAGAATATACAAAATTTGTAGATTTTTTAAAAAATAGTAAAATATTTGAAATAACAGTAATAAAAAATATAAAAAATATAAGTGATTCTCCTTATATAAATAATTTATATGAAATATCAACTAAATTAGGAAAAACATTAACTTATATAGGTTATCAAATAAATGTTAATATAAATATAATAGTAAGAATACCCGGAAGTAATAGTTATTTAGAACCTCCATTTAATGATACAAATTTTTTAACAGATATATTGATAATGAAAAAAAATAGAGAATATAAAATATCAAAAAATACAGGTATAGTTGAGATAGATAAAATGAATATAATAGAAAAAAGTATATTTTATACTAAAGTTTTGAAAGAAATATGTTATAAAAATAATTATATTTTATGTAAAAAAATAGAATTAAATAATATAATAGCAAAAAAAGTATTAGAATATAACAAAAATGAATATTCTATAGTTAATTCTCCTTTAATAATAACAAAATGTAATAATTATTTTAAAAATAAATGTTATATATGTCAATATGAAATAAATTATAATGATTATATAATGTTAATAGATAATATATCAAAGTGTATGTTACATAAAGAATGTGGTTATAAATATATGGAAAATTTATTAGAAACGAATGAAAATATAAATTGTCCATTAAGACAATCTATAAATTTTATTAAGGACAATAATAATTTAATATTTTAATATATCTTTAATATTTCGAAGAATAATATTAGAATTAGAATTATATAATATTACAATATTATCATTGTTATCATTATTATAAAGCAAGTCATTTTCTATATTATTTGTATTGTTAATATTATTTAAATCAATATATTTTATTTTTTTTTTAGGATTTAAAAATTTGGAATAATCATCATATAATTTTTTATTGTTTGAAGATTTATTATTATTATCAAATGAAGATTTTAATGTTAAAATATTTTTATTATTTTTATTATTTTTATTATTTTTATTATTTTTATTATTTTTATTATAAAAATTATTTGTATAATAAAAATTATTTAGATAACAATCATATAGAGGTAAAAAATATAAAATAAACAATAAAAATTTTTTTTGCATTGTTTATTAATAATGTATATATTTATTTATATCATTTTTTAATATTATTACTGTATGCGATTAAAATACCAAATATAAAACCTAATATAAATATAAAAGAAAATATTAATTTAATAAAATACCATATATATAAGAAATCTTTTTTAACAGATTGTGCACAAACACAGTCTGTTTTTTTATTAAGTTGGTTGATATAAAAAACTATTATTCCATAACTAATTACATTATATATAAATAATAATAATGATATATAATGTAATTTGATAGTGTCTCTAAATATTACTAAATATAAAAGAGATATAGAGGCATAACATAATATAAATACAAAATAAAAAACAATATAGTCAACATACCATTTGATATTCGAACAATTACATTTCGTTTTTTTCATATTATTAAACCATAATAATCCAACAATAGGTGGTACAATAGTTAATATTAAATTAAATGTTAATAGTAATATAAATGATACATTACTTAAATTTGACAATTTAGGTTGTATTTTTTTTGTTTTAGAATTCATTTATTTTCTAATATAATAAAATATTATATTATTTATAGATAATGAATTCTAAAAAATTTGTTAATAATTTTAATGATTATTTAAGAGAAGATACGAATATGTCTTATAATATTAAGCATTTAAAAAATAAAGATTCTGAAAAAAATTTTGATAAAATTAGTTATTCAAAACATTATAATGATTTATTTGAAAAAAATTATGGTAATAATTTATTAATAGAAAAAACTAAAACAGAATGTTTATCAAATAATAATAATATTTTAGATAAAAATAATTATATAAAACAAAGTTGTTATAAAAGCGATATTTATTATAATAAATATTCAAATAGTCCATTTGAATTCGATAATTTTCATTATTTAAATTAATTTGTACTACCAAAACCTCCGATATTTCTATTTGAATTTTCTAATTGTTCATTAGTTTCATAAAATTTAGAATAAATTTGTTTTTTTATTAATAATTGACAACATTTAAAAGGCAATGTTAAATCTGGCATTTCATCATCTATTTTAGTTAAAGCAACATATAAATTACCTTTATAACCTTGGTCAATTATCCCAATACTATTACTTAACATATAACCAGACTTACTAATTGAACTTCTTGGTACAATTTCAACATAATAACCATTTGGAATATCAATTTTAATACCTGTATCATATAATTTAGTTTTATTACTAAATGTTTTATATAGACTAATAATAGTAAGATCATAACCAGCATCTGACAATCTTGTTTTAGATGGAATAATTGCATTATCACATGATTTAAGAACTTTAATTACAGGAATTGATGAAATACAATTTAATATATTTGTAAAATTATTATAAAAATGTTCGTCATAATAATTATTATCAATATTAATATATAATTTTCCTAAAAAGTCAATATTATTAACATCAATGTATTTTAATGTATATAAATTTTCTCCTTTTTCAATAACAGCAGGAATATCAATAAATTTTTTAATATTTTCTAGTAAATCTCTATCTTCATATGAAATAAATGAATATATATTATTAAAACATGATATTAATCCATAATGTTCAAACAAAGCTCTAATAAAACCGATTGAGTTATAAATATTATTTTTAATAATATTTGAATAATCTTCTGAAATAATATTTGATATATTATTTTTTAATATATTATTTATATTATTAATGATATATTTATTATTAATATAAAGATTTATATTTGTATTTGTATCATATGTAATATGACCAATTTCTTCAAATAATTTAATAATATCTAAATTTAATAATTTATTTTTAAATACGAAATGATATGTATCATTTTCTAGAAGTTTATTATAATTAATTAATAATAATCCTAAAATATAACTATTATTATTTGTTATATAACTAAAATCATATTCACTCATTTTAAATATTAAATTTAATATATATTTATATCATTTTTTTATGAAAAATATATATAGTTTTTATCATTCAGTATTATTTTATTAATTGGATACATTTGTTTAAAAAATAATCCTAAATTTTCATGAATAGTTAAAGTATCATTATATTGAAAATTATATATAATATTTTTTGCTTCAAAATTTGAATGTATCCAATAATGAACCATATAAGTAATATTATCATAATGTCCTGTTTTAATTTTATTAAAATCATCAATTGATGATTTTAATTCTAATTTTATATCTAATATAGGATAAATTTTATGTGTTTCAATTATATTATATAATGATATATCAGTTAAATCTAGAATTTTCATATATAAATTAGAACCGAAAATATTAAATTGATTAAATATTTTATCACCATGTATATTATGAATATTAATGATATTATTAATAATATTTTCAATTATTATATTATTTTTATTACAAGCAAAAAAAGCATTGCATATATAATTTTCATTATTCCATAAATATTTTGTTTGTTCTTTTGGTTCATATGATATATAAAATAAATCTTTGTCAAAATCAAATAAATCAGCTAAGTTTTTTACTAATAATATATCTAAATCAATATAAATACCTCCATAATAATGTAATATAGCAAGTCTCGCTAAATCACTTTTTTGAACTCCTAAAATATTTTTAGAATATATTTCATATAATTTTTTATAATTTTTATTTAAAAAGTCTTCAATATTTGAGTCAGTCCATAGTTTAAATTCAAAATCTAAATTTTTTTTTTTACTTTCTTGAATCATTTTATCAAAAATTAGAGGTAATTGTTTATTATTATCAAACCAAGTTTGATGAATTATTTTAGATATCATTATTATATAAATATAATACAGTTATATTTTAAATATATTTAATATATTAAATGAATGAAATAGAATGTTGTGTATGTTTAGAAAATATAAATAATAATTCTAAAATTATAAATTGTGATAGATGTATTAATATAATTTGTATAAATTGTTTCGAAAGAATTGAAAAAAAAATAGATGGTAATTTTTTATTATGTTATACTTGTCCAAGTTGTAATTTAAAAGTAAAATTAAATATAGAAGATTATGATATTATAAAAAAATACAACTTAATAAATTATTTAAAAAAATTAATATTATTTCAAAATAATACTCTCAATACTTTACAAATAACAAATAATGTTTTACAAAGTAAGATAGAATATTTATTATTTTGTGGACATAATTCTTATAAAATACTAAAAACATTCTATATATTTGATAAAATCTTTGTAATTAGTTTAATAGGCATATTATATTTAATTTTCTAAATAGTTCTTATCTAATTTAAAACCTTCAAATAATTTACCATCATATTTCGGTATATAATCTATAGGACTTGATGTAATTGACATTCCACAATATTCAACAGGTTTTTTATTAAATTCTTGATGTTGATAAACACCAATATTTATTGATTCTTCTAAAATCCATCTAAAATTTGTCCAAAATTCATCAGTATGTCCTATACTTTCTGATGCTAAATGAGATAATTCGTGTAACACAACAAACATCATTGTATTTAAATCCATTAATTTGTCTTTATTTCGTATACATAATACTATTTCTTCACCTTTATTAACAGAGTAACTTGTATATCTTGGATCAGCGACTCCTTCTTTTAAACTATTTTCTCTATAATTATTACTTAATCTTTCGGTTCTTTCATCATTTGGATAAGATTTTTTCAAATGTTCGATTAATGTTACTATTTTTTCTCTAATTTGACCAATTAAATTAGCAGCTTCTAATGCGTCATCTTTATCTTGTACATAATATTCTCGTGAATCAAATGTACTCTTTATTTTTGTTAATTTACTATAATAATTATATAAATAAGCTAAATAAAATATTGTTCCAAATAATATTAATAATATTAATGTTTCTAAAGTAATATCCATATTTATCTACTATATAAATTAAAATAAAAAATGATTTAATAAATAATACTTATTAATTAACTAGAATGGAATTTCCTAGAAAAGATATTGATGAGTTAGAAAATAATGAAAAAACTATAAAATTACAAATAACTGATTGGTATATACCTGAAAGTGATAAATCTAGGCCAAGAAAAAATTATGATGAGGAACAAGACTTGTATACGATGTTAATTTATGGTACTGATGAAAACAATATCACATATTCTGTTAATGTTATTGAATATGAACCATATTTTTTCGTAAAAGCACCAGAACATTGGGATGATTATAGTGATAAAAAATATCAAGATAAAGTTAATGAACTAAATTTTACTTTATTGAATGAAAAATATGAAAGTCAGTGGAATGGTAAAAAATATAAAAAAAATATTATATCTAATCATTTTAAACAACATTTCAATAATTTATCTGTAGTTAAAAAAAAAGAATTTTGGGGTTTTACAAATGAACGAATATTTAATTATATAAAAGTATCAGTCAAATCACTTGCATTATTCAATCAACTTAAATATTATTTTTCTTCAAAAAAGAAAGATGGATTTATATTATATGAAAGTAATATAGATCCGTTTATTCGTTACATTCACGAACAAGATATCAAACCTTGTGGATGGATTTCAATTGAAGATTATCAAGTAAGTGATAATGAAACTAGATGTAATCACAATATTACAACAAATTATAAAAATGTAAAATCTTTAAATATAAATAGGATTGCGCCATTATTAATAGCTAGTTTTGATATAGAATGTACAAGTAGTCATGGTGATTTTCCATTAGCAAAAAAGGATTATAAAAAAGTAGCACAAGATTTAACTAATGTTGCAAGAAATGGATATGAAATAGATAAATCATATTTAGTTTATTGGTTACAATGTATTATTACAAAAGATGTTAATATCGATGATAATTTAATAATTAATAGAATTTATCCTAAAAAAAATATTAAATTTGAAGATATACCTAAAATGATTGAAAAAGAAGCAGAAAATATTATTAAATTATTAAATAAAGTTTCTGAAATTGATATATTAGATGAACATGAAGATGATGATGATAATACAGACAAAAATAAACTAACAGTAGGTGAAATTAATAAACTAGAAGATGATATCAATAAATTGTTAACTCGTTCATTACCTCCATTATTTGGCGATAAGATAATACAAATAGGAACAACAGTTCATAAGTATGGTAGTGCAGATATCATTTATAAAAATATTATTAGTTTAAATACTTGCGATAAAATCGAAGATTGTGATGTAATTGAATGTAAAACAGAGAAAGAAGTAATTATGGAATGGAAAAAAATGTTAGCTGAACTAAATCCAGATGTATTAATTGGTTATAATATATTTGGTTTTGATATGAGTTATTTATGGGATAGAACAATTGAATTAGGAATAAATGATACATTTGCAATGGGTTTAGGTAGACAAATTACAAAAAAATGTATTTTAAAAGAACAAACATTATCTTCATCTGCACTTGGTGATAATACATTAAAATATTTTGATATGGATGGGATTGTTATAATTGATTTATTAAAAGTAATGCAAAAAGATTTTAAATTAGACAGTTATAAACTTGATAATGTAGCATCAATTTATATTGGTGATAAAAAAGATGATTTAAAACCAAGAGAATTATTTGAAAAATATAGAGGAAATTCTGCAGATAGATGTATTATTGCTAAATACTGTGTACAAGATTGTGCATTAGTTAATAGATTGTTACATAAATTAAAAATACTTGAAAATAATATTGGTATGGGAAATGTGTGTTTAGTCCCTTTAAATTTCTTATTTAGAAGAGGTCAAGGTATTAAAGTATTTTCATTAATTACAAAACAATGTATGGATAAAGGTCTTGTTATTCCCGTAATTAATAGTTATGATAATGCTAATTTAGATACAGATGGATATGAAGGTGCAGTTGTATTAGTTCCAAAGGAAGGGATGTATCTAAATGATCCAATTGTTGTATTTGATTATGGTTCTCTTTATCCATCTTCGATGATTTCAAAAGATTTATCACATGATAGATATGTTTTAAATGATAAATATATAATTGATGATCCAAATATAGAATATATTGATGTATCATATGATTTATATGAAGGGAAAGGAGATAAAAAGAAAAAATGTGGAGTAAAAACATGCAAATTTGCAAAAATAAAAGATAAAGACGGTAAACAAAAAAGAGGAATAATTGCAGAAATTTTAATTATGTTACTAAATGAAAGAAAAAATACAAGAAAAAAGATAGAATATAAAACTATCACTACTAAAAACAATAGTTATTATGGTTATATAACTGAAAAAGAAAATTACTATAATATTTTAAACATTGATACTGAAGAAACTACAAAAGTTAATAAAGATGATGTTCTTGATATTAAAGACACATATTCAAATTTTGAAAAAGATGTATTTGATTCTTTACAATCTGCATATAAAATCACTGCAAACTCATTATATGGTCAAATTGGTGCTAGAACATCTCCTATTTATTTAAAAGAGATTGCAGCATGTACAACAGCAACTGGTAGGGAAATGATTATGACTGCAAAGAAATTTGTTGAAAAAAATTATAATGCAGAAGTAATTTATGGTGATACAGATTCAATATTTTGTAAATTTCCTTTAAAAGATACAAATGGTAATCAAATATATGGAAAACAAGCATTACAAAGTGCAATTGAAATCGGACAAATTGTAGAAAAAGATATTGCAAAAATAATGCCTTATCCACAAAAACTTAATTATGAAAAAACATTATATCCCTTTATTATTTTAAGTAAAAAGAGATATGTTGGAAATTTATACGAATTTGATGTAAATAAATTTAAACAAAAATCAATGGGTATTGTTCTTAAGAGAAGAGATAATGCAAATATTGTTAAAAAAATATATGGTGGAATAATAGATATTTTGCTAAATAAACAAGATTTACACGAATCTATTAAATTCTTAAATGATGAATTATCTGATTTAGTAAATGGAATTACATCAATTAATGATTTGATTATCACTAAATCATTAAGAGGTTCTTATAAAGATCCAACAAAAATAGCACATAAAGTATTGGCAGATAGAATTGGTTCTAGAGACCCAGGTAATAAACCAATGGCAAATGATAGAGTTCCTTATGTTTATATTAAAATAGATAATATAACTAAAGATACTTTACAAGGTGATAGAATTGAAAATCCCGAATATATTTTACAAAATAAATTAATACCTGATTATTTGCATTATATTACAAATCAAATTATGAAACCAGTTATTCAATTATATGCTTTATGTCTTGATGAATTACCTAACTATGATAAAGAAAATGATTATTGGGATTTATTAGATGCTGAACTTAAAAATAATAAAACTATTTATCAAGATGATGATAAAAGATTTAATAGAGTTGAAAATCTAAAATTACGCATGGTAAAAGAATTATTATTTGATAAATTTATTAATATGTTGAGTGAAGTAAAACCAAAAAAAGAAAAAAAAATTAAAGAAAAAATTTCAATATCAAATGAAATCAATATTATAAATCCAAGTGTTAATTTAAATGTTACAAAGAAAAAAGATAGTAATATTATCAATAGTATTATTAAAATTATATCTGATAAAAAAACTATATGGAAATCAGAAATTAATCAAGGTACTGATAAAAAACAAGAAACTATAAATTGTATTATTAAAATAATTGAATATTATCATGAAAATGATATTAAAGATGAAATTAAAATTAAATTAAATAATAAAAAATTTGTAAATGATTTCAATATAGCAACTATAAATTTAAATGATTTTAAGAAATACGATCAAATAGATGAAAATCTAGTAGAAAAAGCATTAAATACTTGTGATATAGGTATCATGTCAAATTCAATATCAATCTTAGATTTTAAAAATATATTCTTATCAAATAAAAAAATTACATTTATATAATAGATTAAATGAATAAAATATTATTAATCACAATATCTATAATATTAATATTAACTTTTTTTATTATATCTAAATATTTTAGTAATTATGAAAAATACACTAATTTCATGGAACATACACATGATATTAAACATAAACATATGGATTATGGTCATGGTTTATATGGTAAAATTATAGGTGATTTAAGTCATTCTCATGGTCATAATGATAATATTCAAAAAGCAAAATCTAAAGAATATTGTACAACAAATATAATTGATTCTTATTGTTATCCATTTAAAGAAATAGTTTTAAAAAAAAATCAAAATTGCGAAGATAAATGCACTGAAGTAAATGGATGTAATGGTTATTTTACACATAATAATAAATGTTTTATATGTAATGGTAAGTTTAGAAAAAACGATGGTAACTATATTAGTAATATGAATATTAAACCAGATAAAAAATCAAAAATAAATAAAGTATCCGATTTACATATATGTAATTGGAATAATGCACACAAAAGTACATGTAGATTATCAGAAAATGAATCATCCATTTGTAATAATTGTTATAATTTTCATAATTCATTAAATGTTGGTGTTGATGAATGCAATACTATATGTGAAAATAAAAGTGATTGTAAGGCATTTTTCATTAAAAAGGACAGTAATAATATGGATAAATGTTTTTTATGTGATAGTTTTAGCGATTCCTGTCAAACTTTAAATTTAACACAAGATGATAAAACTAAATTAACACATGAATGTTATTATGACGAGAATAAAACATTTGATGAATATACTGAAGAACCCCGTGATGATATAATAATAGATGAAGATGTAGAAATTGAAAATGTTATTGAATCTTCTGTATATGAATATGAGGATAATGATGAGGATAATGATGAATATACTGAAGAACCCCGTGATGATATAATAATAGATGAAGATGATGCAGAAGAAAGTGAATGTGATTATAATAAATTTATAAATTCATCTGGTCAATGCGAAATTTGTAAATCATGTAGTATTGGTAAATATAATTCCAATAATTGTAATAATGAAACAAATACAAAATGTGAATTTTGTGAAAAAGGAACATATAAAAATTATACAGGAAATAAATCATGTAATGAATGTTCAAGTGGTCCTTGTCCTTCTGGCGAAATAGAAACAAAAAAATGTAATATTGTAAGTGATAGAAAATGTACATTATGTAAAGCTAATACTTATAAAGTAACAATAAGTACAGGAGAAGAACTGTGTGCTAGTTGTGATGTATTAAAAACATCATGTAAAGAAATTGCTAGACCAAATGAATTACAGCATATAGAGTGGTTAGAAGAGGGAAAACATTCTAATTGCAGTGCTTATTCAAAAGGTTATTGTGAAAGAAGATATAATGAATGTTATGAAGATGGTAATTGTGAACAAAAAACAGCTAAATATTATTATGATACAGATACATGGGATATATAATGTATATATATATTATAGATAAAATGGAAGAATGGTTTAAATTAGGATTAATTAAAACTATTTTAGTTCTTACGATAATTTTAATTAAAAAATATGAAAATAAAAACATTAATTATGCATTTCCAGTTGCAGTAAATATAATTTCAAGTATTATTTTGATAATATATTCAATTAAATATTTGAATTTAAAAGATTTTAAAAACTTAAATCCTTATTTCATTATCATAATTGGTATATGTATTGCAATAACTTCGTGTATAACTTATAAAATAATAAAAATAACACCTAATCCAGCATATATTAGAATATTTAGTGCAATTGACATGATAGTTATTTTATTAATTAGTTATTTATTCTTTAAAGAAAAAATTACATGTATGATGTTAATAGGATTTGTTTTAATATCACTTGGAGTTATGATATTAACATATTATTAATTATTTAAATTTAAAAAATTTAATATTTTTATTGCTTTTTCCTTCCCTATTTTTTGAATTGTACACAGTTCTTTTATTCTATTATTATAATCTTCAATTTTTTGTAATTCATTAATTAAAATAGGCATTGAATTATATTTTTCAGAAATATGTTTAGAAATAACAAAGGAAATTGTAGGTATTTGTGATAATTGTAATAAATAACAATTATCAGGTGTTATATTTTCAATTTTTTTAGATTTTATTTTTACATTTGATAAATAATTATCTATATTATTATCTGTATTATTGATATACTTGTCTGGACATTTAATTATATTACATACAAATGATAATATAAAAGTAACAGTTTCTTGTATATTATTTGTAAATATTATTTTAATATTATCTCTATATAATGTTCTAAAATATACACTTGGAATACTTGTATTATTTCTTAATAAACTTTTATTAATTGTATCGCCTTCAATAATATAAGTAATATTATTAGGATCTATATTAGATAATAATCTTTTTTTTTGTTCTTTATATCTACCATCTGTAATCGACGATGTTAAATCAGAAAGTGTTTTTCTTTCAAAATAAAAAGTTTTATTAATAGATTCAATAATAATAATCATGTCAGCAAGTTCTAAATTTTTTGAAATAATTTCGATTTTATCTTTATAAATATCTAAATCTCTTGATAAAAAATCTTTTAATATATATTTCTCTCTACAATCAATTTCAATTTTAATCATTAAATTTATTTTATATATATAATTTATAGAATGCGATATATATTTATATATTATAACATATTATATATAATACTTTTAATTTTAATTTTTATTTATATAAAAAAAATATTAAATACTTGTTATAATATAGAAGAATTCGAAGGAACACATGAAACCGATGATACAAAAGAACCTGTTGATGCTACAAATAAACCTGTTGATGCTACAAATAAACCTGTTGATGAAGTAGATGAAATTTTTGAACCTATTATAAAAGAAAGAGGAAGAAGAAGAGAAATATTAAGTAAACTAGAAGATAATGAAAGAGAAAAATACATTATAGATCCAAAAAATAAAACAAATATAGATGATATTAAACTTTATCCAAGTAAATATGCTGATACAGAAAAAATAATTGATGAAATAAAAACAGACTTTGACTAATTTTTAAAAACTACTAAAAATCATTGCATTTAAATTCTTATTTTCTTTATATTTATTTATAATTTTAACATTTTTAGAATTATTAATTAAAAAATCTATAAATTCTTTTGAATTATATGGTAATTTAACTTTTAAAAATTTTTTATAATTTTTTAATAAAATAAATTTTAAAATAAAATAACAAAAAACATTAGTTTTTTCATACCATTCATCATTTTTGTTATGATTTAATATTTTTAAAAATTGATTATACGAAAATTCTAATTCTTTTTTATATAATAACTCAAAGTTGATATTATATTCACAAGAAATAAAAATTAAATTATAAATAGTTGCCCAAAATTCTATAATTGATTCATTTGGTAATAAAACAGTATCTTCAGATATATTAAAAAATTTTTTTATTTTATTTATATCATCATTATATATATTCATTGTTGAATCGTTAATAATATTTACATGATGAAATAATTCGTGTAAAATAACTTTACTATATTCGCAATTTCTATAAATATATATATCATTACTTTTTACATTTGTAAATCCACCATTAAAATTAATACAATCAAATATACAATGTTTATTGGGCATATATCTTTTAAATGAACATAATGCTAAATGAAATGTAATTTTTTTATCAATATTATATATTTGAGATAATATAAGAATTCTTTTATAGATTTTTATTAATTTAAATATAGAATTATTATTTTTTTTGTAATATAAATTAATAGATATATTTGATATATTACTATATATTTTGATACATTTATTACAATTATTAATATATTTTATGACTTTATTGATATTGCCAAATTTTGTATCACTACATTCTTGATAAAAATTAGATATTAATATTCTAGAATTATCATTATTCAATTCTTCTATTATAATGCTATCGAATATATTATAATCACATTTTTTTTTGACATCTGATATTAAGTTTTTAATTAATGTCATTATTCAAAAAAGATTTAGTTTCCTTAATAATAGAATTTAAATATTTTTTATTATGTAATTTATTAATAATTAATAGTAATTTATTATTAATTATTTCATAATTATTATATTTATCAATATCATGAATAAGATTCTTTAATTCATTATAATATTTTATTCTATTTAATATTAAATTAGTTATATCTATATTAATATCATTTATAAGTTTTTTATTTTTAATATCATTTTGCCATTTTTGTTCATTATTATTATAATATATCCATTTATTATTTCCAACATATTTATATTTATTTTTAAATATTGTGGAAATCAATATTGCTATATTATAATCAGATATATCACTTGTAATATTATCAATTAACTTATTTATTTCATTACTTTGCATTTATAATAAATATTAATTATATTTTATATAGATATAAAAATATAAAATAATTATAGATTAATAAAATGAATGAATGGAATATACTAGATTTATATTTCAAAAATCATAAATATCCATTTACTAGTCATCACTTAGATAGTTATAGAGATTTTATTAAAAATAATATTCCTAATATTATTAAATCATATAACCCTATTACAATGATTAAATACAACGATTCCGGTGAAATTATTATAAAAATTGAAATATATGTTGGTAATAAAAACTCGGATGAAATATTTATAGATAGACCTATCACATTTGATGGTCCTTCACCTAAAATAATAACACCAAATGATGCGAGATTAAGAAATTTAACATATGAAACTCATATATATGCAAATGTACTTGTAAAAATAACAGATAATGATAAATATAATTTTGAAAATACATTCAAAAATATTGCTATAGGTTCTATACCTATCATGTTACATAGTGACGCCTGTATATTAAACGGACAAGGAACAGAAATATTAAAAACATTAGATGAATGTGTATATGATATGGGTGGATATTTCATAATTGATGGTAAAGAAAAAGTTATAATTGCACAAGAAAGAATAACAAGTAATAAATTGTTTATATCAAAATTTAATGATGATGATAATTTTTCATATAAAGCAAGTATAAAATGTACAAGTGATGTTGGAGAGAGCGCATTAGTGCCAAAAACAGTTGAATTTTATTTAGTTAAAAATACAATTAATATTGAAGAGAGAGAGGTAAATGAAAATTATATAGAAAAAAAGGGAGCAATATTATGTTCTTTTAAAGCAATTAATGGAAATAAAATACCTGTATTCATATTATTTAGAGCATTAGGAATTGAATCAGATAAAGATATATGTGAATTAATTTTTGGCAATGATTTAAATGATAATGAAATGAAGCATTTTTATAATTTTATAAGACCCACTATAACAACAGCGCATAAATATACACAAGAAGAAGCATTCGAATATATGAGACCAATTTCAATGTATAAAACTACAGAACATATTAAGAGTGCATTAGTAACAGACTTATTTCCAAATATTCCATTATTTGAAAATAAAGGTAAGTATTTAGGATATTTATTAAAACAATTTATAAATAGTTGTTTGAATATTTCTGTTGTAAGTGATAGAGATAGTTATACTTATAAAAGAGTTGATATTAGTGGTTATTTATTATCACAATTATTTTATGAATCTTATACTAAATTAAGTAAATTTATTAGAGATAATTTAGATAAAACATATAATTATGGTGCATGGAAAAGTTATAATAATTATGATTATTTTATAAATGAAAATAATATTTATAAAATAATTCCATCTCTAATTATTACAAAAAGTTTTTCAAGATCACTAAAAGGTATGTGGGGACTTGAAGATAACGATGATCCAGAATTAGGTATGGTACAAGATTTATCTAGAATATCTTATATAGGATTTTTATCTCATTTGAGAAATATAAATATTCCTCTTGATAGAGACATTAAATTAACTAGTCCACACAGACTACATTCACAACAATATGGTATAATGTGTCCTTTTGCAACACCAGATGGTGGTTCTGTAGGATATTTAAAAAATATGGCACTTCTTGCAAAAGTAACTCCATATAGCGATATTAATTATATAAAAGATTGTTTTAAAGATTTGAAATTTGTAATTTTGATTGAACATTTTAATAAAGTATTAAATAGAAATATTACAAAAATATTCTTAAATGGTTCTTATTATGCACTAACATATGAACCTAATTTGCTTATTAGAACATTAAAAGCATATAGACGAAATAATTTAATAAATATTTTAATATCAATTTCATGGGATATCAAAAATAATATTATAAATATTTTAAGTGATTCTGGAAGATGTTGTAGACCTCTAATAATTGCTTCAAATATCTCTAAAATTAATAAATTTAATAATTGGTTTGATATGTTAACAGGAACTGTTAATACATTAGTTGAAATTGATAAAAATGACAATTTTTATTATAAAAGTTTTTATACATCACCTAAAACATTATCTCAATGTGCTAATAAAAGTGATAATGAAATATTAGATTTATTAGAAAATAATGGAGCAGTTATAGAATATGTTGATATTGATGAACAAGATACTGTATATATTGCTATGAATTATACCGATATTACCGATTTTCATACACATATTGAAATACATCCATCTACAATGTTAAGTGCAATTAGTTCAAATATTCCATTGTCAAATCATAATCAATCTGCAAGAAATGTTTTTCATGCAGCACAAAGTAAACAAGCAATTGGTGTATATGCAACCAGTTTTAATAAAAGATTCGATACAATGTCTTATGTTTTACATTATTCGCAGAAACCTATTATTACTACAAGAATATCAGATTATACATTAAATAATAATTTACCAAATGGATTTAATGTCATTGTTGCAATTATGAGTTATACTGGTTTTAATCAAGAAGATAGTATAATGATTAATAAACATTCTTTAGATAGAGGATTATTTTCATTATCTTACTATAAATCAATAACTGCTACATCAAAAATAGAATCACAATATGAAAAAATAATATTTGCAAATCCAATTATATATCAACAAAAAGGTTACAAAATTAATAATATGAAATCTGCAAATTATAATTATATAAATGAAGATGGTTTTATATCTGAAGGGGTTTATATACCAAAAGGACAAAAAGTAGTTGTTGTTGGAATGTTAAGCGAAAAATATGTTTATAAACAAATTAAAAAAGGGGTTTTTACAGAATTAGTTAAAGAAATAATATATACTGATTGTTCTGTTACAACTGATAATTCATTATTTGGTAAAGTAGATAAAGTATTTATTGGTAATAAAATAAATGATGAAGATACTAAAATTTGTAAAGTTAGATTTTTAAAAATTAAAAGACCTGAATTTGGTGACAAACATGCTTCTAGACATGGACAAAAAGGAGTTATTGGAATGATATTACCAGAAGAAAATATGCCATTCACTAAACATGGTATTAGACCAGATATTATAATTAATCCACATGCTATTCCATCTCGTATGACAATTGGGCATTTAGTTGAATGTGCTTTTGCTAAATTATCATGTATTAATGGTAATTTAGGAGATGGTACAGTATTTTTACCATTTGAAGAAAAATTGATATATAATAATTTAGAAGATTTGGGTTTTGATAAACATGGTGATGAAATATTATATAACGGTTTTACTGGAAAACAACTTGATACACAGATATTTATAGGACCTACTTTTTATTTTAGATTAAAACATATGGTTGCTGAAAAAATGCATGCTAGAGATATTGGTCCTAAAGTTTCATTAACTAGACAACCTACCGCGGGAAGACGCAAGGGTGGTGGATTGCGTATAGGAGAAATGGAAAGAGATAGTGTTTTAAGTCATGGTATTAGTAAATTTATGAGAGAAAGTATGACTATTAGATCTGATAATTATAAATGGCCGATATGTCAAAATTGTGGTACTTTAGCAATATATAATCCAAATAAAAATAATTATATATTAGAATGTAAAAATTGTAATAATAATAAAAACATTGTTGAAGTTAATACACCATATTGTTTTAAATTACTTGTACAAGAACTTGAAACAATGGGATTACAAATGAGATTAAATACAAATGGGTTAAATTATATTGATAATGAAACAAATATAGATATTGATATGATTACATTTGAAAATAATATAAATAATGATGAAATGACAGGTGGATCGGATATTCTATCTAATGTATCTAATATATTTGAACGCATTAAAAATTTTTATGTAAAATCACAAGAAGAACCAGTGGGAGAAGAACCAGAAGAAGCACTAGAGGGATCACTAGAGGAAGAACCAGTATCAGTGCCAAACTCAGAAGAAGAGGAGGAAGAAGAGGAAGAAGAGGACGAAGAGGACGAAGAGGAAGAAGAGGAAGAAGAGGAAGAAGAGGATGAGGAAGGAGATGAGGAAGAGGAAGAGGAAGAGGAAGAGGAAGAGGAAGAGGAAGAGGAAGAGGAAGAGGAAGATGAAGAGGAAGAGGAAGAGGAAGAGGAAGAGGAAGAGGAAGATAATGACGAAGATAAAGATAATGAAATAAGAGATGATGCAGAACAAGGTAATCAGTTTGAAGGTAGTAAAGGTGGTAATAATATAAAGAGATCAGATTTAAAAATTATTGAAATTCAGTAAAGAAAATAATATTATTTATTAGTAAAGAATAATTATATGTATTATTTAGAAAATATACTAATAATATCATCAATATTAATTATATCATTTATAATTATATATAAATATAAATGTACAAATGAAACTTTCCAAAATTATAATGATGTAACAAAAGACATATCAAGTATAAAAACAAATATTGAACAATTACAAAATGATGTTTATGATATGATTAAATATAAAAAAGAAACATATAATCGTTTTTCGAATTTACTAAAAGATATAGATAAAAATAAAGATAATATAGATAATACAACTAAAAAATTTACAGATTATGAATCAATATTTGGTAAATTTGTTGAAGAAAGTAAGAATCCAGTAGATACATTAGTATTATGTAATAAAGAGAAACACTGTGTTGAAATGAAATATGACAATGATAATGAATATAATATTAAAACAAATAATATGAAAATTAAAAATGATAAAAATCAAATAATGACAAAATTTAAAAACAATGAAATATATTTAGGTGGTGATGAGAATTATAATTCTCCATTATATATTAAAAATGATAATGTATATAGTAATAAATTAAATGTCACAGATTTATATATAAAAGATTATAATGATAATTCAAAATTATTATATTTAAATGATTATATTAAATGGATAGATACAAGTTTTAAATATAGTAATAATATGGATAAAATATCTCAAGATAATAATAACAAAAGAATTGAAGATATAAATAAAGTCAATTTTGAATTAGAAAAAATTAAAACAGATAGAAATAATATGGATACAAAAATAAATGATAATAGTAAAATAATTAGTGAATTAAAAATGGATTATCAGAATTATAAAGATTTAAATACAAAATTTTCAGATAAATATACAGAATTATCAAAAGAATTAACAGATAATATAGGAATTATGACAAATAATAATAAAAATTTACAAGTATATGAACAAAATACAGAAAAAAAAATAGAAGATCTTAATATTAAAATTGATACAATTACAAGAAAAACACAAGAATTACTAGAAAGAGCTTCATTACAAAGAGAAGTATATAATAGATTAAATAATACAGATAAGGGTACTAATAATCAATTATTTGATAAAGAAAATAAAACATTGGAAAATTATAAATATCAATTTGATAAATTGTTATTAGCAGCAGTAAATTTAGGGATACCCGAAGAAGATCTTGTATCTTCGAGTACAAATAATTAAAATATAATATTTTATTAAAGTATATAAAATGGGAAAAATTAATATGTTATTGATATTAATTATGATTATATTATTATTATATTATTTAAATTTATGTAAGTATAAAAAAGATATAGAGCATTTTAAAGGGAATAACAATTTTATGAATCTGCGATAAATTTTATTTTTTTTTTAGTTTCTTTATATTCAATAGGTAAATCTTTAAATTTTTCTACTTTTTCCCAAAATTCATTAATTTTAAAAGGTATTGTTTCCCATAACTCTTTATTAAATTCTACTTTTTGTATATATATATTATTTAATACCCATCTACTTAATTTAATAAATTGTAAGTTAGAATTACTTGTATTTTTAATTTGGTTTTCAATATCAATAATACAATCTTCTTTATTTAAATATTCATTACTATATAAATAAAAGTATTTTTGTATAGAATTATCATAATATTCAGCAATTATACCAAAATTTTTGTTATCATATTTTTTTTCTTTAATAAAATCATAATATTGATTATCATCATCAAATATTTTAAATTCACATTCAACATAATCACATTCAGTCAAATTACAAACTGCTAATTGTCCTTGCATTTGATAATAATATTTCTCAGGAATAACATCTTTTTTAATTTGTCTTGAAAATGGACATTTTATTTCAACCATTATTCCTAAATCTGTAATACCATCTGGAGAAGCTCCAAAGTGTTTAATATTTTTATTTTGAATAATACCAAATATATGTACTGGAATATTATTATTAATCTGTTTATAACATCTAATTGCCATATCTTCAAACATATTTCCCCATTTTAAAGGTGCAATACTCTGAAAATTTGTATTATCAATATAAACACCTGCTTTTTTTTTCGCCAATAAATTATTATTTTTTGATAATGCTTCACCTAAATCACTAGCAGTAAGACATGTTTTTCTAATTTCATACCATTTATCTGTACATTGTTCAATATATGGAAATTTTATTAATTCATCTAATAAAAATTTGTTATGTTTCAATAATTTAACTCTATTTGTAATAAATTCATTATTTATATGTTCCTTATTTAAAAAATTATAATCATTTATATCTAAGGCGATATCATAATTAATATATTTATATAATAAATTGTCTAAATTTCTTGTATTATCATTATAATAATCATCATTATTTTTAAAAATAATTTTAGTATTTAAATTTTTCATTTTTTTAGTTAAACTGTCAGTCTTACAATTAATTAACATTTTTTTACTATATAAATGTTTTTTAAAGAGATAATTACATATTATATAGTTTAACATTTTAAATGATTTTAAAAAATCAAATATCATTTTTTTAAAATCATAATTTATCAGTATTTGCTAAAATATCATTTAATTCCATATCTAATTTATTTTGATGTGCTTTTGATTTTAATAATCTTTTATTTTCATGTGTTTTTTGTTTACCAATAATTTTTTTGACATCATAAGATAAAACTTCTTTTTTTTCATCATCGTTTTCTAAAATTTTTTTTTCAAATTTCCTATTATAAATTATATCAATTTCTTTTTTTTTATTTTCTAATATTTCATCTAATTTTTCTGTATAACACTCTGACATATATTTGATATAATTATTAAATAATAATATTCATTTTTTTATATATAAAAATATTTATAATGTTAGGGTGTATAAAGATAATGTGATAAATATATTACCTAAACCAATTTTAAATAATTATGTGTAAAAAAAAAAGTACATGTTTGTATTTTTTAAATTTTTTTTAATTTAATTTTTAATTTAATTTTATTTTATAAACATGTACTTTTTATAAAGATCTAATATTTATATTATGATCACAATCAATTACTATATATTGATAATTTTCTTTACCATATGATCTAGAAATACCATTATCAGTATACCATACATTATTATGCAATGTAATATTTTCAACAGTATTATGTCCAACAAACATATAATTACAATTTAATTTATTTAATATATAATTTATATCTTCTTTATCTTGTGTTTCTCTAGTCCATAATATACCATCACTATCAAGTATTAATTTATTTATAATTTCTATATCTGGTTTATCTGTATTATTAGTTAACAAGTTATACCATATTTTATTGAGATAAAAGATATCTTTATTATATTTATCACAGATATCTAAATGATTTTTAGTAATTCCAGCATGACAAAAAATAAGATCATTTATTTTAACAACAATAGGTCTATCTGCTAACATATTATTATAAATGCCTTTTTTTTGAAAATTATTTTGTCTTTCTGAATATGAACTATTATTAGAAACATAAGAAAAATCTCCTAAAAAGTTCATTAATTCGTGATTACCAATTATTGAAATAAATAAACTATTTTTTGTTTTTGCCAATTTACTTAATAAATTTGTAAAATTTAAAACTTCAACATCTTTAATAATTTCCCATTCATTAATAAATCTATTTCTATTAGCACTATCTATTTGATCACCTAATTGTATAACAATAATATCTTTTTTAATCCATTCTAAATTTGTTGTAATGATATTTTCATGAAGTAATATATTTTTTAATCTTTTCAAATCACCATGTATGTCACCAATAATTATTATATTATTATAATGATTATTATAAATATGTTGTATATCAAACATATATAAAAGTGTCTATATTAAATAATACAAAATATATTTTATATTATTTTATTAAGTTTATAATGTCAATTGAAGATGTTGATTATATGAAACAAAATAGTATTAAAGAGAATTATACATTTATAGTAGATAGTAAATTTAGAAATCAAGAAGAATACCCCAATCCAAATAATTATGTTGTTAATTTTGATATACCGTTTAAAAATGTTTTTGGAATTGAAATATTAGATGTTAGTGTACCAAAAACAATGTACAATATTGATAATGATACAAATAAATTATATATTTATATAAATACAACAAAAAATGCAATAATGAATTATTTTGATATGGCTGAAGGTTTAGAATGGGAAAAATTTGATAATATAAGAAATATACAAGAAGATAGTGAAATTATTAATTATATATTATCAGATAATTTAAAAAATAATACAATAATTGATAGTATTAATAATTATGGAATTACAAACTTAAATAAATATAATTATATTAGTGTCGTAGATATATTAAACTGGAATAGAATAGTAATTGATGTAAATACAATTGATAATGATTCAAATTACACAAGTATTTATAATATAAAATTATCAGAAGATTTGAAAATAAATAATATTTTTCAAAATCCTGATCAATTAAATGAATATGATATTAATAATTTACGAACTTATAATGTAATACCAATTATAGATAGTGAATATGATGAAAAATATTATTTAAAATGGTATAATATCGGTACTGAACAAATTGAAAACAATTATGGATTAAAATGGGAATATATAGGAAATACTAAACCAATTCATGGTAATAATATTAATAATGATTTTTTAATAAATAATATAATTAATAATGAATTAGAATTATCATTTGAAAAATTTGAATCGTTAAATATAGATATCAGTAATAAAAATAATTATATAGAAATAATTAATGATAATATCAAAAATTATTATAAACCCAAAACAAATATAAATGTGGGCAATAAATGGACGAATATAGATATAGAATCTAATTATTATCAAGAATATAAAAATAATAATTTAGGAAATGAAATAAAAAACAAAATTTATAATAATGAAGAACTAATTTTTACAAATGAAAAATTAAATGATTTAAATTTTGATTATAATAATGATATTAACATTTTTATAAAAATAATAACAGGTTTGAAATGGAGAATTACAAACAGTATTAACGATTCAGGGGAAAATCTTATAGATAATAGTGAAATTATAAGACTTATAAGAGATAAATCTAAAAATATTACAGATATAATAGATTTTGAAATAAGTGATTTTACTATTTTTGACAAAAAATTTTTTATCACTAATATTAATTCTAATTCTTATATTTTAATTGATAATATAATATGGAGAACAGAATATACAACATATGTGCCAGATGGTACAGTTGATATAAATGGAAACATAAAAAAAGAATGGTTAATTAATAATAATTTAGTAAATTTAATAAAAAATACAGATAATTATGAACAAAAATATAATCAAATAATTATTAATGAAATAGAATGGAATAATTTAAATATAGAAAATGATGAATTGTTATCAAATACAATAATTATAGTAGATAATTATTATTATAAAATATTACCATCATATCATTATATATCAAATATACATTATTATTATGCAAAAGATATATTAAATGTCAACAGTATAAATGATTATCAAAAATTATTAGATTTATTTTTTGAATTATTTATAATAGAAATACCAATAGGAAATTATACACTTAATAAATTAATAGTAAAATTAAATACAAAGTTTAGAGAGAACATTAATTCCGTAATATTAAATAGAAAAATAAAAGATGTAAATAAAAATACTATATTAATAGATATTGATAATTTCGAATTAGAATTACAATGTTCTGGAAATACAATTCCAGCAGATATACAAAACATTCTTAAATTTGAAGGAAATAGACATATAATATTTGATATGAATAAATCAACTTTAAATAAAACACTTGGATTTTATTCAAAAGTGAGCGATAATTTAGAATTTATTAATAATTATAGTTATTTAAATATAAACAAAATAAATACTTATGAAAAATTTTATCATTCTATAAAAATAATTGATAGTAATAAAAATAGAATAATTTCCCCTGGCATTGTTTATTTAATTGGTTCAGAATATATAATCTTAAAATGTCCAGAAATTGAAGAACATTTATATGGTTCATTATCTTATACTAAAAATACAATTGGACTTGCAAAAATAAGAGTTACTAATTGGGGTTTAAATGAAGAAAGTACATCATATCTTAAATTAAAATTAAGAGAATTTCATCCAATTGGAAAATTAAGTAAAATTACATTACAATTTGAAAATGCTGAAGGAAATTTATATGATTTTCGTGGAGTAAATCACAATATAGTATTTGCAGTACATTATTATAGTGCAAAACAAAAACAAAATTTTGAAAAATCAATAATAAACCCCGAATATAAAATGAACTTTATGGATTACAAATATTCACAAGAAGAAAAAGAAGAAGAAAGTGATATCGAAGATGATGAAAATAATTCACTTATAAATATTGAAGAATATAAAAAAATGGAACAAAAATATAGTGATAAAAAATTCGAGAATGGTTACGAATTAGATTATAATAAAATAAGAAAAAATTTATATGATAATATAAATGATGATTCTGAAAATGAATAAATCATATTAAGAAGATATAACATAATTCATTAAAGTACTTGAAATCGAAGATGGATTTAAAAATAAACAATGTTCTTTACTTATATTATTAGAATTATAACACAATGTTTCATTAGAACAGTAATTATTATCATTATTATCATCATTATCATCATTATCAAGTAGAGTTTTTTTATTGATTGTATAATTATTATTTTGAAATATTGGCCAAAAATTATAAATTAATACATTTGAATTATTTTTAGTTTTTACAGGTATATTAATTTCTGTAAATAATGATTTATCATCATTGTAAATACAATCAGTTTTTAATTTAAAAATAAAACAATCATTTTCACAATTATTATTAGTTTTGTATGTTTTTATAAATTCTTTTCTATTTTCTTCAGCAGATTCTAATTTTTCTATTAAATGATTAATATATTCTAAAGCTCTTATTTTATTTAAATTAAATAATAATATAATATCATCAATATGAAATCCATTACCATTTGATATATTTTCAATAATTTTTAATGAATATAAGTCTTTATTAACTAAATTGTTAGTAGAATCTTCAAACATTTTCCATCTTATTTGTGCTTTATCAAATGATTTATCTAATGGTTTACCAATATTAGATAAATATTCAGTTAATTTTGTTTCAATATCAATAATATTATACTTTTTTTTTTCTTCAACAGATAAATTATTTTTAAATTCTTCACTATAAAGTTTATTTTTTAGTACAAAATCATATATACAATCTTTAATCCATTGTTTTGGTTCTATATCAATATATTTCCAATCATTAGTATTTTTAATTACAGTTAAATGTGAATAATTTTCAACGTCTAATGTAAGTCTTTTCATCCATTCTGCAATATTTTTATAATTACTATTATTTTTTTCAGGATTATATTCGTTATATAATATATTATAATAATCTGGATGAATATTTACATGATGTAATTTATTATCTTTTAAAAATATATATCTAAATTTAATATTACCATCTATATTTTTCCATTCTAACATTTTATTTTTTGCATATAATTCCATTTGATCACCTACAACGTGATATTTCTCTATCCACATTTTTTCTTTTGGCGTTAGTTTATCAAAATCTTTTTTATCTTTATTACATTCGTTACAATTTGGCACAGCGATAGGATGATGTCCACAACCTCTTGGACATTTTTTTAGTACATCTTTATTTGTAAATTCATCATTTTTACTATTTTCTTGTTGTGTTTCATTATCAACTATATTTTCGTCAAAATCTGAATATTTTTCAATATAATTATTCTTATTATTATATATACAATTAATAAATATAATTATTATTATTATTACAATTACAATAATTGAAATAATATCTAATAATATATTTTTAGTAAACATTTATATTATCTCTCTTATAATTAAGTATATTTTATATTTCTTATTTTTTTATGAGTAGATACAACACATATAAAAAATATATTGAATATAAAAAAAATTATAATGATAAAAATATCGACGAATTATGTAAGAAAAATAATGAATTTAAATTACAACCACAACAATTATTTTTAAAAAAATATTTTACAAATAACATAGATAATATTAAACAATTTTTATTATTTCATGAAATTGGTTCTGGTAAAACATGTACTTCGATTATTCTTGCAGAAAATTATCTTAAATTAAATAATAAATATAAAATAATTATTATTTTACCAGCTAGATTAAAAAATAATTTTTATGATGAATTAATATCACCGTGTACAAACTATAATTATTTTACAAAAGAAGAATATGATATTTATAATAGTGATTTGACAAATATTAATATCAAAATTAAATTAAAAAAAAAATTCATAACTGAAATAAATAAAAACTATACAATAATGTCATATGATAAATATCGTTTAATGTGTATTAAAAATAGTAATAATATTTTGGATTTTATAAAAAAATTTACTGAAAATAAAATGATAATTATAGATGAATTACATAATGTTATTAGTGATACATATAATATAGATAATTATATAAATATTGAAACAACAGGTAAATTAACAAATCTAAAATCTCTTTCTGTTAATGCTACTTTAATTAAATTATTATCAAAATTTTCCCATATTAATTCGAAATTAATATATTTAACAGCAACACCAATATATGATTCATATAAAGAATTACCAGAACTAGTTTATTTATTAAATCCAAGTTTTGATAATATTAAAGAAGATTTAAGTAATATTAATTATAAATATAATTTAGAAAAATTAAGAGGAAAAATAAGTTATTTTTCTGGTTCATCAAAAAATGCTTATCCTAAATCTAATTTAATTACACATCAAATAAATATGAGTCATATTCAAGATACAATGACATATGAAGCATTAAATTCAATGAAGTTTAAAAATACTGCAAATGATTATGAAGAAGAAGCTTTTTTAGCAAATCAAAGACAAATAGGTATTAGTTGTTTAAGTAAAAAATATAATATGAATACAATTATAAATAATTTGAAATTATATGCTCCAAAATTAGACAAACTTATTAATATAATTAATTCCCCTAATATATTTGGAAAACATGTTGTTTATACTTCTTTTGTAAATGTAGGTATCAATGTTATAGAACAATATCTACTAAAAGAAGGATGGAAATCTATTTTTGATGTTTATAAAGATGATATAAGTTGGAAATCTTATGAAAATAAAATATATGCAATATGGAGTGGTAATGAAACCGATATAAAAAAAGATATTATTAAAAAAATAATAAATAGTGAAAATAATATTTATGGAAATAAAATTAAACTTCTTATTGGAAGTCCAAGTATTAAAGAAGGTATCAGTTTTAAACATATACAACATATTCATTTAATTGATCCTGTATGGAATATTGCAGGAAAAAAACAAATTGAAGGAAGAGCTATAAGATTTTGTTCTCATTACGATATTGATGAAGATAAACATATTAATCTAAAAAGAGTTATAAATATACACATATATAAATTAATTCCAAGTACAAATAAAAAAAAATTAATAACAGAAACAGTTGATCAAAAATTATATGATAAAATTTTACCAGAAAAATATGAATATGTTGATATACTACTTACTAAATTAAAAAAAATAGCTATTGATTATCATTTATTCAAAAAAATAAATAATGAAAATACAAAAAGTCCAAAATCGAGAAGTAATTCAATAATTGAAGATGATGATAAAAAAAATGTTACAAAAAAGAAAAAATCTACTAAGGAATTAACATGTATGCCAAAAATTAGAAGACCAAATAAAATAACTAAATCTTGTTCAAATCCATTATATCCTTTTAAAAAATTAAATAAACATAATACATATTGTTGTTATAAAAATAAAAGTATAAATAATAAAACAACGTGTCCAAAAAATAGAAGACCAAATTCAAAAGGTTTGTGTGAAAATAACTTATTTAAAAGAAAAAACAAACACGGTGACGAATGTTGTTATAAATATGATAAAAAATAAATTATTTACGATTATAAACTTGTAATCTTCTCAATTCTTCATCGATGGTGTCTTTATTTGAATATTTATCAAATTCTGATTGTATTTCTTTTGTAATATCTTCTAATATTGGGTATGCTGTTTCATCATTAAATATATCTGTACTTAATTGTGTAAAATTTTCAATATCATTTTTAACAAATTTACTAATATCAATTAAATCATATTTTAAATATCTATATATAATATATGATAATATTATTGATAAAACAATAATTACTAAATGTATAAGAAAATAATTAGGAGTTAACATTATTTAACTATCTATAATTATTATATAAAATTAATTTAGGATTCTACATTAATAGTTTATTATAATATGGTATACAAAAAAAATAAAAATAAAACATCAGAAAGTTCTGTTCCAAGTGCAACAAAATCTTTAGATAATAATAATTCAACATTGAGAAGTTATGATAATAATAATATAGGAAGTGGATTTTTAAGTAGTATTATCCAAGGATTTGCACTAGGTACAGGTTCACAACTTGCTTCTAGAACTATTGATTCAGTATTAGGAAATAAAAAAATAGAAATAGAAAATAATAATAAATGTTTAAAAGAATCCGAATTATATTTAAAGTGTTTAGAAAATAATGAAAAAAATAGTTGTATAGATTTTTTTAATTTACTTGAAAATTGTAAAAAATCCTAATTTTTTTTTTTTATTTATTATATGTAATGAATAAATACGATAAATATTATACAAATAAAAATATAGTTAAAATATGTGTTAAATTATTTAAAAAATATATTAAAGTTAAAAATAGTGATTTAGTTATTGAACCAAGTGCTGGAGATGGTGCATTTATTAAATTTTTAAATAAATATCATAATAAAATTTATTATGATATAAAACCAGAACACAAAGATATTATAAAACAAAATTATTTAAAATTAAATTATAAAAAATTAATTAATAAATATAATAAAATACATATAATTGGAAATCCTCCATTTGGTAAAAAATCATCAACGGCAATAAAATTTATTAAATATTCATGTAAATTTTGCGATTCATTTTCATTTATACTTCCTAAAAGTTTCGATAAATATTTTGTAAAAAAAACAATACCTTTAAATTTTCATTTAGTAAAATCATATGATTTACCTGATAATAGTTTTAATTTACCAATTAAATGTATTTTTCAAATATGGATAAAAAAAAATAAAGATAGAAAAATTATAAAAAAAATAAAAACAAATAGTAATTATAAATTTGTTAAAAAATATGAAAAACCAACATTTGCTATAAGAAGAGTTGGAAGCAAATCAGGATATATATATTATGATAATTTAGATAATAAAAATAATAATACACATTATTTTGTTAAATTATTTAAAAACTATAAAAAAATTATAAAATTTAATTTCAAAGAAAAAAATTATACTTTAGGTGCAAATAGTATTTCAAAAATGGATATTATTAAAAAATTAAATAAATTTTTTATTTAGTATATCTTTTATAGGTTTTTTACATAATTTTTTTTTATTTTTTTTAGTTTTTTTATTTTTAATTTTTCCACCAGTTTTTATTTTTAAAAGTGATAATGTATTTGTAATATATTCAATATCTTCATTACATGATATATCATTATATTTATTTAATTCTATTTCAGATATGTATAATTTTTCTAATTCAAATAAATCATTTACAACATTAGTTAAATCATATCTATCAAATGGATCAGTAATTATCATATTATTAATTAAATCTGAAATTTTTTGCATAATTAATTCTTTATTTGCATGTGTTATTTTTATATTACCATCATTGTATAATAATAACAAAGTTATACCTAAAGAATAAATATCTCCTTTATAAGCAATTTTTATTATTTCTTCTGGTATATCTTCAATATTATTAATATTATTATATTTATTCAAAAATATATCATATTCTTTTTTTTTTTTCATATAAAAATCATCCCTCATCCTATAAAAGCTATTATGAATAATATCTAGATTTTTATACCTGTTTTTTTTATCTATTAGATTATATTCTGGTGGAGAAATAAAATATTCACTTTCTAGCCACCATTGTTCTTTACTACTATATACTTCATTAAATGGAATACAAACACCAAAATCAATTAATGACAGTTTGTTATTGTCATTATTATATAATATATTACCTGGTTTTATATCTCTATGTACAAATCCTAGTTGATGTAATGTTTGTAAAGATTTACACATTATAATTAATGCTTTTATAAAATCATAATCATTTATCTCAATATCACCTAGTTCAATACCACCGTAATCATATATAATTTCATGAATTTTCATATGTTTTGAATCTTTATCAAATTTTTCAATTAAACATTCAGCAATAGTTTGTTTTTTTTCTTCTGCTTCTAAAGTTTTTTTTTCTTTAAAAAAATTAGTTAATTTACTAAAAACTATATTTTTTTTTTCATAGTCTTTATAATTTTCCATATCACTAATAAGTAAATATGATGAACATTTTTTAGGAGGTAAAGATAATTCGCTAAATAATTGAATACTATTGAACATTTTATGATATTTATATAATATTTTAGTTATAATAACTAATTCTTCACAGTACGCTTCGGTATTTGCAAATATTTTTGATATATGTTTATTTTTTTTTTCATCATTTTTAAATTCTTTTTTAGTTATATCTCCTACATAATTAGAAGCGTAAGGTTTATTTTTAATAGATTTATTTATTACACAACCATAACCACCACTACCTAATAATTTAATCATAATGTAATAATTATATATCTCTCTTATCTAATTGTAATTATTTTTTTTTCGCAAAAGCATATATAAAATCTAGTTATTTTTTTTTTGAAAATATTTTAAATTTTCACCATTATATTTAAAAATATAATTGGGATTTCGTAATATATTATTTAAAAATATAATGAATTAAAAAAAAATTATTTTATAAAAAGTTGAATTCGCATATTATTAACATTTTTATCATTTAAGTATTTATTATTTATTACTTTACTTAATGGAACATCTTTATCTCGTAATAGTAAATTCAACCATCGTAATTGATATATAATAGAAAACATACCACATTCTGTATCCTGAAATTGATGTTGTTTATTATTGTGTTTAATCTTAAAAACTTTATTTGGATATATTATATTACATTGACTTTTAATATTTAATAAAAAATCATTTATCATTTTTGGAGTTTTTCTAGAACTACTATCATAATAATATGCACCAAATGATTTAGAATTAGAATCTAAAATTATAAATGTAGATGTCCAATGCGAACCCGGTTCATTGTGTTTATCTAAATTTGTAATAAAACCAATATATTTAATATTTCTTTTAATATATGAATTTTTTATGTCAATATTACAAAAATCAGAATGTAAACAATTACCTAAATTATCTTTTAATGCAAAATCAATAGAGAATGTTCCTATATATTTGTAATTATATTTTTTAGTATTATTATATTGAAACATAACATTATCTATATCATAATTAGATAACCATTCTTTATTATTTTTATGCCATGATTTTGGCATTTGAGGAATAAAATTATTTTTTTTAATTAATTTTAAATCATATCTATCAATCGGATACATTTTATTTATTATATCCGGCCATAGCCAGTATTTTCCAGTACCTTTTGTTATTTTTTTCATTTTATTGTCAAGTTTTTTAAATAAATCAATTTGTTTATAATTATCAAAATAAGCAATTTGATGTTTTTTATTATTTTTTGATTTATTATAAATATCAATTAATGTTTTCAAAGATTCTTTTGATAAACATGTAGGTCCATTATCTTTTGCCGATGGACTACAATATTGTTGTTCAATTTTCATCTATTATTATATAGCTTTAAAAATCCATAATAATAGAATAATTAATATAGGGTAAGCAATTCGTATTATTAGTTCTTGTATATTAGTTAAAATATTTTCATTAATATATTTATTTAAATAATGAGCAAATACTTTATCTGTACCAATAGCTAAAACAATAACTAGTGAAAATAAGAATAATTTGAAAACTTCATATTTTTTACCAATAAATCTATTCCAAAATGTATTTTCATATTCAACTTCTTGAGTATTATTTGTTTTATTATTTTGTAAATTTTGATTTAATTGCATTTGGTTATTTACTTGTGATTGTACTTGATATTTTTTATACATATTTTCTGGAATAGTATCATTTAAATTAATTGGAATATTTGCATCATTTTGTCTATTTAAAATAGGTCTATCTTCCATATCCATTTTTTTCTTTTTAATTTTTTTCTCTATATTAATATCATTATTTTTTTCCATTTCTTTTTCAGTATTTTTTATACTATTTATATTAATATCTGAATTATAATTATTATCAAACATGGATTCTTCTTGTAAACCATATGCTAGATTCAAATCAGTCATTAATTTATTTACTTCTATATTAATATATTATATTTTTATTTAATTTATATATTATAGTAATAAAAATAATTATATATATATATATATAATACCACAGTGATAATAATTATAGATATATTTTAAGTAATACAGGTAAAATATATAAAATAAAAATTGATTATATATATTAAGACAATTATAAATCATTATTTAGAATGGGTATTCAAGAAGATCTAAATTTTATATATACTAAATATAATGTTCAAAAAGGGAAAATATACACCAATACAAGTATGTTTCCAAGAAAATCATTATTTATTCCAGATAATGAATATGATGAATTTTTAAGAATTTATGGAATAGCTATTACAAATGGTATTCATTTACATTTTACTGAAAAACCATTAAATCCAAGTCCTTTAAGAATAGATTTAGATTTTCGATTCCCTCCCATAAGTACGGAAGATAATACACCTATCAAAAGAATATATACGAATGAAAATATTGATAGGATTATGCACTACTATAATAAAATATTATGCGAATATTTAGATATTAATGAAGAATATAATTTAGGTTATTTAATGGAAAAATCAAATCCTACTTTACAAAATACTAAAAGTAATAAAATAAAAGACGGTATTCATATTATTTATCCACATATTATATTAACAAACAATGAACAACATTTTATTAGAAAAAAAGTATTAGATATTGCTCATGAAATGTTTGCAAATCTATCTATTACAAATAGTTATGAAGATATTATCGATAAGGCAATTATTGATATTAATTCTTGGCAAATGTATGGTAGTAGAAAACCTGATTGTGAAGCATATACGGTAACAAAAATTTATAAAAATGGTATTTATCTTAAAAAAAAAATATCTGCACAAGACCATTTAGAATTTATTAAATTATTTTCAATGAAAAATAATATTATTGATGAAAATATTTGTAAAATTAAAGATAATATTGTAAAAGAAATTGAAGAATATACTAAGCATGTATTGCCATCAATTGATTCAAAACAAAAAAGTAAATTGCAAAATAATATATTTGCTAAATCGCTTAATATTAATAAAAATTATAGTACAGATGATGAACTTATCCTATCGCGTAAATTAGTATTAGAATGCTTATCTTATAATAGATCAGAAAATTACGAAGATTGGATTAATCTTGGTTGGGTTTTAAGAAATATTGATTATAGATTATTAGATACTTGGATTGAGTTTTCTAAAATTGGAACTGCTTATATTGAAGGAGAATGTCAAACATTATGGAATAAAATGAGAAAAGATAATATGGGATTAGGAACTTTAAGATGGTGGGCAAAACAAGATAATAGAAATAAATATGATGAAATTGTTAATGAAGCATTATTTCCTTGGATTGATAAATGTATTAGAAGCGATGGTGCTCATTATGATGTTGCAAAAGTTGTTCAAACATTAAAAAAAGATGATATTCGAGCAATTAGCAAAGTAGTTTGGTATTATTATGATAGAGATAAACATAGATGGAAATCAACAAGTGAAGGTTTATTACTTCGTATTATATTAAGTGAAGATATATGTAAAAAATTTATGGAAAGAACACAATATTGGAATAATTTTCAATCGCCTTCAAATGATGAACTATTAGCAGAAGCAAATAAAGAGAAAGCAAAAAAGTCTTTAAAAATTGCTAGTCAATTAAAAAATTCTGGTTTTAAAGATTGTGTTATGAAAGAATGTAAAAGTTTATTTATTGATGAAAAATTTGAAGAATTACTTGATAGTCGTGCACATTTAATTGGTTTTGCTAATGGAGTTTATGATTTAAAAATGCATATTTTTAGAGATGGTATGCCTGATGATTATATTTCCCATTCAAGTAAAATTAATTATATTCCATTCAATGCCGATTCACCCGAAATTTCTGAAATTAATGATTTCTTTTCAAAAATTTTCGTTAATGATAATGTAAAAAATTATGTTCTTGATATTATTGCTTGTATTATTGATGGTAGTATATCACAAGAAAGATTTTATGTATTTACTGGAAATGGTAGTAATGGTAAAAGTAGATTATTAGATTTTATTCAAAAAACGATTGGTGATTATTATTGTATTTTACCTATTGCTTTATTAACACAAAAAAGAGCAGCATCAAATAGTGCTCAAAGTGAACTTGAACGAACTAAAGGAAGAAGATTTGCAGTTATGCAAGAACCTAGTGAACAAGATAAAATTAATATTGGATTTATGAAAGAATTATCAGGTAATGATAGAATTTTATGCAGAGGATTATATAAAGAACCTTTTGAATTTAAACCACAATTCAAAATGATATTAACTTGTAATGAACTACCAGAAGTACCAAGTGATGATGGCGGTACTTGGAGAAGAATTAGAGTTATTGAATTTTTGTCAAAATTTTGTGAAAATCCTACTAAATCAAATGAATTTCCTATGGATTTAGAATTATCAGATAAATTTGATAGATGGGCGGAAACATTTATGAGTATGTTAATTGAAAGACACAAACATATTAATCCAAACTGTATTCATGAACCAATGGAAGTTAGAATTGCTACAGAAAGTTATAAAAATAATAATGATATTATTGGTCAATATAAAAACGAAAGACTTATCATTGATAGCGAAGATACTAATAGTAGAATAGGTCTAATGACTATTTACAATGATTTTCGATTATGGTGTTATTCAAATGTTCCTAAAAGTAAAAAACAACCCGATAGAAATCAATTAAGGGCTTATTTTGAAAAAAGTATTGGACCTTATCCAATTGATAATAAAGGATGGAAAGGGGTTCGTATTAAATCTGATGATGATAATGAAGACTAAGTTATATAAATATAAGTATTATATATTTTTATAATGAATAATTATTATTCAATTCAAGAAAGATTAGAAATTGTTTTAAATATAACTAAAAAATTAAAAAATTATGAATTAAAAACTGGAAAAACTATTAATTTATATAATGATAATTTATGTGAATTTATTAAAGAATTTAAAACAATTACAAATAATTATATTAAACAAAATGAAAATGACTTAAAAGAATTTAAAGGTACACTTAAATTTACTGAAATTAACAAAACAATTGAATACATCTTTCCTATTAAAAAAAATGTAAAACCATTATTTGTAATAAGAATGAATTAATTTTTTTCTTTTAATTAAAAATTGATTAATTTCTTACATATATTTTAGAATATATAAAATGAATTCAACTAAATTAAACTTAACTAATATAAAGGTTAATAAAGTTGATAATGTTGATAATGTTGATAATGTTATTTCTACTTTAAATACACAAGTTATGATGTTAAAAGAAAGATTAACTGAAGAAAGAGAACAACATCGTGAAATATATGCAAAACAAAAACAAGAAATTGAAATTTTGAAAGAAAAAATTGTTCTATTACAACAAAGAAGTTCAAACAATTTTAGTTTTGAAGATAGTGACTCTTCTGTATATTGTTGTAGTAATAATTACATTTAAGTTAAAATTTATTAGATATTTTAAAATCAATTAAAGAAATTAATAATATTAATATTAAATGACTGCTATTTTTTATATTATATTGTATATGACTTATTTTCATCAACAAAATTATTTTAGAGAAACATTTGCATATAATTTAACTAATTCTACAATATTATATCTCAGATAATTATTTTCTTTTTATTTATTAACAATATTATTATGTTTTATATTGCAAATAGTAAATGTAAAAATTGCATTAAAAGAAATAATAAATTTAAATCAAGTATAAATAAAACTCACATAACAAAATTTATTACATCAAAAAAATTCAAATATATAATTAAAAGTTATTTCAAATGTTTAAAAAAATATTGTTTAATCAAATATTTAAATATAATTAAACAATTAAATTTAATAAAAAAATATATTAACATTAACAATTCTTTATTTAAATTTTTAAATGATATTATTTGATATACTTCATATTTTTTTAATAGTTTTAATTTTATTAGTTATTTACATATAGATAACACACTAACAATACTTTATATTAATTTGATATTTGTTAAAAAATATAAATGATATCTATACATATAATTATTAATATTATCTCTATATCTTTGATCTAATATTTTATGTTTATTAAATAAATTATAAACTAATCTTGCACTTATATTTTGAGATTTATTATTAATTACAATATCATAATATTTACATATAATATTATAGTATTTTAAATCAATCATTATTTATTTTAAATAAATGCTTAATTTTTAAATATATTATTATAAAGTAATGAATATTAAGATACCACCAGCATATAGAAATGTATATATATATCCAGAAGATAAAAATAACAAAATATTAGCATATGGTTATGATAGTAAAAATAGAAAACAAATAATTTATAATCAAGAATTTGTTAAAAAACAGCATGAAAAAAAATATAAAAAAATTTTAAAATTAAATAAAACTTTCAAAAATATTATTGAAGATATTAATAAAATAATAGATTCTAATAAACATAATGATGAATACAATATAGCAATAGTAATTTATATGATTATAAATTGTGGATTTAGAATTGGTAATGAAAAATATAAAACTGAAAATAACTCTTTTGGAATAACAACATTACTTTATAAACATTTAAATTTTTATAAAAATGAACTAACTATTGATTTTATTGGTAAAAAAGGTGTTAGAAATATATCAAAATGTTTAAATTATAATATAATCAAATATCTTAAAAAAAAAAAAAATAATAATAGTGATGATAATAAAGTATTTGATATAACAAGTAATGATGTTAATAATTTTTTAAAAAAATATAATGAAAAAATAACTTCTAAAGATTTGAGAACATGGAATGCTAATAATTTATTAATCGAATATATGAAATTACCTGAAATCAAAACAGCTAAAAATCCTGTTAAAAAAGGTATCGAAAAAGTAGCAACTAAATTACATAATACATATCACATATGTGTAAAAAGTTATATAAATCCAATATTAATTGAGAAATTGAAAAATAAATAATTTTATTTAAGATTTTTGTATACAACCATTTTTAATCTATTTTTTAGATTTTTTAGATTTTTTAGATTTTTTAGATTTTCTAACAACTTTTCTAACAACTTTTTTAACAGATTTCGCAACTGCTTTTACTTTCATTTTTTTGTATTTTACAATATTCATCATTCTTCCTTTAGATTTTACATATAGTTTTCTAGAACCCGATTTGGAATAGACTAATTTTTTTTTACCTAATACCGATTTTTTACCAACTAATTTATATTCTCCCATTATAAGTATCCTATTATAGTAAAAGAAAAAAAACGCAGTTATTGAAAAAAATTAGTTGGTGGCTTAAGAGGCGAACTGCTTCTACGAGATTTAGGGTTAGGTCTTGAAGGTATTGAAGGTCTTGAAAGTCTTGAAAGTCTTGAAAGTCTTGAAAGTCTTGAAAGTCTTGAAAGTCTTGAAAGTCTTGAAAGTCTTGAAAGTCTTGAAAGTCTTGAAA